>OZSS01000269.1_pt1 | contig 24256 bp, 24 predicted proteins | sample 1779911 | NCBI WGS metagenome assembly OZSS01 (sample SAMEA2603589, study PRJEB24840) | metagenome | biome: Water; feature: Photic zone; material: Seawater sample | place: Mediterranean Sea | collected 2013-11-12 | depth 10 m
CCCGGGTAATGTCAAACCCGCTTAGAAGAACTCGACGATCTCTTGAATTTACAGTCATCTTTTCGACCTCAATTTGAACCTTCCGAATTGACCTTGCGAACTCTGCCTCCCTTAAAAATTGGAACAGATTGTTACTGAAGCACTGGTGGGCCATTATCGTAGTGAACCTGGCCTGGGGCTCCGGATTCCTCTCCATCAAAATGAATGTCGTACATTTCGGTCCCTACTTGTCACTAAGCATTCGCTATGCAGGGTTAGTCCTATTGCTTCTTCCCTTCCTGAGAGGATTCCCCAGAGAGAATCGAAAAGCATTTTTGCAGGTCACTTGTTTGATGGGAATTTTGCACTTTGGCTTAGGCATGACTTCATTTCATCTGGCTGTTGATATCGCGTCCCTAGCCCTCGCTTCCCAAGCCTACATTCCGATCTCAGCCATACTAGCTTTGATTTTTCTGAAAGAAGAACTCACCTGGAGTGTCGGTTTGGGAATAGGTATCGCCTTTCTAGGATTTGCTGTGATGAGCTTTGACCCTGTGATTTTCACACAACTTGATTCGATGGTGATCATGCTGGCTGCAACCGCGGTGATGGCAATTTGCAGTTTGATGGTTCGCCACAATCTGAAGGGAATTAACCCATTGACCCTGCAGGCTTGGACAGGCCTATGTGGAATATTGCCGATATTTTTCCTGTCACTGTTGGTTGAAGAAAATCATTGGCAAAAGATTGAATCTGCTACTTGGATTAATTGGATCTCCGTGCTGCATGCCGTTATTTTCTCCTCGATCATCGGTCATGGAATCAACTTCTGGTTGTTACAGGAACAACCTGTCAGTCGCATCACTCCATACTACCTCCTGACTCCCATCTTCGCTGTGTTGATGGGAATCATCTTCTGGGGAGACGAACCCGGTCCAAAGGTATGGTTTGGTGGTGCTATGATTCTCTTCGGCATCCTTATGGTTTCATCAAATTTTGATCTCAGACGATGGAGAAACGCTTGAGTAATTTTTTGAGACTTTGGACAAATGCGTTGACTAGTCTCCCTGATGAGATCAACATGCGCGTTAGTATTTCTGGAGCTTAAAGAGTACTTACCCATTAAGTTTTTCCCTGCAAATAAAAAGGAATTGGGGACATTTCAATTTCTTTAGCACGGCTAGATTATAACCCTATCTTCTAACCTTGAGACATGCATGTATTGATTACAGGTGGAGCTGGAATGCTGGGACGCAAATTAGCCCAGCGGCTGATTCAAGATCGGAAAATTGGTGAACAAGAGATTACCAAGCTAACCCTCGCTGATATCACAACACCCAAGGGACTACCCAAATTTCAAGGTACCTACGATGAGCACGCGATGGATATGGGAGATCCAGGCTCAGCTGAAACACTCATTCAACAAAGACCAGATTTTATTTTCCATTTGGCTGCTGTCGTCTCTGGAGAGGCGGAAGCTGAATTTGAGAAAGGCTATCGCGTCAACCTTGACAGTACTCGATATTTGCTGGAAGCGATCCGGGCACAAAAAAATTATTGTCCCAGAGTGATCTTCACTTCATCAATTGCTGTGTTCGGTATTCCATTTCCAGATCCCATTCCCGATACCCATCACCGTACGCCCCTTAGCAGCTACGGAACCCAGAAAGCCATTGGTGAGTTGTTGCTTGCTGATTATTCCAGACGAGGAATTCTTCAAGGAATTGGGCTTCGGCTCCCGACCATCTGCATCCGGCCTGGATTGCCTAACAAGGCAGCATCTAGTTTTTTCTCAGGAATTCTTCGAGAACCTTTGAGTGGTAAGGAAGCTGTCTTGCCTGTGTCAGATGATGTGCGTCATTGGCACGCCAGCCCAAGAGCCGCCGTTAGTTTTTTCTTACACGCAGCCACTATTGATCTGGAACTAGTTGGTAGGGACTGCAACCTGACGTTGCCAGGTTTGTGTGCGAGTGTTAAGGAGCAGATCGAAGCGCTAGAGCGTGCTGCAGGTAAGAATGCTGTCGCATTGATTCGACGAGAGCCAGATCCTTTCATCGAGAAGTTGGTCTACAGTTGGCCCCGGTCATTTGAGGCTAAAAAAGCGAAATCATTGGGCTTCAAAGCAGAAAATAACTTTGACGAAATCATCAAAATTTACATGGAAGATGAGTTAGGCGCATCTGCTTGATCATGACTGATTTCGAGTTGTCCCACGTATTTTTTCTCTCTGAACCTAATCATTGAGAAACACTCAGAGGATCAATCCATTATCCAGAGTTTGATCCTTCTGAGTGGCAAAAATCATCTCACCAATTCCACATCGTTCCATCTTCAAGCCGATTCACTGGAAGAAATGCTCGTTGGTAAGGGTATTTCTCGGCCAAGGTCTCGTCGATATCCACTCCATGACCAGGGCTCTCCCCACAATAGAGAAAACCATCTTCGAAACGGTAATCATGAGGGAAAACCGCATCGGTCTCTTCTGTGTGTCGCATATATTCCTGGATCCCAAAGTTCGGAACCCAAGTGTCAAAGTGCAACGCAGATCCCATACAGACTGGAGACAGATCTGTTGCACCATGGCTCCCCGTACGAATATGATGTAGCCCTGCCAGATCAGCAATTCTCCTCAAGTGGGTAATCCCCCCGGCATGAACTACTGTGGTGCGTATGTAGTCTACCAGTTGTTCCTGCAACAAGGTTTTGCAGTCCCAAATTGTGTTGAAGACCTCACCTACTGCAAGAGGAGTGGTCGTATGCTGGCGAATTAACCGAAAGCCCTCTTGATTTTCTGCAGGCACCGTGTCTTCCAGCCAGAACATTCGGTAAGGCTCGAGCATCTTTCCTAGCTGTGCAGCTTCGAGTGGGGTTAATCGGTGATGCACATCATGAAGAAAGTGTGGCTCAGGGCCATACGCATCCCTTAATTTTTCAAATAGCTTTGGAACAAAATCTAGATACTTGGACGTAGACCAGAAATTTTCCGTGGGTAAGTCATTGTCAGCTGGTTCATAAAACATTCGATCCTTCGAGACCCCGTATGTGCTGTCCAGTCCTGGTATACCGGATTGTGCCCGGATGGCCTTGTAACCCATCTCGCGATAACGCCCCACTTCATCAATAGTAGAGGAAAGATCAGCACCATTGGCATGTCCGTATACCAAAACCCCTGTACGGCTCCTACCCCCCAGCAATTGGTACAGCGGCAGATTGGAATGTAGGCTTGGGAGGCGAGTGCCAGGGAAGCGATATCAACTGCCAGATGAAATGAGGTCATCCCCAAGCCAAAGTGCAGAATTCCCATCAAACAAGTGACCTGCAAGAATGATCTTCGATTTTCTTTGGGGAATCCTCTCAGGAAAGGTAGAAGCAACAGGACTAAACCTGCATAGCGAATGCTTAAGGACAAGTAGGGACCAAAATGAACGACATTCATTTTGATGGAAAGAAACCCCGACCCCCATGCTAGGTTCACTACAACAATGGCCCACCAATGTTTTAGTAACAAACGGTTCCATTTTTAAAAGGCAATGAAGTTCGAGGGATCAATTCGAAGAGTTCAGAGTACGGTTATCATTGAAGAAGTTTGATCCTAGAGTTAAACATATTCTTTTTACGAGGTTTGACATTACAAAGGAACAGTGATTAGTTGGGGTACTTTTCTCCGTGTTCATGAAGTAAGCCCATCAAAGAATGAGATCTAATGCCCGAAAAAATTTTAATAACAAGCCAAGCATTTTTTCGATCAGAATGTTTGGCTGAGTTAGAGACCCGATACGAAGTGCACCGTCTTTGGGAAGCAAGTGATCAGGAAGCATTAATCTCAGAGGTTGCTCCGCAAATTCGAGTTGTTGTCACAGAAGGATGGGCTCCAGCTGAGTTTCAGGCCAAATTCCCAAATTTAGAGTTAATCGCCAGTCATGGTGTTGGTTACGATGGAGTGGATCTAGGAGCTGCTCAAGCACGAAAGATCGCAGTCACCAACACCCCAGGTGTTTTGGATGATGCTGTTGCCGACCTGACGATTGGCTTATTGATTGCCGTAACCCGAGGAATGGTGGTTGGGGACCAATATGTTCGTGATGGGGAGTGGCTAAAGGCAAATTTTCCTTTGATGAGCCATCTTCGTGAACGACAGGCTGGGATACTGGGACTTGGTAGAATTGGACTTGCGATCGCTCAGCGTCTCCAAGCCTTTGGGATAGAGATCAACTATCATAATCGTAGGGAACGTTCGGATGTTGATTACAAATATTACTCCAGTTTGTCCATGATGGCTCAAGATGTAAATTTCCTGATCTTGAGTTGTGTCGGTGGGGAGGAGACCAAAAAAATTGTCAACCGAGAAATAATGGAAAAAATCGGACCAAATGGAGTGTTGATCAACATTTCAAGAGGATCAGTTGTTGATGAGGGTGACCTCGTTGCTTGTCTAGAAGAGGGAAAACTTGGTGGAGCGGGCTTGGATGTGTTCACCAGTGAACCTCATGTTCCAGAAGCTCTCTTCAAAATACCACAAGTCGTACTACAGCCTCACATTGGCTCAGCTACATTGCAAACCCGTATCGCAATGGGACAACTCGTAGTGGATAACGTTGATGCATATTACGCAAAAAAACCTTTGCTGACCCCAGTGGCCTAATTTTTTTAACCTTTTTCATGTTTCAGAAATATGGCTCTTTTCGCTGAAAGAAATCAAAGAATCGGCTCTGAAAATGCCTTTAAAGTGGGACCACACATTGTTCATGTAGGTCAATCCCGTGGACCAGTTGTAAAATTAAATCTTGGCGAACCAGATTACGATTTGCCCAAGGCAGTCAACGTGGAAATTAAGAGACAACTCGATTTAGGGAATACACACTACTGTGATCCCCAAGGTACTCCAAATTTGCGAAGTGCCATCAGTGAGTATGTTAATCGCACAATGGGTCTGAAAACCACACCAGGACATGTCGTTGTCTTCCCAGGAGGAAAGCCATCAATTGGATTGACCCAGCAAATTTATTGTAATCCTGGTGATGAAGTGATTTATCCGAGTCCAGGATTCCCAATCTACGAATCTTTCATTCGCTACGTTCAAGCTGTCCCGGTTCCACTACATTTGGATGAATCAGCTGGTTTTACCTTCACATCACAACAGCTTGAGGAATTAATCACACCAAGGACAAAGGTAATTTATTTGAACTTTCCCTCAAATCCGACGGGAGGGGTAGCAAGTCAGGCTCAGATTGAAGAAATTGCAAATGTGATTCTTCTTAAAGCTCCAGCTGATGTGAGAGTATATTCTGATGAGATCTATGAGCGGATTGTATTTGATAGCCAGCAGCACTATTCGATTCTTCAAGTGCCGGGAATGGCAGAACGCTCGATCCTAGCCAGCGGTTTCTCCAAAACATTTGCCTGGACTGGAGGAAGGATCGGCTACGCTGTTTTACCAACTGTCAAAGAAGCAGAGATGTTCAAAACTTTAAATATCAACTACTTCTCATGTGTTGCTCCCTACAATCAGGAAGCAGCAGTAGTCGCGCTTACTGATTCAACAGTGGAGCAAGAGGTGTTGGGTATGGTGCAAACCTTTGAAGAGCGAAGAGATGTTGTGCTAGAAGATTTGCGAGCCATTCCAGGTGTAGAGTGTCAAAAGCCAGGTGGAGCCTTCTACCTTTTCCCAAATATTGGAGGGGTTTGCGAGTCTATGGGCTTGATTGATTTTCACGCTCAGCTGGATCAATCAGAAAAAGGCGAAAACTCCCCTGCTGGTCTATTTCAAATGTTCGCATTGTATGAGCATCAAGTAGCGGTATTGGATCGCCTCTCCTTTGGTCGAATTGGAGCAGAGGGTAAGCATTTTCTGAGACTTTCCACAGCATCTGAACTTGGTGTTCTGAGAGATGGTGTCAAACGCCTCAGCATTGCTGCTCAGGATCAGGCAGGATTAGAAAAATTCCTGAAAGAGCGGCCGGACTTAAAACAATAAATTAATTTTAACAATTAATATCAGTACTTTAGATAAATAATAGGAGTGATTCAATTTGGTTTGACAAATTCAAAGTGATAAATTACTTTAACGTTAAAGTAAATTGCTGCAAAAAAACCATGAAGAAAAAAATAACAATTCGAGAAGTAGCGGAAGCCGCCAAAGTAACGATGATGACGGTCTCTAACGTTGTTAACGGCAGAACAGATCAAATGAGCAAGGAGACCAGAGAAAAAGTACAGGCAGTGATTGAACAGCTTGGTTATAAACCAAACCATTCGGCAAAGACATTAAGAACGAAAAGTAGTTTATCAATTGGAATGGTAATCTTGGATGATGTACCAGAATTTTTGGCAGACACCTATACCTCACAAGTAGCCTCTGGATTATCGAATTATTTAGCTGATCGAAATTATAGCCTTATATTGCAAGGAATTAGATCAAAAAGCATCCAGAAAAAAAGTATTTTAGAAGAGATTCATGCAGATGGAATCTGTGCAATTCTATCCGGCAGCAAAGAAACAAGAGAGGAAATAATAAAGAAAATTTTAAATCTAAATTTACCTTTTGTTCTTATTCAGGAGAAATATCCTGACAATAGAATTTACAGTATCATTCAAGACGACTTTACTGCCGGAAAGTTAATTACTGAGTTTTTGGTAAAAAAGGAATGCAAAAAATTTATTTTTCTGGCTCCCAAGCAAAATTGGCCAGCTATTGAACAAAGAATTCTTGGTGTAAAACAAATATTATCAAAGAATAATCTTAATATTGAAATTGTTGAATGTGGAGACGAGGGACTGAAAGATACTAAATCAGCAGTTCTTAATTATATTGAAGAAAAAGATCTTCCAGAAGCGATTATAGGTGGAAATGATAAAATGGCGATGGCTGCCATAAGAATTTTAAGTGAAAAAGGAATTAGTGTTCCGCATGAAGTAAAGATTACTGGATTCAATGCGTTTGAAACTGCCGCATACATAACACCAAATTTAGTTACTATTCAATCAAAAGCTTACGAAATTGGGATGGAAGCAGGAAGAATTCTAATAGATATAATTAAGCATAAGGCTATTGATACTAATGAAATTATCTTCCCTGTAAGTTTAGTCGCTGGGGAATCAGCTTAGCCCTATTTTTCGAGTTGGTAACATTGTTGGATGATAAAAAATGGATGATTTGATCGAAAACAAATTAAAAGAATTATTCTGCCTGCGACGAGTTCTGGAAAACTCGTTCGAACAAATTCTGCTTTACCTCGTCCAACAACTTGAAGCGCATCCATCTTTGCTGTCATTTTTTCCTGAAAAGTAGAAGGGGAATGGTTGATTGAGTTTCTTGGATCCGTGGCTTCAATTGACAGAAGCTATGGCCAGATTTGAGGCTTTCCTGAGGAGAGATTCGCTCCAGATTGATGGTTGGGTAGTCAATAAAACGAAAGTCATGTTTCGATCTGGATCCGCCCAAAAGACTGTGCCAGTTGCTCCTCCATGTCCGAAGCTTCCAGGTGAGAGAAAGTCTCCAAAGAATCCCCAGCAGGAAGAGGGTGCAAGCCGCCATCCTAGACCACAACGCATTGCAACCTTTTGTGAGGATGGAATCCCAGTCATTTGACTAGTCTGGTCCGTTGTCATCGCTTTCACAGCCGCTCTGCTAAAGACTCGTACACCATCTAGTTCGCCACCATTTAGGAACATTTTCAAAAATCTAGTCAGGTCAGCAACTGTGGAGAACATTCCACCCCAGGCCGCACCAAAATTGCGCCAGTAAGGGCTATTCCAGCCCCAGTTACTTCCCTCTTGCTCTGGAGGTAGTTCAACTTTTGATAATCGTTTTTCAGGTAGTCCCTCCAAACCAAGTGAAGTGTCCTGCATACGTAAGGGTTCAAAAAACTCTTTTCTGAGGAATTCTTTGAGGGAAATTCCGCTCACTCTCTGAACAATCTCGCCAAGAATCGCTAAACCTGTGCTTTGATACTGAAGCCCAGTCCCAGCAGGAAAGTCTAACTTCAGTTGACAGATTTGCGCTATGAACTCAGGCATCGAAGCATGCCGCTCACGCAAGCTCTGATTTTCTGGAAGCATGTCTGGTAGCCCAGAACTGTGAGTCATCAGTTGGCGGATCGTGATCAGATCCTTCCCATTCACTCCAAATTCAGGGACGAATTTGCTGGCAGAATCATCCAGTAGGAGCTGGCCGTGTTCAGCCAACAAGACGACAGCAGCTACCGTGAGAGGCTTAGTGATTGAGGCTACCAGAAAGATTGAATCTTGTTGCATTGGATCAGCAAGATTCGGCTGAAACTTACCAAAAGCTTTTACGGCATTGCAATCTGCACCAACTGAAATTTGCAAAGCTGCTCCTGGAATTTCATCTTTATGGACTGCTGCTTCCAGAAAACCGTAAAGCCGATTCAGTCGATCAGGGTTTAACAGAGCGCTCATTGGAGACTTTTGGAATCATCGATCTCTTAAGAGAAGTATTCTACAATAATACCTGGAGACTTAACTTGGAAAGTTGACCAATCCACCATCCACACAAAGCACTTGGCCATTGATAAACTTCGCTTGATCAGAGACGAGAAAGGCAACTGCATCTGCAATTTCATCAGGTTCACCATAGCGAACAAAAGAAGCTTTATTGGAATTCATCATCTCAGGATCGACAACGCGAGTAGCCTCGAATCGTGCCGTTTTGGTGGGGCCTGGTGCCACACAATTCACTCTTACGCCATGCTGTTTTAGTTCAACGGCTAAACAACGAGTGTAGTGGGTTACAGCTGCTTTGAGGATACCGTAAATAGCGCCGTCAGAAACACCAAATTGACCAGCTACTGAACCAATGTTGACCACCACACCAGACTTTCGATCACGCATTTGCGGAATAAATGCTTTACATACGTTGATTGTTCCAATCAGGTTGATGTTGACCAGTGCTTGCACATCTTCAATTGGAATCTCTAGCGCGTTATTTGGTGAGGGCTTCCCCCCTTTTGCCCCGATGTCTCCACCGGCACAATTCACAAGAATGTCGATCCCATCAAATTTTTCAAAGATTTGATCTCGCATCGCTGCAACTGCTTGGACGTCTCCGATATTTCCGGTAACTGCGAAGGTTTGAATTCTGAATTTCCCGAATCTTTTGATAACTTCATCAAGATTTTGGGCTTCCTGGTATTGCTGGGGAGTATCCCAGCTTTTGTCATGCAACACAATGTTGGCCCCTTGGGTAGCCAATCGCTGAGCCATGATGTTGCCAAGGCCTCTACCTGATCCAGTTATCAGCGCTGTTTTTCCCTGCAAATTATTCAATTCAGTTCCCTTACATTCCTAGTTGTTTCATGTTCGCAAAACTTTCACGGTACATAGTGAGTTCGTAGTCAACTAACTGATCGTCCTCTTCCTTTTCCCATGGAGTCCGAAAATCTATTTGTTCAGAAAGTTTGTTCTTTTGAGAAGCAAGTAAACATTCTGCCAATTCAGCAGCAGTTTTGTGCGAATAGCCTTGCCACCAGTCTGCGTTGAAAAGTCGAACATGACGAGCTTCCAGAGCTCCTGGTTCCAACACAGCATTGAGTTGGTTATGATAATTCCCAAGCTCTGAGAAGATCTCATCGAAAGGGACTGCACCAGTCCCAATTGTACAGCGCATCAGCTTGAAACCCTCGCTTGTGTGCTGCACACGATAGTCTTTCAATTGAACGTGTCTTACATGTGGGGCAACCGTTTTTGTGAACTGACTTGGCGACTCTGCCACTGGAAAAGAGTTACCTGTGTCGTAAGTGATCCCAACTCCGTCAGTCATTTCACAGAACTCAACCAATTCAGCAGAAGTGAAGTCTTGGTGATTTTCGATTGCGATCATCAAACCCACATCAACAGCTGTTTTGCCAAATTCAATTATTTTTTTCCTGACATTCTGGCGAAGTTCATCCCAATCTGTCCGGAATGCACGACCTCCACAAAGCACGTTGGTCAAAGCGAAGCGGATTGTTTTTGCCTCCAGCAGTTGCGCTGACCTAAAGACATGGCCCGTTTCCTCTAAAATGTATCCTCCAGATATGACTGGCGTGATGGAGAGACGATTCAATCGCTCCTTCAACTCACTTAACTGACCATCAGATAATTCTTGAAGCCAAGGATCAAAAAGTTCTAAAGAGTGCGCGCCAAGCTCTTCAGCAATTGCTAGGAATCCCTCCAGACCAGTTCCCTTTGGATTTTGACGAGCCGTGCCTCTTCCCTGCAAACCTAAATAATAGGTCATTCCATAGGGATTGAGCCCTAGCTTGAATATTGGCCAAGAAGAATTCGTCATGTAAACCTCAGTACATTGAAAGATCTTTCTAAAATTAAAGAGCTGCTTGGCAGCTTAGCTACGATCTCGAACCAAGCGATGGTGGGCGGGTGGAAATTCTTCCATTCCACCAATATTTCCGTAGCTTTGGTCAATCCACTCCAATGGATATCCATGTTTGAAGTTGGAGACTTCCTCCAATCGATTCCAGTGATCTGAATCGAGATCCCAATCTGCCACAGCTAAAACGTCTTCAATTTGGGCAACAGTTTTTGGGCCTGAGATGACCGAGGTAACTCTATGATCTCCAAGGAGCCAGGCTGTGGAAAGCTGGCTCGGAGGCTTCCCAGTCACTTCTCCCAATTCAACTAGTCTCTCTACGGTATCAAAGGCGTGATCATGGAAATATCTTGGAATATCAACGCTTTTTCTAAATGAAATTCTGGATCCCTCTGGGATATCGCCTCCCCTTTGGTATTTGCCACTCAGAAATCCACTTGCTAGAGGACTCCAGCAGAGCATTCCCAAGCCTTGGTCAGCGCAGGCTGGCAGAATCTCACGTTCAATATCCCGGCGTACCAAGTTATACATGTGTTGAGCGCTGATGAATTTTTCCAAGTTCATCTTTTCTGCAATTGAGTTGGCTTTGACCATTTGCCAAGCGTAATAGTTACTGCAACCGATGTAGCGAACTTTGCCTTGGCGGACCAGATCATCCAAGGTTCGCATGGTTTCCTCCATCGGAGTGAACCAGTCTGGACCGTGCACTTGATAAAGGTCGATGTAGTCAGTTCCTAATCTTCGCAAGCTCGCCTCCACTGCGTCCAAGATGTGCTTGCGGGAACTGCCGCTGCCATTCGCTCCATCCGAAGTTCTAAACCAGGCTTTGGTGGCAATCACGAGTTCATCACGATTATGGGATTTGATCGCCTTGCCTGTCATTTCTTCTGAAACTCCGGCGCTATACATATCTGCTGTGTCAAGAAAATTTCCTCCAGCACCGACAAAGGTATCCACAATTCGTGAAGCCTGATTTTGATCACAGCCCCAGTTGGCCATTCCAAATGTCATTGTGCCTAGACAGATTCTGGAAACAAGCAGACCGGATCTGCCAAGATAACGATATTTCATCGGGTACTCCTGATGCTACTAAAAAATTTGATTAGCCAATGATGGTTAGCGCCCACCTCCGACATCCAATGTGGATGCGGTGACGTAGGAGGCTTCGGGAGATAATAACCACATGATCGCCTCAGCGACTTCCTCTGGAAGCCCACCTCGTTTCATGGGAACCACGTTTTCCAATTTTTTCACCCGGTCCGGGTCACCCAAACTGGCGTGGATATCGGTGTAAATTAGCCCCGGACGGATTCCATTGACTCTGATTCCCTCATTCGCCACTTCCTGACCCAAGCCATGTGTAAAAGTGTCGATAGCACCTTTACTAGCTGCATAATCTAAAAATGAGTTAGGGCCTCCCATCTTGGCTGCTGCGGATGAAAGATTGACGATTGCTCCTCCGGAACCTCCCAATCGAGTAGACATTCGTTTGACGGCTTCTCGGGCACTCAGAACTGCCCCAAGAATATTCACATCAAAAAGTTCCTGCAAACGCTCCCTTGTCATTTCAACAAGTGGTTTCGGAGGCTGGATGATTCCAGCATTGTTGACGAAGGCAGTCAGAGTCCCCAATTGCTTGTCCACCTGATTGAACATCTCAATAATCTCTGATTCTACGCTCACATTCGCTTGAATGATGATAGCCTTTCCACCTCCATTATTTATTTCGTCCATCAAGTTTTTCGCAACATCTTCTCGTTTCTGGTAGTTGATTGCGACCGCATAGCCTCGCTTCGCACCCAGACGGACTGTTGCCGCTCCAATTCCCCTGCTTCCCCCTGTGACCAACATGACTTTGTTCATCAAGATTTCCTTTATTGATATTTATCTTCAAAATTTTGAATGGTGTTTATCCACGACCAATGAACGGCATCGTAGTAGCCATCACAGTGACAAACTGTACATTTGCTTCCAAGGGCAATTCTGCCATGTAGAGGACAGTTGTCGCGACATTTTCAACGTCCATTCTAGGCTCAATCCGAACACTGCCGTCAGCCTGGGGTACACCTGTTGCCATCCGATCAGTCATCGGAGTAGCAGCGTTCCCAATATCAACCTGTCCGCAAGCAATGTTGAAAGGACGGCCATCCAAAGAAAGTGAGCGGGTTAACCCTGTAATCGCGTGTTTTGTTGCCGTGTAGGGTGCAGAGCCAGGACGAGGAACGTAGGCGGATATGGAACCGTTGTTGATGATGCGACCACCCTGTGGATCCTGACGTCTCATTTGTGCAAAAGCTGCCCTCGCACAGAGGAAGGAACCGGTCAAATTGACATCAACGACTTTGAGCCAGTCCTCGATTGGGGTTTCATCGATGGTTCTTGAAGGGCTTCCCATTCCAGCATTATTGAAAAGGACATCAATGCGACCCCACTTTTTAACAACATCTGTAAATGCGTTTTCAACTGCTTCAGGTTGACTTACATCACAGGGTAGAATGAGCGCATTCTCAGCCCCTGCTGCTGTTTCATCAAGTAGTTCTTGACGCCTACCGAGAAGCGCAACTTGGTAACCTTCGTTTAAAAATCGTTGAGCGACTGAACGCCCAACACCGGTTCCAGCCCCAGTAATGATGGCAACTTTGGAGTTGTTGTTTGAAGACATGGTTTACCTGTTATGAAGTTGAAAAAATGATGGAACAAGAAATCAGCGGAAGGATTGTCCTGGCCGGAGAAGGTGAGCATTTACACAGTTTCTCAACTTGTTATCTTTGAGATACAGAAGAACCGTTTCTACGGATTTTCGTCTGAGGTCTAGCGCACTATCAACGCTGTACCAAGCTGTGTGGGGGGTGACGAGCAGTCGTTGTTGAAGCCAGGTTTCATTGTTATGCAGAGCTTCCAACAATCTTGGCATTGGGTCTGGAGGCTCGGTTGGAAAGACGTCGATCGCTGCTGCACGAAGATAGCCATCCTTGAGGACATTATAAACGCCATCTAAATCAAGAATAGGCCCCCTCGCTGTGTTGATCAGAATCGAGTCTTTGGGCAATAACCGCAGTAATTTCTCATTGATGATTCCCTGGGTTTCTTCAGTCAGAGGTGTGTGGATGCTGAGGATGTTGACCTGGCGACATAGTTCTTCAAGGCTCTCAACCCTCTCAACTCCGACCGCAATTTCCTGTCCCCTTGGCAAATAGGGGTCATAAATCACCACTCGCATCCCAAAGGCTTTGGCTCTAAGCGCGGTTGCAGAGCCTATCCGCCCCATTCCCACCAATCCGATACTTCTTCCTCGGAGCCTTCTTCCTGGGGGAGCTCCTAAGTGGCTGAAGTTTGTGAAAGGGTCATTTTGTAAAAGGTTATGATAAGAAACGAATTGCCGCTCTAACGCGAGAATCATACCAATCGCATGATCAGCAATCTCACCGGTTCCGTAGTCGGGAGTATTACAAACAGCAATTCCTCTTTCTGCTGCTGCTTTCAGGTCAACATTGTCGAAACCTACCCCACAGCGAACGATTATACGGCAGTTAGTTAGTTGATCCATGAAGCAGTCATCGATTTTTGCAATGTGATACACCAGGAGTCCAGAATATTTTGAAAGGCTCTCCGAAGAGACTTCTTGATGACATTGATACAGGTCAAGATTTAGATAGCTTGTAGCTACTTCTCTCTCAACAATACCTCCATCGGTGTATTGAAAGTCAGGGCTCAATACTCGATACGAACTCATGGTTTCCTTTACAGTTAGAATTATGTTTTGCTAATCGTAGATTCTTTTGATGGCTTGCAGAATCTTTGATTTAAGAGATGCTAAAGTTTTTTGTAATTTTGAAAATTTGATTAAATTCGAAAACATACATGGCAAATTAAACCTTGCCAAGTCCTCATTCATCTTCGTTTCAGTGTCTCTTGAGCCGAATCTAGGGCTAAAGCCTGAATCTTAACCAATAGGAGAATCCATGGCGAGGAACCATTACGATTTTACGAACCAACGGGCGATTGTGACTGGCGGTGCCCAAGGAATTGGCCGAGCAATTGTGGATCGGCTTGTCGCAGGGAGTGCGAAGGTCGCCATTTGGGACATGGATGCTAGCCTTGCCGAATCGGTTGCGTCTGAATATCCAGAAGGACAGGTTGTTTCGATTCAAGTCAATGTTGCTGATCTTGACTCTGTTAACAGCGCATGGGATTCCACCAAAGATAAATTTGGTGGTGCAGAGGTGTTGGTTAACTCTGCGGGAATTGCTGGAGATACTGCGACTGTTGAAAACTACGATTTGGCTCTATGGAAAAAAACTCTGGATATCAATTTGACCGGAACTTTTTATGTGTGTAGGGCGGTGATCATGGGTATGCGTCAGCAAAACTATGGACGAATTGTCAATATTGCCTCGATAGCTGGTAAGGAAGGGAACCCAAATGCTTCGGCTTATTCCGCATCCAAAGCGGGTGTTATCGCCTTGACGAAATCACTCGCCAAAGAAACTGCAGATTTAAATATTTCTGTTAATTGCATCACTCCGGCTGCGGCCCGAACAAGAATTTTTGAGCAAATTAGCGAGGAACATATTCAGTATATGCTCTCAAAGATTCCAAGAGGCCGTTTTGTTCAAGTAGAAGAGATTGCTGCAATGGTCTGCTGGATTGCTTCTGAAGAAAATTCCTTTACGACCGGAGCCGCCTTCGATCTCTCAGGTGGACGGGCTACTTATTGAACTTTCCAACATCAAATAATTTGGGACTGATGACCAATCCTATTTACTCAGATCTTGTGGGCAAGAGAGTATTCATCACTGGTGGGGCCAGTGGTATCGGCAAGGCCATTGTGGAAGCGTTTTGTGCTCAAAAAGCAGAAGTTTTCTTCGTGGATTTGAACGCTGAGGCTGGTCAAGACCTTTGCCAGCACTTATCAAATGCTGGGGGAAGTATCCCGACCTTTAAAGCGATCAATTTGCTGAAGATTGACGAATTACAGGGCTGGATTCGTGAAATCCACGCTCAGCATGGTCCAATCCAGGTATTGGTCAATAACGCAGCCAACGACACCCGGCACAAGCTTGAAGATGTGACCCCAGAGTATTGGGATGAGCGCATGGCTACCAATCTGAGGCACTTCTTTTTTACGGCTCAGGCCGTTCTGCCACAGATGAAGGAAAATGGTGGTGGATCCATCATCAACTATGGCTCTGTATCCTGGATGGCTAAGCAAACGGGCATGCCAGCTTACACCACTGCAAAATCAGCGGTTTGGGGATTCTCAAGATCCCTGGCCAATGAAGGCGGAGCAGATCGAGTCAGAGTCAATATGCTTGTTCCTGGATGGGTCATGACCGAGAGACAATTGACCCTCCACGTTACCCCAGAAGGGCTGAAACAATTAGAAGAGCGTCAATGTCTGCCAGATCATATTCAACCAGAAGATTTGGCACAGGCCACTCTGTTTTTAGCTTCAGATGCTAGCCGCATGATCACAGCGCAACAACTGGTTGTTGATGGTGGCTGGACATGACAATCAACTCACGCTGGGGAAATGTACTGAAAGATATTTGGAAAGATTCACTCGAGATCAGTTTTGAGCTATTCAAAGTGATGATTCCAGTGGTGATCTTGGTGAAGATCTTACAGGAACTCGGTGCGATCACAGTTCTTGGAGAGTGGTTAACACCCTTGATGCAAATCTTGGGTTTGCCTGGATACACCGGTTTGGTTTGGGCGACTGCCTTGTTTACTAACTTTTACGCTGCTGTCTTGGTATACATCAATCTAATGGGCGATGTTGAGACACTCAGTATTGCTCAGGTTACAGTACTGACTTCAATGATGCTTTTTGCGCATAGTTTGCCAGTTGAACTGAGAATTGTTCAGAAGACAGGGCCAAGAATCTGGAGTATCGGCCTATTGAGAGTTGGCTCAGCGATTGTGTACGGATACATACTCCATCTCGTTCAGTCTGCCATGAGTTGGAATCAGCAGCCGGCCCAGCTAGTTTGGGAGCCTAGTCCAATAGAGCCTGGAATTATAAACTGGGTTCTAAGTGAAATCGAAAACTTTTTCTGGATTTTCGTAATACTTGTCGGACTCGTTGCTCTGATGAAAATCTTGGATGAATCGGGTACAACCAGATTTCTACAGACTCTGTTGGAACCTATTTTGAGAGTTCTTTCGATCAGTAAACAGGCGACTAACTTAACTGTAATTGGAATTACCTTGGGGTTAGCTTATGGCGGCGGACTAATTTTGAAGGAAGCAAGATCAGGATTGTTATCAACAAAAGATATTTACTTCTCGCTTGCGTTGATGAGCATCTTCCATAGTGCTATCGAAGATACGTTACTCATGCTGCTACTGGGTGCGGATTGGGTAGGCATTTTGGTTTGTAGATTCTTATTCAGCTTCTTTGTCTTGTGGCTTCTGGTCAAAATTGTTGGACATTGGTCAGAAGCAAGATTCAATTTTTGGTTTTGGCACCAAACAACTTAATAATCCGTTGCATCGTGATTTGTTGTTGCGAACACTTAACTATGTCGACTCCCAATAAGTCTGCTAAGATTTGCCATTTCTACAGCCGCCTGCATGGCGTATCTTCCTTGATTTCCTGCCTTTGTCCCTGATCGTTCAATCGCTTGTTCAATCGTATCTGTAGTGAGCAGGCCAAAGATTGTGGGAATGCCTGTGTCCGCACCTACTGCGGCCACTCCGCTGGTCACGGCCGAACAAACGTGATCATAGTGCGAAGTTGCACCCCGAATGATAGCTCCTAAACAAACAATTGCATCATAGGCTTCGGTTTCTGCAAATTGCCGGGCGGCAGTTGAAATTTCAAAAGCACCTGGAACTCTCGTAAGCAGTAGCTCATCCGGACTACCACCAAATTGCCGGAAAGTGTCTGATGCGCCTTCGATGAGTCGGTCGACGATCATTTCGTTAAATCTTGACGCAACTATTACGATCCTGAGCCCCTCGGCTAATAAATTTACTTTGAGTTCCTGCATAGTATTCCGATGATTCAGGATTTGGAAAGAGTATGCTCACACAATTCACGGAGCATTCGAAAATTATAAATGCCTGAGTCATGTCCGTCATTCCAATAGAACCTGAGCGCATAATTTCCAACGAATTCACTTCGCGATGGCTGAATGTCTTTACGAATATCAGAGGATTTTAAGATCTTCTCACCTGTGAGCTCGTTTACACACAGTGCGCATGGACAGGCATCTCTCAGATCAAAGTAGGGAAGTCGGGCCTCCATTCCATCTTTCCAAAGCAAATATAAATCATTTTCGACTAGGACTTTTTCTATGCGTCTTTTTCGGAGGTTTTGCATCAGGAATTTAAGGGTGTTGGACATCCCAAGTCAGATCCCCTAATTGTCGAACTTTAGCCAAACAGGCCCCGTATGGAGAAGGTCCGGCCCATTCATCAGGAGAAATCATTGTTAATTGAGGGTCTCCAGCGTTTTCATAGAGGTAGTAGTCTTGATGAACTGCTGGTTTGAAACGCATGCTTGAAGATCGAATTTTCTGGCGAATATCAGCTTGCCATTCCACAAGCTGTGCTTGCTCTAATAATAAGTGTGCTTGAGCCTGCAGACGAGCAGCTTCTTGGTTTGCTGTATCATTTGTTCGAGCCAATCCCGCATCCAACTGGATAGTGAATTCGGTGGTTTTTTCAGCAGGTGTTGCGATCTGGACCGGGTAGGTCTTTTCTTTTTTTTGGAGGAGGTTTTTAGGGATCGTCAGGTCAGACATATGAGCCGCTTCAGTTCAATGGTTTTAAGATAATATAATTATTCTGCAACAGAAGCGGGTTACTGTCATCAAAGATTTCAAATTGATTTATGATACCAGCAGATTATTTCATCAGTCTTAATATTTTTGCCAAGCTATCGTAGCAATCCTTTGCTAGTTCTAATTTGCCCTCTTCTAGTGCAGCGTTGGCAATTCGATTGTAGCGCTCTTGGAGAAACTGCAGATTGGCAGCAGATTGTTCATTTTGTGGGTCAGTTGAATTTTCTGCTGCGTCTGTAGATGATTCTGAAACATTCTCAGTGCTAACTGGTGTTGCATCCGTACTCTCAAGGGATTCTAATTCTCGAAGATCCTTTGTTTCCGGGGAAATTTCTTGTTCTAAATCTACCTCCAGTGCTTCTTCGTCTTGATGCTTGTCTTCAGAAGAAAAACTCTCAGCATTATTTTCAACCTGTTCACTACTCTCTTGGGCGTTGAGATTTTCTCCCATCTCATCCGAATCCATAATTTGTGAAGTTTCAGTATCGGGTGATTTCCTCGCTTCTTCTATCGAGGTTTCCTCAGCCAATTCAATCTCTGGGTTTTCCGGCTGTTGCCCCTCTCTTTCTTCCTCAACTTCGTCCTCTTCAACCGGTATTTCTTGTAGATCATCGATTTCTGAAGATTCATCATTCACTTCATCAGAATTCAATTTTGAATCAAATTCTGGAGAGTCTAGAGTTGCACCTTCGAGTATTTTTTTGTCAATCTCAGCATACTCTGAGTCTGGGGTAAAATTCTGATCTAGTTCCTCTTGTTCAGATGTTGATTGATTAGGATGATCGGAATCTAGGGCCTGATTCACAATTTTATGATCATCTTTAGTTGCCAGATTCTCAGGATTTTCCTCAGCTAGATCCTCTTCGGAATCTAAATCCAGTTCAACTACCAAATCCTCCTCGTCTTCAGACTCTTCCTCCTCGTCTACAACACCCCCGTGCGATGCTTCGCTTGCGAGCAATTCAACTTCAGATGGAGTCAAAACTTCAAGAGGCTCGTTCGCATCTTCAGTTACCAGATTTTCTGAACTTTCAGATGCCTCATGAGATTCTGAGTCATCATCAATTATTGGTTCATCAGCAGGGGTTGCATCATCAGGTATTCTTGAGAGAACAAGTTTATCACCTTCAATTAATTCCTCAGGTGCAACGGTTTGAGCTTCTGCTGACTCATTTGTTGAATCACCCAAATCTGAAATGGCATCCTCAGAAGCTTCAACTTTGCCAATATTCTCCTTAGCCTCAGAAATTCCCAATTTGGTTTCAGAACCCTCTAAATTGTCCTCGCTTAGTTCTTCGTTGTCGCTCTTTGCAGCTTGAGGTGGTCCTGCTGACTCTTCAAGGAGAAGTGATTCAGGATGGATTTCTTCTGCTGCCGAGTCTTTGGTAGAAAGAGCTTGTTCCTCCTCTGCTAACTCTTCCTGAAACCATGATTCTGCTTCCTCTTCTTCAATATCTTCCTCAACCTCATCGAGGTTTGTTTCACGTTCATTCCCAGGCTCAGAATTTAGTTGAACTCTGTGTACTGACTGAGCTTCAATTTGCTCAGCTTGTTCGATAGCTTCGTTGATTGATACAAGCTCTGCATCATCCTCATCAATAGGATCTGAAGACTCTGGGTTTTCATCTTCTGATTCTTTGCTGTCTATTGCATCAACATTCTCAAAACCAGCTGTGGAGTTCCCTTGTAATTCTTGGGCTACAGCTTCTGCAACGGCTCCAAGGTAAGTCGAAGAATCTGCTCCGTTTTCCTCACCAGCATTATCCGAGTTTATTTCCTTATCGATCAACTTGTCATCTTCAGCGGATACCTCTGCAGATTCCTGCTGAAGAACTGAACTGGATGTAGTAGCTGTAAGGTTAGGTAGGACAACGGGAGCATCAGTATGAGGAATTGTGTTTGGAACTAGTGATTGCAATTGGGAAATCCAACTTTTGACGTCCACCAACAACGTATCAAATACTGGGTTACCCTCTTCTGATTGAAAAGAATAGTAACTTGTCTGATTTTCAATATCAGCAGCAATTTCAGCAAGTTGATTAAGAATTTTCCACTCTTTTTCAGTATTTGGAGTGGTTGTTTGTTCCGTCGCCTGCATGAACCCTCATTCGAAGTTGGAGCTTGTATTAAGACCGAAGCTATTGTCCAGTGAGATTCTATGCAAAACCAAGAACATTTCAGATGTAAGCTCAAGATTTTGAACTGAGACAACCTTCTAAAATTGCTCTGGGAGAACCTGTCAAGTATGAGCCGATGCTCCAAAGCTGGCACAACTCAACCTGAATCGACAAAGCTGCAAGGATGAAAAAACAATCTAAAACTGGCATTTTCCATGCAGAGTATTCTGGAAAATATTCAAATGAAATTAGATAAATCGATGGAATTATCAGCAACATTCAGAGATATGGAAACCTTCATTCGAGGGCTTCAAGATCAAATTTGCAATGGGTTAGAAGCCTTTGAGCCAATTCAAAGGTTTCAGCAAGATATTTGGCAAAGAGAGGAGGGTGGTGGTGGCTGGACAAGAATACTCAGTGGTGGGCAAACCTTTGGAAAAGCAGGAGTAAATATTTCTTCCATCCATGGAGAGATGACCAAAGAGTTGGCTTCCCAACTCAAGGTTGAGGAAAGCCTTTTTGGGGCGTGTGGGCTTTCACTGGTCATTCATCCAAATTCCCCCAAAGTTCCCACAGTTCACATGAATGTCCGTTACTTTGAGACAAATGAAGGCAGAAGCTGGTTTGGAGGTGGGACCGATCTGACTCCTTACTATCCTTACCCACAAGATTTCAAGGAATTTCATCGGACTTTGCAACAAGCTTGTAATTCGGTTATTCCAGCGTCTTATGAGCAATACAAAGAAACATGCGACCAATATTTTACAATCAAGCATAGATCTGAAATGAGAGGAGTTGGTGGCATTTTTTTCGATTATTTGAAAGGTTCAGAAGCACAGCACGCTGATTTAGTTCGTTCAGTTGGTGAATCATTTCTTCCGGCCTACGCTCCAATCGTTGAACGCCGTAAAGATGAACCTTTTGATGTGGTTGACACCGTTTTTCAGAAAATTAGAAGAGGTCGATACGTTGAATTCAATTTGATTTATGATCGGGGAACACTTTTCGGGCTGCGATCAGGGGGTCGGGTTGAATCGATATTTATGTCACTTCCACCGGAGGTGGAATTTCACTATAACTGGCAGCCTGAATCCGGAAGTGCACAGGAGAAAATGCTGTCATATTATCAACCCTATGATTGGATTAATGGATGAAAACAATGATAGGAACCTCAAAGAATTTCGTTTGGATGTTAGCAGTTCAATGTGCTCTGGCATTAGTATTCTTACCTAGCCTAGTAAGTGCTGACAAAACACTGAAAAAATTCCGCCCAAATTATAAAGCGGTCTTGATGGCTGATGCGGACACAGGAAGAGTTTTGTTTGCGGAGCAGGAACACCGTAAGGTTTATCCAGCCTCTCTCGTTAAATTGATGTCGGTTCTCTTAACCTTCGAGGCCATTCAGGCAGGCAAAACAAACTTAGATGAAATTGTAGTTACTTCTACAAAAGCTAGTAAAATTGGGGGTACACAAGTTTTCTTAAAGGAAGGTGAAGAATTTACCGTTCGAGAACTGTTGAAGGCCATGATTGTACGATCAGCCAATGATGCGACACTGGCGATGGCTGAGCATGTTTCAGGCAATGAGGATTCCTTTGTACGCCTGATGAACCAAAGAGCCAAAGAATTGGGGATGACTCATACAGAGTTCCACTCTCCGCATGGTCTTCCTCCTAGTCGAGGAGAAAAACATAACATCAGCACCGCATACGATCTTTTCCTATTAGCTAGATTTATCCTCCACAATCATCCTCAGTATTTAGAGTGGTCAACAATTGAGATTGATTCCTTCCGAGCTGGGACATTTCAATTGGTCAACACCAATCGTAAGTTGATGAGAGCATACAAGGGGATGGATGGGATGAAGACAGGATATTACCGAGCGGCTGGATTCAACTTGGTCTCTTCTGCGAAAAGAGAGGAGCGAAGGTTAATCAGCGTGGTGATGGGATCTCCAAATGTAAAGTGGCGGAGCAGGATTACTTCGTATTTGTTGGACAAAGGATTTAATGAGTATCAAACAACTCAGCTAGTCGAGGCCGACAAAATAATCACTCAAACAGTTTTAGTAGAAGATGGTCAGCATAAGGAAGTTTCTCTAAAACCTCAGATGTCAGCCTCACTGCTTTTAGGTCCTGGAGAGGAGGATAAAGTAAAACTGTTTTACCAACTACCCGAAAAAGTTGTGGCACCCGTGGAAAAAGGCAGCATGCTCGGAACATTAGAATTGAGAATGGGTGGAAAAACGATGCGTCAGATTCCACTTGTCGCTGCTGAAGAGGTGCCAACACAAAGCTTTTTTGCATACGTTGCTGAATCGATCTTCAATTGGTCGGAAGGTGATGAATAACTTTATCTTAGGGCTCTGAGATCCTCTTGGGCATTATTAGCAGCAGCTGAACCAGGATAGTTCTCCAAGATATTTTCGAAGTAGTACGCGGCCCGATCAGGTTGCTTCCGGGTTTCCGCTAATTTGCCCAACATGTAAATTGCGTCCGGAGTCTTAAAACCCTGGGAAGTTGGACGATGTTCGTAGTTCTGTAAAACCTTCCGAAATGCAGACTCCGCAGCATCCCATTTGCCAAGCTTAAACTGGGAGTATCCGATCCAGTAGTACGCATTATCACTGTCAACATCGTCTTCAAATTCTTCCACGAAGCCTTCGAATACTTCTACTGCCGCAGGATAGTCCCCCTGTATAAAAGCAGACATTCCCTGATTATATAATTTTTTAACCCCTGGTCGCCTTTGAAGAGCCAAGGGCTCGGCAGGTCCTTTTAAGTCAGGATCCTCGAAAGTCACAACAGTATTCAAATTATTTTCAACAACTACTTTTGCAGCATTAGGCTGTGAACCATTTGTAGATTCCTCGAAAGTAAGATTTGTTTGAGGAGTCTGTTCCGGTACATCTATCTGTTCCTCTTTCTGAATTAATGCATTCACTTCAGGTGATGGAGGCGGTTTGGGCTTCTGTTGAAGTGATGCTAATGAAACCTCCTCAACTACTGGGATGCTAGGAGGCTGACTGCTCGCAGGTTTTGCAGTAGCCTGTGACTTCGGCAAGGTTGGTAGCTTCGGGGTTGAAGGTTTCTTGGTGACTTGAGAAGGTGTAAAAGCCTGTCTCATCTGAGGTTGTTCTGAAGCTACCATGGTATTGGGAATAGCTTCGACACTTTGCTGAAGTTCAGCAATCAGTTGTTGATTCTCACGCAGAGTTTCCGAAACAGCTTTTTCCATCAGTGAAAAATTAGTAGTCCATTGATCCTGTAACTCAGCAAAGGCTTGTTCTTGGCGAAGTAACTGTGCCTCTAAACTCTGAATTTTCTCCTTGAGTTCAGTATTTTCCTTTTTGGATGTTGAATTTTTCTTTGCTTGGAGATTCAATTCACGCTCTTTCAGTTCATTTTTACTGATTGGTGTAACTGAATCAGGTAGGGCCTGCTCTTGTGCTTGGTTCTCAACTTCGGCTTGTTCATTGGGAACTAATCTTTGAAGTGTTGCACAGCTTGAAGCTAGAATAACTGCTAAACCAAGTAAGCTGAAACGGGGAAAAATCATTAATTCAGATTGATTGAGATGATTGAAGTTCGAGGATCATTCTTATGGAATTCGCTTGTTCAGGCTGTTGATTGTTTTCATAGGCGTCGATCAGTCGCTCAGCAATTTGATTCCTGCGCTCAAATTTCGGAAAATTCTTCAAAAGATAAAGGTATCTCGTGATGGCGGAGTCATAAGCCTTTTGCGAGAAATAATATTCTCCTACAACAAATTCATACTCTGCTAAGTCATTACTCGCATTTCTCAGTAATTCAGTGACGTCCTCCAAATAATTACTCTGTCGATAGAGCAGATAGAATCTCTGATATTCCTGAATGATTTTACGGTTTGGCTCCATGTCTCTATCAAAAGATCTTTCACGAATGAAAATACCGTAGCGATTTCTTTCATAGTTTAGACTGATGATCTGGCTGATCACATAAGGCGTAAGGTGGCTGTTCGGATTTATAATTAGAAATGACCGATAATTGCCTCCTGCGTCATCC
>OZSS01000273.1_pt1 | contig 24081 bp, 25 predicted proteins | sample 1779911 | NCBI WGS metagenome assembly OZSS01 (sample SAMEA2603589, study PRJEB24840) | metagenome | biome: Water; feature: Photic zone; material: Seawater sample | place: Mediterranean Sea | collected 2013-11-12 | depth 10 m
ATTCTGGAGTTATTAGATAAATTAATAGCTCTCTTAGCAATCACATAAATAATTTTAAGTATTTTAAAACATTACCCTTAGCTATGACGGCACATATTAAATATTTGTCATGGGATCAAAAGTATATTGCAACTTTTTCTAAAATTATAATTAATGAAATCATTAGAAATAAAATTGGATTTAAAGGTTTGATTATGACTGATGATCTAGTAATGAATGCAAATACATATGATATCGAAGAGTCTATTAACCTATCTAATAACTCAAGAATAGACATTATGTTAGATTGCAGTTCTAATTGGAGCAAATATTCAAAAATAATTGATACTTTTAATGTGTCTAAAAACTATACAAGATTTTATAAACTCAAAATGTTGAGAAAATATAACCCTAGAATAAACTTAGAATCTATTAATATTAATCAGTACCATCATTTGTATAATCAACTAGTAAGAACTAATGGAATCTAACTTAAATATTGATATTAAAGATTTTAATGGTCCTTTAGATGTTCTTCTTGAGCTAGTGCACAAAAATAAATTTGATTTAAAAAACCTACCAATACTTAGCCTTTGTAATCAATACATTGCTTTTATTGTAGATTTAAAAAAAGTCAGCATAGAAATTGCATCAGAATACTTACTTATGGCAGCTATTATGGTTTTTTTAAAATCTAAATACCTTGTAAACAAAGATAAAGAAGAGGATGTAAAGAAAGTTACAAGGTTCTTAACAAATCGACTAACCATTCTTGAAATGGTTAATCAAAATAGTAAAAAATTATTTGACTTACCAAAGTTTAAACAGGAGTTCTTCCCTAATACCCAAAAACATAAATTAAAAATAGAAAAAAACTTTATCATTAAAGATAAGCTTATTGATCTTCTAAAAGCATATGCAAATATTCATAAAAGAAATCAACAATATACTCTTAAATTTAGTTCCTCAAAATTATTTACAATCAAAGATGGACAAAATGTTATTTCAAAAGAAATTCTATCTAATCAAGATTGGTTTACGTTAAAAAGTTTAATACCTGATAATCTAAGATCTGATATTTTAAATAAATCTTTTTTTTCAAGTACTTTTAATGCAAGCCTACATATGGCAAAAGAGGATAAAAATGAAGAAAAAAAAATTGTCATTAAACAATCTTTACCTTTTTCTGATATATACTTAAAAAAAGATGAGTGAAACGTCTCAAAAAATAGAAGCTTTAATATTTGCTTCAAGTAAACCTGTTTCAGAAAATGAAATAAAAAAAAGATTAGATATCCATGAAGATATCACTGAGGTTATGACTAATTTAGAGACTGCATATCAACATAGAGGAATTAATTTAAAAAAAATTTCTAATAAATGGATTTTTTTAACTAATACAGATGTAAGTGAAATATTTCACGAAAAAAAAGAAATTCAAAAAAGACTTTCAAAACAAGCTATAGAAACTCTTGCTATTGTTGTTTATCATCAACCCATAACTAAATCAGAAATTGAAAGTATAAGGGGTGTTGTTATTGGTCAGGGAATATTTGATCAATTAATGGAATTTGGATGGATTGCTCCGGGTGGTCGTAAAGAAGTCCCCGGTAGACCAATTTTGTGGGGAACCACGGATGATTTTCTTCTTCATTTTGGATTAGGCACATTAGATAACTTACCTGGTATTGAAGAAATGAAAAATTCTGGAATATTAGATGAAAATTTTGCTTCAATGAATATTCAAGAAGTTACAGATGATTTAAATAAAGATGAGGCTTTTATAGATGACGATGAAGAGACCGAGAATTTGGATGAATTTTCAAAAAGCCAACTAAATCAAAATAATGATACTTGATATTAAAGATCTTTATCATTCTTATGGCGAAATAAATGCTATTAAAGGACTTAACTTTTCAATTAAACAAAATTCAATTATTTCTATTTTAGGTCCCTCTGGTTGTGGAAAAACTACATTAATTAGATTAATAGCTGGATTAGAAGAAGTCCAAAGAGGAGAAATATCTTTTGATAAAGAAATTGTAGCTAACGTAAAATTCAATACACCACCTGAAGAGCGTTCAATCTCATATGTATTCCAAGACTTTGCTTTATTTCCTCATATGACCGTTAAAGAAAATATCAGTTTTGCTGCAAGTTCAAAAAAAAATAAAAAACAACTTATTGATCAAGTTATACAACTTGCAAAGGTAGAAAAATTCCTTAACAAATACCCTCATGCACTTAGTGGGGGAGAACAACAAAGGGTTGCATTAGCAAGATCTATTGCTGTTCAACCTAGACTTCTACTTTTAGATGAACCTTTTTCTGATTTAGATACTAATTTAAAACGAGAAATAATAGATGACACTCTCCACTTAATTAATAGCTTAGATTCATCTGCCATTGTTGTTACTCATAACGCAGAGGAAGCAATGTTTCTCAGTGATGAAATAATTGTTATGGAAAAAGGCACAATAGTTCAAACAGGAAAACCTCATGAAATTTACTTTAACCCTTCTAATGTTTATGTAGCCTCTCTTTTTGGAGAAGTAAACATTTTTGAGTCAAAAATTCAAAATAGTAAATGTGACACACCATTAGGTACATTAGAGACAAAAAACTTTAAAGATAATCAACTTGTCAATGTTGTAGTTCGACCAGAAGCAATAAAATTAAATGTTGAAAAATCTCCAGTTACTTCACCTAATTCAGGTGTTGTAGTAGACTCTAAATTTCTAGGTAACAATGCAATTATTCATATGACAGTCAAAGATAGTAATAACAATAAACATCACATACATAGTAAACTTATTGGAGATTTTTTACCTGATCCAGCAAGTTCAGTTTCCTATTCATTAGATCATAATCACATATTTATTTTTCCTAGATAAGATAAGAATTATATTGTAAATTTAAGTCATGGGAGCTTTTAGTATCTGGCATTGGATTATAGTTTTAATTATAGTCTTGTTGTTATTTGGAAAGGGTAAAATTCCCTCTTTAATGGCTGATATGGCAAAAGGTATTAAGTCATTTAAAAGTAATATGGCTGATGATGATAAGTCAAGTAACCCGGATCAAGATAATCAAAATAAGGACCAGTAATGTTTTCTTTAGGTTGGATGGAAATTTCCATCATCCTAATTATAACTGTGATTGTCGTAGGGCCTAAAGAAATACCAACTGTTGTAAAATTTGTTAAAAATTTAACTTCGGGTATAGGAAAACTTTCAAAAGAATTCAAATCAACTGTAAATGAAATATCTCATCTAGAAGAAATAAAAGATATAAAAAAAGAAATTTTAGATACAAAAGAAACTGTGGTTAAAGAGGGTAAGGAATTAGACGAGTTTATTGAAAAAAATAATGAAGATATTATGAAAGATAAAAATGACTGAAATAGATAATACTTCAATGAATTTTTTTGACCATCTCAAAGAATTAAGGCAAAAGCTTTTATATGTAATAATTTTCTTTTTATTGACCTTTGTTATTTCTTTCTATTTCTCTCAATCTATTTTTGAATTTTTAGCAAAGCCTTTGACGTCAATATTAGGAGAGGGTAACGGTCTTATTTATACAGCATTACAAGAGGCATTTTTAACAAATGTTAAAGTTGCTTTTTTTACAGCTGCTTTTATTTCATTCCCTTTTCTTTCAATACAAATATGGTCTTTTGTTTCACCAGGTTTATTAAAAAAAGAAAAGCAGATTTCCTTACCAACATTAGTTGCAATCCCCTTTTTATTTATACTAGGAGCAGCTGTTGTATACTATGTGATATCACCAATTGCATGGAAGTTTTTTTTGAGTTTTCAAACATCACAGGCAGATAGTATTAATATTACTCTTCAAGCAAAAATGAATGAGTATTTATCATTAATGATGACATTTATCTTTGCATTTGGATTAGCTTTTCAGTTACCAGTAATTCTATTGTTGCTAGTTAGATTTGGAGTATTAACTATTAATCAATTAAAATCTTTTAGAAAATATGCCATTGTTTTATCTTTTGTTTTTGCAGCAATCGTAACACCTCCAGATCCATTTTCTCAAATTTCTCTAGCTTTACCTATAATAATTTTATATGAAATATCTATCCTAGTTTCTAAATTTATGGTTAATCGTAAAAACAAAAAAGATGGTAAAGACAATTAATAAATCTCATGCACGATATTAATTTTATAAGAGAAAATCCTGAAATATTTGACGAATTATTAAAAAAAAGATTTATTGAACCAAAATCAAATATCATTATTTCTTTAGATACAAAAAAAAGATCTATTTTAACCAAATCACAAGAATTACGAGCAAATAGAAAAACTTTATCTTCTTCATTTTCTAATTTAAATGACATTGATAAAATTGAGTTACAAAAAAAAGTCCAATTAATTAAAAATAAGATTGATGAATTGGAAAAGGATATTTTTAATATAGATGAACAATTAAAAAATACCTTATCTGGTCTACCAAATCTTCCACATAGTGACGTTCCTGTAGGAGAAGACGAAAATACAAATAAATTAATAAAGCAAGTAGGCATTATTCCTTCTTTTAAATTTTCTCCAAAATCTCATTATGAACTTGGTGAGAATTTAGAGATGATTGATTTTGAACAAGCAGGAAAGGTTTCAGGTACTCGTTTTGTCTATTTAAAAAAAAATATAGCCAGATTAGAAAGAGCTATAGCTAATTTTATGTTGGATAAACATACAAATGAATTTGGTTATACTGAAATTAATCCACCTAATTTAGTAAGAGATGCTGCTGCTTTTGGCACAGGTCAATTACCTAAATTTTCTGAAGACTTATTTAAAACGAATACTGATCACTGGTTGATACCCACAGCTGAGGTTCCGTTAACAAATTTAGTGTTAGATACAATAGTATCTGAAAAAGATCTTCCTTTAAGGTATACAGCGTGGACACCTTGCTATAGATCTGAGGCTGGTGCTGCTGGAAGAGATACAAGGGGCATGATAAGACAGCATCAATTTTCCAAAGTAGAACTTGTAAGTATAACCAATGAAGATGAATCTGAAATAGAATTAGATAGAATGTTGAATTGTGCTACTTCTATACTTGATGATTTAGAAATTCCATATCAAGTTATTCTATTATCATCAGGGGATATGGGTTTTTCAGCCGAAAAAACATATGATATTGAAGTATGGTTGCCAGGTGAGAGTAAATATAGAGAGATATCTTCATGTAGTAATTGTAAATCTTTTCAAGCTAGGAGAATGAATGCTCGTTATAAAACTACAGATCAAAACAAATTTGTTCACACATTAAATGGATCAGGTCTTGCGGTAGGAAGAACATTAATTGCAGTATTAGAAAACTATCAAAATGAAGATGGTAGTATAAATATTCCTAAGGTACTTAAACCTTATATGGGAAATCTAGATAAAATTTCTAAATAGTAATATTCTTACTTGAGCAATAATATTTAAAAAATTGAAAAGCGGATCGACCAGTTCTATTACCCCTTGAAAAAATCCATTTTAAAGCTTGACTTTCTATTTCTTCATCAAAATTTATATTATAAAATTTACAATAATTTTTTATAATTAAGATAAAGTCATTTTTATTAAGATTATGAAAGCTAATCCACAATCCAAATCGATCAGATAAAGATAATTTTTCTTCAATTCCCTCATCCTGAGATATCGCAGAAGATCTTTCATTGTCCAACATATCTCTTTTCATCAAATGTCTTCTATTGCTTGTAACATAAATTAAAAATTCATAATTTGAATTATAGAAAGATCCCTCTAAAAAAGATTTAAATTGAATATATCTTCTATCATTTTGTTCAAATGAAAGATCATCTATGAAGATAATTATTTTTTTATTAAATTTATGATTTAAAAAAATATTTGGTAAATCAGAGAGATCTTCACTATTAATTTCAATTGTCATAAAGCTTTCATATTTCAAAGAATAATCTTTTAATATTCCTCTAATAATACTACTTTTACCACTACCTCGCACACCCCATAAAAGACCATGGTTATATGCTAATCCCTCTAAAAAGTTTTTTGTATTTTCCTCAATCTTAGCTATTTGTTCGTCAACTCCATACAAAAGCTTTAAATCTAGGACCTTATTGTAGGGTATTTTATCTAGTGAATTTTTAGAACTATTCCAGCATAGTAAATGTTTATTTTTCAATTTTATGTTGACTTCATTGATGATTGTGAGATTTTAATGCTTATTTTATTTATTTAAAGGATTTATATCATGGACCAACTTGCAGGAATTTTACCATTAATACTTATTTTCGTTGTTTTTTACTTCTTACTTATAAGACCACAACAAAAAAAATTAAAAGATCACAAAAACATGATCTCAAATTTAAAAAAAGGTGACCGAGTCGTAACACAAGGTGGTATTATTGGTAATATCCATTATGTAAATGACGATGGAACCCTTTCAGTTGAAATAGCTGATAATGTCCAAGTTAAAGTAGCTAAAGGTATGATAGCTGATATAGCGGCTAAATAATCTTAATAAACAAAAATTAATAATGTTAATTCTTAAACAGTGGAGATTATGGATATCTTTATTACTGTTAATTGGGAGTTATATATTTATTAAGCCTAACTTTGAAAGTCAAACTCAAGATAATAAAATAAATTTTGGATTAGATATTCAGGGAGGTTATTCGTATCTTTTAGAATTAAATGAGGAAGAATATCTTAATAACCTTTTAGTAAAAACATCTCAATATATTGAAAATACTTATTCTATATTCTCTAGTATTAACAATGGACAAATAGTAATTTCTAAAAACCAAAATTTAGAAGCATTAAGTAATATAGTCATTCAAAATTTGGGTTTAGAAGTACAAGAAAAATCAGATAAAGAAAATAGTTATATTTTCTCCAAACAAAGTTTTAATAAGTCATTATCTGATATGACTTTAAATGCTGTTGAAATAGTAAGATCTAGAGTTGATTTTTTAGGAAACAAAGAATTATCTATTCAAAAAGTTGGTTTAAATAAAATTCTATTAGAAATCCCAGGTGATTTAGATAACAATGTAAAAGAGGTTATATCCAAAACAGCCAAATTAACGTTGCACTTAGAAAAAAGTAATATTGTTGGTTCTAAGACTTTTACTAATGAAGAAACAGGTGAACAAGTAAGAGTTCAAGAAATCCCTAATATTACAGGTGACTTTATTCAAGATGCCTCCCTTCAGTACAATCAAAATGAACCAGTCGTTGCTTTTTCTTTTAATAAAGAAGGTTCAGATTTATTTGCAAAAATGACTTCAGAAAATGTGGGTTCACGATTTGCTATAGTTCTTGATGGTTCGTTAATTACCGCACCTGTCATAAGAGAGTCAATTACTGGAGGTAGTGGTCAAATATCTGGTGGATTTACAAATGAAACAGCAAATAATCTTGCTATTATTCTTAAATCAGGATCTTTGCCGACTAAAATTAAAATTATTCAAGAAAAACAAATAGGTCCAACTCTTGGACAGGAGGGTGTAGAAAAAGGGGTTATAGCATCTATTATTGCTCTTATTGCAATTACTCTTTTTATGATCCTTTATTATAAAATTTCAGGATTTTTTACAGTCATAACAATTGTTAGTTGTTTGTCTTTGCTTTTTGCAATGATGTCTTTATTAAATACAACACTTACACTTCCAGGTGTTATTGGTATAGTTCTAACTATAGGAATGTGTGTAGACGCAAATGTCTTAATATTTGAGAGGATCCGAGAAAATTTTAAACAGAATATTGAAGATCCTAAAAACCACGGCTTCAACTCTGCTTATGTTACAATTTTAGACTCTAATTTAACTACATTATTTGCTGCTATATTTTTATTTGCTTTTGGCTTTGGTCCTATAAGAGGTTTTTCAATTTCTTTAATTATTGGTATTATTTCATCTTTAATAGTCACTTATATAATACTTAAATTATTTCTTAATATTACATCTATAAAATATTTAGGACTTCAAAAATGATTAATTTTTATTCATTTAAAAACAAATCTTACTTAGTCTCTTTAATCCTAATACTTTTAACAATAATTGTTATTTTTTTTAAAGGTTTAAATTTAGGTATAGATTTTAAAGGAGGTTTAAATTTTGAGGTAAAGACAAATTTAACAACTAGCCAACTCAATCAATATATAGACTTTGTTGACACTGAGAGAGAAGTTTTAATCAAAAGGGAGGTGGGCAGTGATGTTTATAGTATCAGAATAGAGTCAGGAGAAAACAACCCTGTTTTCATTGAAGAAATTAAAAATATAATTGCACAAAATCCTGATATACAAATTCTATTATCTGAATACATAGAACCAACTTTTAGTGAAGAACTAATTAAAAATTCTATTTATGCTTTAGCATCTTCTCTGTTAGTAATAGCTATTTATGTTTGGATTAGATTTGATTGGCAGTTTGCAGCTTCAGGAATATTTGCATTATTACATGATGTTTTTGTAGCAATAGGTTTTATGTCTTTATTTAATATTGAATTTAATTTAACTATGATCGCAGCTTTACTTTTAATTGCTGGTTACAGTATCAATGATACTATAGTTTTGTTTGACAGGCTAAGAAGTTTAACCTCAAATGAGGAAAATAAAGATAATTTTGAAACTAATGTTAATAAATCCATTAAATTAAATCTTCGTCGAACTATACTTACAAGTTTTACAACAATACTTGCATTGTTGTGTTTAGTCTTTTTAGCACCAGTTAATTTAACTGAAATGCCTATAGTATTCATTTTTGGAGTTTTAATAGGAACATTTTCTTCATTATTTCTAGTATTAGGAATTGTAGGTGATTTAAATTATGAAGCAGTGCTTAAAGCTAGAGACTCCTGATATTTTTTTAAATATACACCTGTTTGATTATTTTTGTTTTTAATTAATTCATTTGGTTTACCTTCAAATAAAATATTACCACCTTTTTCTCCACCCTCAGGTCCCAAGTCTATAATCCAATCACTTGTATTAATAACATCTAAGTTGTGCTCTATGACTATTACAGTATTACCGTAGGAAACTAATTTATGAAGTATCTCTAAAAGTTTCTTTATATCATCAAAGTGAAGACCAGTTGTTGGCTCATCTAAGATGTACAAAGTTTTTCCTGTTTGTCTTTTGGATAATTCTTTAGATAGTTTAATTCTTTGGGCTTCACCACCTGATAAAGTTGTAGCAGATTGACCGATAGATATATATCCCAAGCCAACATCTTTGAGTGTTTTTAATTTAGAATATACTTGAGGGTTATTAATAAAAAACTCTTCAGCGTCATCAACTGTCATTGATAAAATATCATTTATATTTTTTTTATTATATTGAATACTAAGTGTCTCTTTATTATATCTTTTACCATCACATACTTCACATTTAACATACACTGGTGCTAAAAAGTGCATTTCAATTTTTTTTAAACCATCTCCTTCACAGCTTTCACATCTACCTCCTTTGACATTAAAAGAAAATCTACCGGGCTTAAATCCTTTTACTTTAGCTTCAGGCAAATTAGCAAACCATTCTCTTATGGGTGTAAACAACCCAACATATGTTGCTGGGTTTGATCTGGGTGTTCTTCCAATGGGTGATTGATCGATATTTATAACTTTATCAATATTTTCAATTCCTTTAATGTCTTCATAAGGAAGTGTTTTAATAATTTTTTCATAAATTCTATTATTTGTTGCACCGTACAAAGTTTCGTTAATCAATGTTGATTTCCCGCTACCAGAGACTCCAGTAATGGTAATAAATTTACTTAAAGGGAATTTTACGTTTACATTTTTTAAATTATTTCCATTTGCTTTTCTAATTTCAATAAACTGTTTTGATGGAATTTTGTTAACACTAGATGGGTACCTTCCAATTACACCTCTGATGTAGCTACTTGTTAAACTTTCTTTGTTATTTAGTATTTTGTTAAACTCACCAATAGCAACAATGGAACCACCTTTGATACCAGCGTATTTACCAATATCTACAACATAATCTGCTTCACGTATTATATCTTCATCATGCTCGACAACTATTATAGTGTTACCTAAATCTCTTAGGTTTTTTAGAGTATTAATTAGCTTTTGATTATCTCTTTGATGAAGACCTATAGATGGCTCGTCTAAAACGTATGTGACACCAGTTAATCCAGAACCAATTTGACTAGCTAATCTAATTCTTTGTGACTCTCCACCAGATAAAGTAGAACTTTTTCTTGATAAACTTAAATAACTAAGTCCAACTTCATTTAAAAAATTCAATCTAGAAAAAATTTCTTTTTTTAATGGGGCTGATATTAATTTCTCTTGTTCTTTTAACTCTTTTTCAAATTTATTAATCCAATCTAATGAGTTAGCTATACTCAAAGAAGTAAAATCTGAAATAGTTAAATTATTTATCTTAACACACAGTGCTTTTTCATTAAGTCTTTGACCATTACATTCGTGACAGATTTTTGAATTTCTAAACTTTTCAAGTTCCCATTGCCTCCACCAACTTGAAGATCCATCATAAATATTATCCATAATATTTATTAGACCTTCAAAAAGTCTTCCTCCAAAAAGAACTTCATTTTGAAAACTTTTAGGAGTTTTTGACCAAATTACATTTTCTAGTTTTTTTGATTGGAATATCTTTTTAAGCTTTGGATATATTCGTGATTTTGACTTTTCTGACCAGAAATTAATTGCACCTTCATTAAAAGATAAATTTTTATCAGGTATTATTATATCTTCATCGAAAGCATCTATCTCACCAAGACCATCGCATGTTTTACATGCACCGTATGGATTATTAAAACTAAATAAGCGTGGTTCAATTTCGTCTATACTAAATCCACTGACAGGACACATAAATTTATCTGATAATGTAATAATTTCATCTTTATCAATATTATAAATCTCAACACTGCCTTCACTCTCTTTTAAACTAATTTCAATACTATTTGCTAATCTGTCTCTGTTATCTTTGGAGGGCACAATTCTATCAATGACAACACTTATCGTATGTTTATAGTTTTTACTTAATTCAGGGATCTCTTCTTTTTGATAAAGCTTATTATTTATTAGAAACCTTTCGTAACCTTTCTTAAAATACTCCTCAAATAGTTTTTTATATTCTCCTTTTCTACCTTTTATCAATGGAGACATAATCATTATTTTTTTTGAATTAAACTTAGAATTAACTTCATCTATCATTTCAGAACTTGTTAAACCTTTGATTGGTTTTCCTGTTGCTGGTGAGTAGGGGATACCAACTCTTGAAAATAATACTCTCAGATAATCATAAATTTCAGTTACCGTTCCTACTGTTGATCTTGGATTCTTGGATGTTGTTTTCTGGTCTATGGAAATTGCTGGTGACAATCCTTCTATTTTATCGACCTTAGGTTTGTCCATCATGTCTAAAAATTGACGAGCATAGGCACTAAGTGATTCGATATATTTTCTCTGCCCCTCAGCATAAATAGTATCAAATGCTAATGTTGATTTACCTGAACCACTTACACCCGTTATGACAACAAGTTTATTCTTTGGTAAATTTAAGTTTATATTTTTTAAATTATGCTCATGAGCGTTATGAACTATGATGTGAGTAAGTGGTGAGTGTTTATCCATTAAATTAGATATCAATTAAAGATGATTTAATATATATTAATAATATCTTTTAATAAAAAAATTCATGGCTGGATCAGTAAATAAAGTAATTCTTCTTGGTAACTTAGGTAAAGACCCTGACATTAGAGCAACTCAAGCTGGCTCCAGATTGGCTAGCTTTTCTATCGCCACTTCAACCAAATATCGTAACAAAGACACTCAGCAACTAGAGGATAAGACTGAATGGCATCGAGTCGTTGTATTTAACGATAAGCTTGCAGATATATGTGAAAAATATCTCAGAAAAGGTTCAAAGATATATATTGAAGGTCAGCTTCAAACAAGAAAATGGACAGATAACAATGGTGTAGATAAATACACAACTGAAGTAGTAATTCCAAACTATTCTGGAGTATTAACAATGTTAGATACTCGCTCCCAATCTTCTGTTAGTGAAGAAAGCAATAATAATCAATTAGACTCAGCTGCAGATGAAGCAATGGGTGGTTCAGAGACTTCAACAGCTGAACAACTCGATGATGATATTCCTTTTTAGATAAATCATTGGCAAAAAAGAAAAAAACTAAAGCAAAACAACTAGATGTATTGGATACTAAGATTTATCCCAACATTGATATAACTGATGAATTAGAAAAAAGTTACTTAGACTATGCCATGAGTGTCATAGTCTCGAGAGCTTTACCCGATGTTCGTGATGGACTTAAACCTGTGCACAGACGAATATTATATTCTATGTATGAGTCCTCTTATCATCATAACAAACCTTATAAAAAATCAGCAAGAATAGTTGGAGATGTTATGGGTAAATATCATCCTCATGGTGACTCAGCTATTTATGAGTCTATGGTAAGAATGGCACAAGATTTTACAATGCGTTTACCTTTAATTGATGGTCAAGGAAATTATGGTTCAATGGATGGAGATCCTGCAGCAGCTATGCGTTATACCGAGGCAAGATTAGATAAAATATCATCTTTTATGCTAGAAGAGTTAGAGTATGAAACAGTTCAACTGAGAGCTAATTATGATGAAACATTAACTGAGCCTAAAGTTTTACCATCTAGATTTCCAAATATATTTGTAAATGGTGCCAGTGGTATCGCAGTTGGCATGGCAACTAATATTCCCCCTCACAATTTAGGAGAAATTATAGACGCTACTTTACTGCTTATTGATGAGCCAGATACAACATCTAAACAACTTCATAAGATTGTAAAAGGTCCAGATTTTCCAACGGGAGGAATTATATCAGGAACAGCTGGTCTAAGCTCAATGTATGATACTGGTAGAGGCAGTGTTACTGTGCTTTCGAAATTACATGAAGAAAAAATAAAAAATAGAAATGCAATTGTAATTTCTGAAATACCTTATTTACAAAATAAATCAAAATTATTAGAGCGTATTGCTGATGTGGTAAATAATAAAACTATAGAGGGTATAAATGATATTCGAGATGAGTCTAATAAAGAAGGTGTTAGAATTGTCGTAGAGTTAAAATCTTCTGCAGTTCCTGAAATTATAAAAAACCAGTTATTTCAATACACACCTTTAAAAACTTCATTTAGCAGTAATATGTTAGCTTTAAAAGAGACAAAACCTCTAACGTTAAATCTACGAGATGGTCTCTCATACTTTGTTAATTTTAGAAAAGACGTTATTACAAAAAGAACTGTTTATAAGCTTAATAAAGCTCGTGAAAAAGCCAATATTTTAATTGGATTATCAATAGCTGTTAACAATATCGATGCTGTTATAAATTTAATTAAAAAATCTAAGACACCCGCTGAAGCTAAAGAAAAATTATTAACAACCAAATGGACTATAAAATCTAATATAGCTCAATATATTAAACTCATAAATTCTTCTAATAAGACCTCATCGTCTAAAGTTTCTTTAGACGAAGAACAAGCTAAAGCAATACTAGAACTTAGATTACAAAAATTAACTGCTTTAGAAAGAGACGATATACTCAATAATCTTAAATCATTAGTTGAAGATATAAATACATACCTAAAAATATTAAATTCAGATAAGCAATTATTGAAGGTATTAAAAGGTGAGTTGACTGAAATTAAAGATGGTTTTGCTACACCAAGAAAAACTGAAATTCAAAAGCATGATATAGAAGATATAGATACTGAAGATTTAATAATTGAAGAAGATGTTGTCGTTACAGTTTCACATCAAGGTTATATTAAAAGAGTATTAAAATCTTCATATAAGGTTCAAAAAAGAGGTGGTAAAGGGAAGAACGCAATGACTACTAGAGATGAAGATTTTTTAGAGCAAGTTTTTGCTGCAACAACAAGAGATACTATTTTATTCTTTACCTCGGTTGGTAAGGTTTATTCTATGAAGGCTTATGAACTTCCTGCAGGTACTCCAACTTCACGGGGTAAAGCTATAGTCAACTTAATACCAATTTCAAAAAATGAAAAAATCTCATCTATTCTCTCTCTTCCAAAAGAAATTAACGACTTTGATAATTATAATTTGGTATTTGCAACAAACCTCGGAAATATAAGAAAAAATAAATTAAAAGATGTGGCTATGAGTGGAACTAGAAAACTATCTCGTTCTGGTAAAACGGCTATAAAACTAAAAACAGGTGATAGACTAATAGGTGTTATTTCAGTAATTGAAAATGATGATGTTCAATTAGCTACCACTAATGGAAAATCTATTAGATTTGCTACAAAAGATTTAAGAGAATTTTCCGGTTTAGGTTCAGCGGGTGTTAGAGGTATTAAACTTGCCAAGGATGATAAAGTAGTCTCAGTTTGTAGCCTTGTTCATAATAAAATATCCATCGACGTAAGAGAGTCTTATTTAAAAGCAAAGAACGAAGCTAAAAAAGACTTATCTAAAATAAATAAAAAATTTCAAGAACTTGCCGAAACCGAGGAGTATCTTCTATCTATTACTGAAAATGGATATGGAAAATTAAGCTCTGCTTATGAATATAGAATTACAAATAGAGGAGGATCCGGAGTGACTAATATTACAATAACACCAAAAAATGGAAGAGTAATTCAATCTCTAAAAGTAAATTTAGATGATAATATAGCTTTAATATCAGACTCTGGTAAATTATTAAGGTGTAATGTTGGAGATAATATTCGAGTTGTAGGTCGTGTATCACAGGGTGTATCTGTCTTTAAAATAGATGCAAATGAAAAAATAGTATCTGTAGCTCGATTAGAAGATTAAATTATAAATGTCAAAAATAGGTATCTACCCAGGATCTTTTGATCCAATTACTTATGGTCATCTTGATATAATTCAAAGGAGCCTAAATGTTGTTGATGAGTTGATAATTGGAGTATCAAACAATAAATCTAAAGATCATTTAATATCAGTTGACGATAGATTAGAATTGATAAATCAATCTATTCAATCATTGCCAAAAGAGGATTTAGATAAAATTAAAGTTGAAAAATTTGATAATTTACTTGTTCATTATGTCAAATCAAAAAATGCTTCTTTAATCATAAGAGGTCTAAGAGCTGTATCAGATTTTGAGTATGAATTTTTAATGACAGGAATGAATAGAACTATAGACAAAGAGATAGAAACAATATTCTTAATGTCTTCAGAAAAATATCATTTTATTTCATCAAGATTTATAAAAGAAATTCATAAATTAGGTGGGGATATTTCTAAAAGTGTTCCTAAACCAGTTCTTGATTTCTTATCAAAAATTTGAAATGTTCACATTTTCTACTTGGGCCCATAGCTCAGCCGGTAGAGCACCTGACTTTTAATCAGGGTGTCGCAGGTTCGAATCCTGCTGGGCTCACCACTTCTTTCACAAGAAGTTTTGAGAAGATAAAATGATCACAGTATATTTAGCAGGCGAAATTCATAGTAATTGGCGTGAAGAAATTATTAATTTTTGTAAAGTAGATAAATTAGATATTAAGTTTACTTCACCTGTAACAAATCACGAAAACTCCGATAATGTTGGTGTAGAAATATTAGGTGGTGAAGAAAAGAATTTCTGGAAAGACCAAAAAGGAGCTAATATAAATTCGATTAGAACTAAAAAGTCTATCCAAGATTGTGACTTAGTAATTGTTAAGTTTGGAGAAAAATATAAGCAATGGAATGCTGCCTTTGATGCAGGTTATGCAGCAGCTCTCAACAAGTCAATAATTGTTATTCATAACGAAGATCAACAACACGCTTTAAAAGAAATAGATGCCGCTGCTTCAGCAGTAGCAAGTGATACAAAGCAAGTTATTCGTATCTTAAAATATGTATTAGAAGGCTCTTTATAAATTTATTTTGCTGTCCATCCACCATCTATGACTAATGATGATCCTGTCATCATTGATGATGCATGAGAGGCCAAATAAACAACAGCGGTGGCTATATCACTTTCAGTAGCAAATCTTCCAAGAGGAATATTATTCAAAGTTTTCTTTTTAAAACTTTTATCTAGGAAGAATTTTTTTACCATAGGTGTTTCAACAAAAGTAGGACATATAGAATTCACTCTAATGTTATTAGAAGCTAAGTCTATCGACATACCTTTAGTTAATCCCTCAATACCAAATTTTGTCATGTTATAAGTGCTTCTATTAGGGGCTCCAACTTTGCCTAATTGAGAAGACATATTAATAATACTCCCCCCAATAGATTTTCTATTTTTAGATTGTAACATTTTATTAGATGCTAATTGAGCTATGTGAAAAGCTGATTTGATATTTAAATCAACCATATAATCCATATCTTTCTTTTTAATTTTTGTAAAATGTGAAGGAATATTAGTACCAGCATTATTTACTAGAATATCAAGTTTCTTAATTTTACTAAAAATATCAATCACTTGGTTATTATTTAATATATCACATACAAAATATTTACATTTTCTTTTTAATTTTATTATTTCTTTTTCTACTTTTACAAGATCTGATTCAGTCCTACTTAAAATAATTAAATTTGCGCCAGCTTCAGCAAGGGCTATTGCTGAAGCTCTTCCAATACCTTTTCCTGCACCAGTGACTAAAGCTATTTTATTTTTTAAATCTAAACTCTTTAAATACATTCTTAATATTTCTAGTTATTTTTAATTTTAGATACAGGTTTTCCGTATCCAACATTAATACCACCATACCTTCTTGCTCGAACATTACATTGTTCTGCATGGCCTATAAAGCCCTCTAAGTGTGATAATCTTGAGCCATATTCAGCTATTTTTGTTGCTGCTTCATCAGTCGTTATCTTTTGATAAGTATGTGTCTTAATAAATTTTCCAACCCATAACCCTCCTGTGTATCTTCCTGCTTTTTTAGTTGGCAAAGTATGATTTGTTCCTATTACTTTATCGCCGTTAGCAACATTAGTCCTTGCACCTAAAAATAAAGCTCCATATGAGGTCATATTTTCTAAAAACCAATCATCTCTATTAGTCATTACCTGAACGTGTTCAGAAGCAATTTCATTAGCTTTTAACAACATCTCTTCATAAGTTTCACAATAAATTACCTCACCATATTCGCTCCAGCTTACACTAGCTGTATCTTTCGTAGGTAGAATTTCTAGGAGTCTATCTATTTCTTTGAGAGTTTCTTGTGCTAGTTTTTTTGAGTTTGTTATCATTATAGCAGGGGAATTGTAGCCATGTTCTGCTTGACCGAGTAAATCTGTAGCGCATATCTCTGCATCTACAGTATCATCACAAATAACCATAGTTTCTGTAGGTCCTGCAAATAGATCAATACCAACTCTGCCAAATAATTGTCTCTTAGCTTCAGCAACATACGCATTCCCTGGTCCAACGAGCATATCTACTGGTTTAATTGTTTCTGTTCCAATAGCCATAGCACCAACTCCTTGCATGCCACCTAAAACATATATCTCATGTGCCCCTCCCATTTTCATAGCTGTTACTACCGCAGGATTTGGTTTTCCTTGAAAAGGGGGTGTTGTGGCTATAATTCTAGGTACACCAGCAACTGATGCTGTAACAACTGACATATGCGCAGATGCTACCATTGGAAATTTTCCAGCAGGTACGTAACATCCTACAGCTTGAACAGGAATATTTTTGTGACCAAGAATTACACCTGGTTGAGTTTCTATTTCCATCTCATTTAATGTTTTTAATTGTGCTACAGCAAATGATCTAACTTGTTCCTGAGCAAATTTAATATCATCAATATCTTCTTCAGATACTTCATTAATTAATTCATTAATTTCTTCTTCTGATAGTTTAAAGTGAGTAGGAGAGTAATTATCAAATTTTTCTGAGAGTTCTCTGATACATTCATCACCTCTTAACTCAATTTCTTTTAATGTATTTTCAACAATTTCTTTAACTTTTTCATTATCATCAAGCCTTTGTTTCTCATTAGTACTTTTCTTGATATATTCTATTGCCATAGTTATTTTTTATGTATCAGTTTAAAAACATCAACATCCAACTGAAACAAAATATGAGCTATATCAATAGGTACCCAATTTTCTCTAATCAATCCTTCGTTGTGTAAATAAAAATCCATGACTCTCATTGTTATTATTTTTTGTGTAGCCTCATAACCAAGCCAATCACTTGAACCATGTGTTGCCTGAATACTGTGCCAACCACCTGTCATCGAATAATTGCCATCGCCAATTTCTATGTAATGACCAATTTTCCAATAGTCTCTCTCTTTAAACGTTAATCTAAATGGTAATTGATGGTGTTCAACAAATCCCTTTAATCCCCTTGCTGTGCCAATACCGCAAGGTCCGTACCACATCATTTTTGGATGCCAATAATCTTTTTGAGGATGGTTTATTAATTTTTCTCTGACTGTATCTTTAGTAGCTCCCACCTCAGTTTCCGGTTTTATATTTAGACTTCTTTGCATAGTAAGACCTTGATCTAAGGTGGTGGCTGATAAATTTGAATCTAGGTTTTCAAAGGTTGTTCCATCTCCTGTGATAGGTCCTGGCCACATTTCTTCAATTCCTAAAGATGGATTTACAGGCCAAAAACCTGCTTGTCTTATAAAGTCCATAATATCGATTAAGATATGAGAGTTTATAATTTTTTCATTTTCTATTTGATGAACTTCACATATTCGTAAATGTATAGTTTTTCCATTCGATGGAACTCCTAACCAAGGATGAGCAAAAGTACCCGTTAAATGACCAACTGTAGATACATAAACTCTATTTTGAAAACTTCCTCCAATGATTAAATTATCTCTTCTTTCTAAGTCGGGAAAAGAATAAATTAAAGGTTTCCAAAGAGTGTCGATTATATCATCAACACCTTTCAATTCGTTTATTGGATGAAAAGCATAGATCTCAGCATTTTCATGATATGCATTCTTAATATTATGGCTTAAATCATGAAGATTAGACTCAGAAATTTTTTTTAATATATTTCTTATTTTTTTTTTATTTAAAATATTTTCTTTAGGATCTAAATTTATAATTTTAGTTCCACTTTCTATCGGAATCCCAGTATCAAAATTTTTAATTTCACTCAAGTTATATTGCCTCACCTATTAACATTAATAAATATTACTTTGATTAACTTTACAATTCGAATAATATTCAGCAATATGAAAATATTTAAATTCTAATTAATGACGCAGGATATTAATAATCGTTTGGTTAAGTTTAGTGAGCTAGTTCCAAGTAAAATACCTTTTGTTGAAGGTAAACTAAAAGGACACCAAGATAGATTAAATTATTCTATCGTTGGTCCTGGTGTTAGTGAAGATACAAAACAAAATGTTAAGATAGCTGAGGAGCACGGATTTAATATTGGTGCTGTAAGTGCTGCACCAATGAATGGATCAGGACTTCACAGCCACACGACAGCAGAAGTATTTCTAATATTCTCTGGCTCTTGGCGATTTTATTGGGGAGCAGAGGGAAAAGAAGGTGAAGTTATTTTAAACAAAGGTGATGTTGCTTCCTTTCCTACAAATATGTTTCGAGGATTTCAAAATGTTAGTGATGAAAATGCTTTAATATTTGTTGTTTTAGGAGAGAATGATCCAGGTGTTATTACTTGGACTCCAAAAGTTTTAGAAAAAGCTAAGGAGTCAGGAATGGTTTTGCTTGATGATAATACTTTAATAGATCTCGATAAAACTAAAATCCCCAAAGGTAAAGAAGCTTTAGAACCTATTAAAGAAAAAGATTTAGAAACTTATGATCATTACACATCTGAAGAAATTGAAAATTATGTTATACGTTATGAGAATAGAGCTAAATATCTAAAAGATGATGAGCATTACGACTCTAATTCAATCTTAAACTATCTTGATCATTTTAATATCCACAATAAAGATTTTGATCCAAATATAGATCACAATACTGGTTTTGGCCTTACAATGTTAAAAGGAGTCAATGCTCACATTCACCCATACACTTTAAAAGAGTCTGAAGTTTATTTATGTTTAGATGGTGAGTGGGAGGTAACTTGTAATGATCAGAAAACTGTAATTGGTCCAAACGACTCCTTCTCATCTCCACGAGGGTCAAATAGAAGTTTAAAAAATATTAGTAATCAAGAAGGAAGCATTTTTATTATTCGACAAAAAAATCTCTAAATATGAAGGGGTTTGATAAAAATTTTTTAGATCTTCCAGATTATATTATAAAAATCACTTACCAAATTTGGGAGAAGAAAGATGTTGAGTCAATTAGAGATTATTATGCCGAGGGAATTCCAGTTAGATCTCCTGATGGTGTAATATATGGACCTGATGTAGTTGTAAAAGCCACTTATGCTACCTTAAATGAATTTCCAGATAGACAGCTATTAGGAGAAGATGTCATCTGGATCGGCGATGAAGAACATGGATATTTATCCTCCCACCGAATTTTATCAAAAGCTACACATTTAAATGATGGTATCTACGGAAAGGCAACTGGAAAAACTTTAAAGTATAGAGTTATCGCAGACTGCGCTTGTAAAAATAATCAGGTTTATGATGAATGGCTTGTAAGAGATCAGGGCGCTATTGTACGTCAGTTAAATATTGACCCTAAAAAACAAGCTGCAAACTTAATTGAATTTCAAGGTGGCAAAGATAAATGCTCAATACCTTTTAACAACAGTACTTCACATGAAATTAAATATTTACAAATACCTATATCCTCAAATAATACTGGAACTAACTATGCGAATATATTAAAGGAAATTTTTTATAGCAATTTCAATGTTATAGATAATTCTTATGATAGATCTGTAAATCAAGAGCAGCCAGGAGGATTTAAAGCCTTAGGTGTAGATGAAGTAAAAAACTTTTGGATCTCACTAAGATCTACTTTTCCTGACTCTGTTTTTAAAATAGAACATATAAGTTATTTGGAAGAAAAAAATGAGTATAAAAAAGCATCTGTTAGATGGTCACTAGAGGGAAAACACTCAGGTCCTGATCTCTTCTCTAATCCCAGTAATGCAAACGTTCACATAATGGGAATATCTCAAGCTGAATTTGGTCCAAAAGGTATAAAAAATGAGTGGGTATTATTTGATGAAACTATAATTTGGAAACAAATATTACTTCAAACAGGATAACTATTGAAACCCTTAACTAAAACTGAAAATAAAATTATTGAATACATAAGAAATTATGACACTCCAACTATTTCTAATTCTTTAGAGCTATTAGACTCTTCACTTAGATCTAAAGGACATACTCAAAAAACTATGCATTGTTTAAATCCAAAATTAAAACCAGTTATTGGTTTTGCCAAGACTGCTATTATCACATCGACAAAAAAGAAGAATACAAACATTATTAAAAATAGAGATAAATACTATGAATATATGTTTGATGGAAAGTTTCCAAAAATTTGTGTTATAGAAGATAAGGATAAGAGTAATACAATTGGAGCATGGTGGGGAGAATTGAATGCTTCAATACATTTAAATTTTGGTTTTAAAGGAGCTATAACTAATGGAGCTATGAGAGACCTACAAGAGATAGATAAAAAATTCCAAATACTTAGTGGTGAAATTAGGGTAGGTCATGGATACAATCAAATTCATAAAATAAATTGCGAAGTAAATATATTTAATATGAAAGTTAAGCCTAATGATCTTATACATGCAGACTTTCATGGTGCTGTCATAATTAAAAGAGAATATTTGAAAGAATTACCAAATTTAATTAAAAGAATGAATAAAAAGGAAAATATTATTTTTAATTTTTTAAAAAAGAATAAAAATTTTTCAAAAAAACAATTTGTTGAGAAATATAAAGAATTTTTAAATTCAAAATAGTATGGTATCTAAAATTCTTACTACACACGTTGGAAGCTTACCAAGATCTAAACAATTATCAGAGTATTTATTTGCAAAAGATAAAGGTGAAAAAATTGATAATGAAAAGTTTGAAAATATTTTAATTTCAAATGTTGATCAAATAGTAAAAAGACAATTAGAAGTTGGAATAGATTTTATAAGTGATGGTGAGATGAGTAAAATAAGCTATGCTACTTATATTAAAGATAGAATTGATGGTTTTTCAGGTGAGAGCGAAAGAAGAGCTCCTGCAGATTTAGATGATTTTCCAGAGTACAAAGAAAAAATAGCTAATAGTGGAGGTACCCCAACTTATTCCAGACCTTGTTGCACAAAAGAACTTAAAATTAAAGATGAAGACTCATTATTGAACGATATTAATAATTTTAATAAATCATTAAAGAAATCGAACCACACAAAAGCATTTATGAACGCTGCTTCTCCTGGTGTAATAAATGTATTTATGCCAAATAAATATTATAAAAATGATGATGAATACCTCAATAAATTATCTAGCATAATGTCAAAAGAATATGAACAAATTACAAATTCTAATATTCATGTTCAATTAGACTGTCCAGATTTAGCACTAGCAAGACATATGAATTTTAAGGATTTGTCTGACGAAGAATTTTTAAAACGAGCTGAAATGCAAATTGAATGTTTAAATAATGCTTTAGCAAATGTTGATAGTGAAATGACTAGAATGCATATTTGTTGGGGAAATTATGAGGGTCCTCATACCCATGATATAGCTCTTGAAAAAATCTTACCGATAATTTTAAAATCTAAAATAAAATATTTTTTGATTGAGTCTTCAAATCCTCGTCATGCACATGAGTGGAAAGTTTTTGAAAAAATAAAGCTACCAAAAGATAAAGTTTTGGTTCCTGGTGTAATAGACTCTACTTCAAACTTTATTGAACATCCCGAAGTAGTCGCAGAAAGATTAATAAAATATTCAACTGTTATTCCAAAAGATCAATTAATGGCTGGTACTGATTGTGGTTTTAGTACCTTTGCTGGATTTGGAAAAATTGATGAAAATATTTGTTATGAAAAACTTCATGCACTTGTTGAGGGAACAAAACTAGCATCAAAAATAATCTAATCTTTTAATTTTCTGTTTCTCTCAAGTAAATCAATACCAATACATTTTAAAAAATGTAAATGATCAATTAATATCCAATTTTCTGCTATTTTATTTTTATCTCTTCTATAAAGATCAACAACTCTCATTTCCCCAATCAGATCTGTGTTTTGAGTTAATCCCATGTAATTTCCCTTGGGTCTCATTTTTAAATTTGGCCAACCAAACCATCCACCAAAGTTTCCCTCAGAATTTTCAAGTACATGACCAGAAAATTCAACAAATTCCAAATTTTCTTCAAATGGTCCAGTATGCCCCTTTAAATATCCATCATATGTATATGATGCACCAATACCTCCGGGTCCCCACCATATCATATCCTCATGCCAGTCTTTTTCTAAATCAGAAACTGTTGTTCTCATTCCTTCACCAATTAATCTGTTTGCCATTCTCATCATAAGATTTAGAGTTTTATTTCCTTCTTCTTCACTTTGTTTTTCAAAGTATAAACCATCATGAGTTTTTGGTCCGGGATTAAAACCGACCATTCCAGTTGAGTCTGGCACTACTGATAATTTTAAGTGTTGCATAAATTTCAAAATATCTAAAAAAAAAGCACCTTCAGTAATTTTGTTATTTTCTACTCTGTAGAACTCACAATACCAAAGCATTACTGTTTTTTTTGTTGGTTCTATTCCAAGAAATGGATTATTAAAACTACCAAGAAGATGTCCCATATTTACAACCCATTTTGATGAATGGTTATCAACTAAGTTTGTTCCAGCATAAAAAATATCCATTCTTCTTTGTATGGGTTTAAAAGATTTTTTAATTGGAGACCAAAGATATTTTGCAATTTTATCAGCTCCTTTAAGTTCATTAAAAGGATGTGTACATTTCATATTAAAATTTTCAGATGTATATTTAGATATTATTTCAACTAAATTATTTTCATCTGCATTATCAATCGCATTAAAAAATTCTAATACTAATAATTTTTCTTTTTGTCGATGTGATAATAGCAGTCTTAGCAAAACCGATAATTGGTTTTAATCTTGGATTTAAGCAATGCATAGTTTTTTGAGTATGTCCTTTAGATCTAAGTGAAGAGTCTAATAGCT
>OZSS01000274.1_pt1 | contig 24068 bp, 27 predicted proteins | sample 1779911 | NCBI WGS metagenome assembly OZSS01 (sample SAMEA2603589, study PRJEB24840) | metagenome | biome: Water; feature: Photic zone; material: Seawater sample | place: Mediterranean Sea | collected 2013-11-12 | depth 10 m
GTATAAGGTTGGAGCCATTCAGCTGGTCCAAATCTAGATTGGAAAGTTGTCATATAAGTACCTTCAGGTAAATTCATGGACTCCGCAACGAGTCGTGTCGTTTTTCTACAAAAACAGTGATACGGATCTCCTTTATCTAAATATTTTTTAGGAATACCATGATAACTAAAAAGTAATTTTTTGGGTTTATCATTTTTACTCCAAAATTCTTCAATACTATTTTTTAAAGCTTGAATATAGAGAGGCTGATCATAATAGCTTCCAATAAATCTCAAAGAAGGAACCCAACGCCATTGTCGAAGTTCTATAGCAACTGCATCAAAAGTAGAACCAGTTGTGGCAGCACAATACTGAGGGTAAAGAGGCAAGACAATAATACGATCACAATTTTGATTTCTTAAATTATTCAAACCCTCTGCAATACTTGGATTGCCATATCTCATGCCAATATCAAAAATTAAATTTGGATATTTTTTTTCTAATTGCTTTTTAATCAGATTTTTTTGCTTTTGAGTGTAAAGCAATAAGGGTGAACCATCATCGGTCCAAACAGATTGATAAGCTTTCGCAGATTTAGCAGGTCGGGTTCGAAGAACAATTCCATTTAAAATTAACCACCAAATGGCTTTGGGAGTTTCAATCACTCTGCCATCACTTAGAAATTGTCGAAGGTATGTTCTAAGCGAAGGAGCGGTTGGTTCATCTGGCGTTCCTAAATTAGTTAGAAGTATGCCCGTCTTCAGACCAGATCCATGAATATAAAGCTCGTTGCCTTTGAAGTTTGCCATTGAAAAAAAGTACGTTTTTTAGGCTAATTTAGTTCTAATTTGGTCGATAAAAAGGTGAATATTGGTCTCAGGTGTGATTTTTTGTACTCCATGATCTAGACTAGCAATCCACCCAGCTCTCTGACTGACATCATACGATTTGCATAAGTCGATGTACTCCTCCAAAGCTGAGAGAAAATCAGATTTTTCTGGAATTGTTAAAAGATCATTGGAAAAGTTTCCTTGAAGGGATAAATGGGTTTGAGAGAGCTCCTGGAAAATATTGTGCTGAGTTCCCAGAACCGTTAATTGCAAATTTGATATTTTTTTTAGAAGCTCGAATTTATTAGGAGATATATTTTTTGTAAAATAACCGATCTGGTTGGGATATTGATCAGCTATTAGTTTAATAAAAGGAAGACAAAAGTCTTGGAATTCTTGATCAGTTAATTGATTAGCCTCCGTATCAAAAATCATCAATAAGTCGATGTCATTTTGAAATTGAATAGCAATATTTTTTTCAATGAGACTCTGTAAAACAGGAAGAGCTTGTTCAAATAAATTATCTGCAATGGAATTATTGCGAATAGCAAAATGATAAAGGGTAATCGGACCTCCAGTAAAACCAATCAGAGATTTAATTGAGGGAAGGGCAGAGCGAATATTTTGAAGTGCTTGATGTTGAAATTGAATATATTCTTCAAAGGCAGAAATTTGTATATTATCTAACATAGATTTTGTCAAATTTTTTTCAAAGACTGGACCGGGACTAAACGATAATTCCATCCCTAAAAAATCTAATGGAAAAAGAATGTCGCTAAATAAAATCGCTGCATCAAAATCAAACTCTTGAATCGGACCTAATGTGACCTCACAAGCAAGATCAGGTTCACGACAGAGTTGTTCAAAAGTATATTTTTGTTTGAGCTGTTGATAATGACTGTGATACCGACCAGCTTGGCGCATCATCCATATAGGAGGAATAGACTGCTCTTTTCTCTCTAAAGCATTATGGAAAGAATGATTATAAATAGGAGACAATATCTCTTGCTCCGTATGTGATGATATAATCTGCTTTTGCTCGACTAAAGACTTGCAGAGACTCTATTAACAGATCAGGATATTTACCCAACCCTTGGGAGTCTAATAGCTGCAAACTTGCAAATTCTCCACTGACTTGATAGGCGCCTGTAGGAAGAAGTGTTTCGGCCTTAATATCTTGAATTAAATCAATAGAGGTCATTCCTGGTTTGACCATTAAATAATTAGCTCCTTGAGCAGCGTTTATAATCGAGCTTTGAATCGCCTTTGTGCGATCACTAACGGGGAGTTGGTAAGAAGAACGATCATATCCTTTGGGAGTAGAATTAGCCGCTTCTCGGAAAGGGCCATAAAACCCACTTTTAAACTTAGTTGAATAGCTCATAATCTGAGCAGAATGAAATTCATTCTCACTAAATACTTTTCTTAAATATTGTGTGGTATCTTTCATCATATCGCTCGGAGCAATGATATCCGCACCCGCCTCCAGATATGTATTGGCAGCCAGACCTAAAGCATAATGTGTTTGAGGTAAATTAATTTTTTTATTTTGAGAGATACCACAATGTCCATCTGGGGTAATAGAACATAGGCAAGTATCAATTAACAAAGTTAGATCTTTTTTAAAATGATTTTTTAGGGAACGAATAACTTCATAATGAAAACTAAAATCCTCTGGGAGTTTTTGTTTTTCTTTGGGAACTATAAATAAAAGAAAATTTCGAATTCCTTTTTTCAAATCTTTTTCTACAGATCGAAGAATGGCGTTATGAGACCAGCTATAGTTTTCTCCTAAGCCCTTAATTTTTTTTGGAGATTTAAGCCTTTGATCCACAAAGATTGGTTGAATTAATATTTGTTTGGAGAGTTTATTTGTTTTTCTAATTGGAAAATAAGTTTTCATTTAAGCTCGTATTTTTTAAAGTCTTCATAGCTAAGATATACATTTAATTGTTCTTTAGGAATAATTTTAGAGATTTCTTGATAAGTATTGCCTGGCCCACAAGCATTCTTTTTATTCAAGATATCTGGACGAAGTTGAATAGCTAATTTAAAGGCTGAATAACTCATCCAATAAAAACTCTCCGCAAGAAAAAGATTATCAATCGTCTGTTCATTCAAAGAAGGAACTAATTGATAATGGGCAAGAGGTTGGAAGGATGAAGAAATCTTATTTTTTTCATAAGTTAGTTTAAGGGGTTTTAATTTGGATTGGATATAATAGCTTTCAATAGGTCGATATTTTTCTCCAAAACCATCAAAGCTATAGTTGATCTTGACTCCAGTTTGATTGAATTTTCGCCAACTTGTAACCCCAGCAGTTCCCAAAAATCCTGCTTTAGAAATCTTTGATTTAGGTAAATATTCTGTTCTTGTTGCGAGAATATGTTTATCAGAGAGGTCTTTTTTGAGAGGGAATGGTTCACGATTAAACATTTTATAAGTTTTCAGATTTGCGGGGAAAATATGCTTTACTTTTTTAGTTTTAGATTTTGATAAGTATTTTCGTTCATGAAAATATTTTTTAGTATTTTCATCTTTTCCTCGAGCAAAAAGAATTTGCTGATCTAAAAAATTCTCCACTGTTACACCTATATCTAGCGCACATCCTCCACCCCATCTTGATAAAAATTTTCTTTCTAACTGAGCTTGATGATAAGAATGAGGGTCATTGATTGATTGTAAAATAGTATCTAATTTTTTATTTTTAGCTAAGTACTCTATAGCAATACAACCTTGTGCAGCAGCCGCTGGAAAATTAGATAAAGGTAAAATAATATATTCAAATTGTTTAAAATATTTTTTGAATTTTTGAAATTCTTGATTATTAATTCTCTGACCATGCTGAAAAACACGATCAATTGCAGCTTTTGCCATAAAAATACCATCATGCTTGCTTGATAAAATTATTTTTTCTAATCGAGTGGTGATATTTCCACGAATGCTATTCGATTTAAACTTTTTGTTTGGTAAAAATTTATCTAAATGGCGAAGATAAAATTTTCTTCTCGGTGAGGATGTGGCAATTGTGAGAGATGAATTGCGAATTGATTTTTTTTTGACCAATAAAACATCCCGAGGATCATCTCGATTAAGACAGATAAATTTAGATTTTTTTGAACTTTTGACAGGTAGATCTTTGAAAGAGTGAACAACTAAATCAGCATTATTTAGATGTAGTTGCTTACTAAGAGAATTCGTAAAAACACCAAAACCATGTTTTTCCCAAGATTTTGAAGAGGCATCCATATCTCCAATTGACTGGGTATATTGTGAAGATATTGAACCTTTGAAAATAGTTTTAATTTTTTTTATGGCCAAATGAGTTTGAATTTGAGCAAGAAAGCTCGATCGAGATAAAACTTTAATTTCTTTCATTTAAACTAAATAATAGATTATACGTACTTTAGCTAACTCTTTTAGATAAAAATATGGAAATTGGAATAGATAGTTTTGCTGGTTTGCGAGAAGGAGAGCATGATGGTGCTGCCGCAATTAATGAGCTTCTTGAGCGTATTCAATATGCTGATCAAGTAGGTCTGCACACGTTTGGTATCGGAGAACATCATCGACAAGAATTTCTTGATTCCTCTCCATTCAATATTCTCTCAGCAGCTGCAGCAAAAACTGAAAAAATTAAATTGATCAGTGCAGTGACTGTTTTAAGTGCTTCAGATCCTGTACGAACTTTTCAAAGCTTATCTACCCTCGATTTAATTTCTAATGGAAGAGCTGAAATGGTAGCAGGCCGTGGTTCATTCTCAGAGGCATTTCCTTTATTTGGTTTTGATTTTAATGATTATGATGATTTATTTATTGAGAAATTAGATCTCTTACTTCAAATCCGTGCCAATGAATTTGTCAATTGGTCAGGAAAATTCCGACCCGCTATTAATAATCTCCCTATTTATCCTCGTCCCATCCAAGATCCTCTTCCCATATGGTTAGGTGTGGGAGGAACTCCTCAATCTTTTGCAAGAGCGGGAATTCTAGGATTGCCTTTGATGGTGGCAATCATTGGAGGGAATACCCATCGTTTTAAACCTTTGGTGGATATTTATCGAGAAGCGTGGAAGCAAGCAGGCCATCCTTCTGAAAAAATGCAAGTCGGATTGCATTCATTGGGTTTTGTCGGAAAAACTATGGAAGAGGCCATTGACTTATATTATGAGGGGTATGCAAAAATGTTTACTAAAATTGGTCGGGAGCGTGGTTGGGGACCTGTAACCCGTGAACAGTTTGATCAACAAACTGGCCCATTAGGAGCTATAGTATTAGGCAGCCCTGAGCAAGTTGCTGAGAAAATACTAAGACATAGTGAGGCACTCGGTGGTATTACCCGATTCCAATTTCAAATGGATATAGCTGATATCACACATCAAAAACTCCTTAATTCTATTGAATTAATTGGAAAAGAAGTCATTCCTTTAGTTAATAAATAGACAGAAGTTCTTTTTTTGATCCTTATGCGTCTAATTTTCTATTTCTTTTAGAAAGGAAGCTTCATATTTTATTACTGTGAAAACTCATAACTGGAAAACAAATTATTTTAGTACTCTTCAATCCGAAATAGATAAGATTAAAGAAGAGGGTCACTATCGTATTTTTAACAATATCGAACGTAAAGCGGGACAATTTCCTAAAGCAACACGTCACCACAATGGATCTACTGAAGAAATTGATGTTTGGTGTTCGAATGATTATTTAGGAATGAGTCAAAATCCATTCGTCATTGATGCCATGAAGCAGGCAGCAGAGAAACTGGGTGCTGGCAGTGGAGGGACAAGAAATATCTCTGGTACAACTAATTTTCATATTCAGTTAGAAAAAGAAATAGCGGCTCTTCACCAAAAAGAAAGAGCTCTTGCTTTTAACTCTGGCTATAGTGCTAATGAGTCAGCGCTTAAATCTATTATTTCTGCTTTTGATAACTGCTTAGTTTTAAGTGATGAGTTAAATCACGCTTCCTTAATTGAAGGAATTCGCGCTAGTAAAAAAGAAAAGGCAATTTTTCGTCATAATGATGTCAAACACTTAAAGGATATTTTACAAGGCGTAGAGTTTTCTCGTCCTAAGATTATTGTCTTAGAGTCAGTGTACTCCATGGAGGCAGATTTTGCTCCTTTAGAAGATGTCATTGAAGTGGCTCAAGATAACGGTGCTTTAATTTACCTTGATGAGGTTCACGCAGTGGGCTTATACGGACCTAATGCAGCAGGAGTCGCAGAAGAAAAAGGCGTAGCAGAGCACATTGATATTATCAATGGAACCTTAGCAAAAGCTTTTGGTCTTGCGGGTGGGTATATTGCTTCTTCAAATACAATCATCGATTTTGTGAGAAGTTTTTCAAAAGGATTTATCTTTACTACATCAATGTGTCCTGCAGTAGCAGCAGGTAGTTTAGAGAGTATCCAGCAAGTTAAAAAAAGTACCCAAGTTCGAGAAACATTTTTTGAGAACGTGAATTATGTCAAATCGCATCTACGTTCCGCTGGCATCCCTTTCTTAGACTCTGGATCTCATATCATCCCTGTTTTGATCGGAGATAGTAAACTATGTAAGCAAATCAGTGATTTTCTTCTAGATGAACATCAAGTCTATGTTCAGCCGATCAATTATCCCACAGTTCCTAAAGGAACAGAGCGTATCCGAATTACGCCTACTCCTTGTCACTCCGAAGAGGCAACAGAAAAATTTGTGGATGCCCTAAAAGATGCTTGGTTGAAGTTTATGCCTTTACTGGCAAAATATGAAAATGACTTTGCTGGCAAAGTAAAATCTCTATAAAATAATAATCACCATAATATTATGAAAAACGTCTCTGTTATCGCCTTTTATAGTTTTTTTCGAATTGATGACCTTACCCAAATGGAAACACAAGTTCAAAGTTTCTTCCAACCGCTTGATATCAAAGGAACGGTTCTTATTGGACCCGAAGGGCTTAACGGCACGATTGCTGTTCCTATTATCGAAGAGAAAAACACTATTGAGTTTTTAAAAAACTTAGGAGTGGACTCACAAAATATCAAAGTTTCTAAGTTTGATGGAAAAATAGTCTTCAATCGATTTAAAACTAAAATTAAAAAAGAAATTGTCACTTCAGATTTTGACTTAAGCATTGAAGAAATTGAACAAGGTCAATTTATTGATCCAGAACAATGGGATAATTTTATTAAACAAGAAGACGTTGAGATCATCGATACTCGAAATGATTATGAATTTAAATTGGGACATTTTCAAAATGCCACGAACCCTGATATCAAAACTTTTCGAGAGTTTAAAAAATATATTGAAGAACGAAAAGAAGAGCTTCAAAATAAAAAAGTAGCTATTTATTGCACAGGTGGCATTCGTTGTGAGAAGGCGGGTCCTCTAATGCAAAAATATGGAATTGATACTTATCAACTCAAAGGGGGAATTCTAAAATACTTTGAAGACACTCCTGCATCTCAATGGAATGGTGAATGTTTTGTATTTGATTACCGAGTCTCTGTCGATAAACAACTTCAACCTGGCTCCAACGAGCTTTGTTTTGGATGTAATATGCCACTTATTCCGGAAGAGAAAAAATCACCTCATTATGAGGAGGGGTTTACATGTCCGTACTGCTACGATCAATTGACGGAGAAGAAGCGACGCTCATTGACAGATAAAAGAGATCATTGGAAGCGAATTTTGTGATTTTTTTGACAATCAATCTTGACCAAATGATAAATTAGTTTATTTTACGCCAATGGCAAAAAAGTCGACATATCAATTAAAACAGCTTATTCCTGAAGAAAAACCAGAAACTGGAACAAAATACATTGTTCGTAAACCAACCAAGGGAATGAAAGTTTCTGATAAATTAAGACAAAGAAAGTATGATCCCGTCTTAAAACAGCACGTTTGGTTTGTGGAAAAGAAAATGCCTCCTCATAGCAAATAATTTTGCTAAAATCTTATCATCGAACATAAATCCATATATTGGCTTCGCCGAGATCTTCGTTTAGAAGATAATCCTGCATTGCTCGCTTTACAACAAAGCCGAAACCCAGCTTTATTTGTTTATATCCACGACCCGGTAGAGTGTCAGGCTACAGGAAAGGCTGGACATTGGTGGCTTCATGAGTCTTTAAAAAAATTACAGCAGTCCTATCAATCAAGTTTTGGAGCGTCAATTATAATCAAAGAGGGTGAGGCACTTGAGATTTTACAAAAACTCATCACAAAATATCAAATTCATCAAGTTATTTGGAATCGTCTTTATTCACCTGAGACCATTAAAAGAGACACAACTATAAAGAAAACTTTGCAAGAGCAAGGTATTGAAGTGGAGACATTTAATGGACACTTATTAAATGAACCTTGGGAGGTTCAAAATAATTCAGGACAATATTTTAAAGTATTCACCCCTTACTGGAGAAAAGCTTTTGACGTTTATCAATCAAAAAAAGAAAAAATTGAAAAACTTAACTCCTTGAATGTTTTAAGACATCAAGAAAAGTCTACCTTTAACTTTTTACCTGATAAAAATTGGTATCAAAAATTTTCTAAATATTGGACTCCGGGTGAACAAAACGCCCATGAACAACTTTCTCGGTATTTAAAAACAGATATTGATGTTTATAAAGAAGCAAGAGATCGACCGGATTTAGATCAAACTTCAAAACTATCTCCCTATTTACGATTTGGAGAAATCTCTCCTCGAACGATTGTATTCAATGTATTAAAGGCAAAAAAATTAACACCCTCTGTTATAACCTATTTATCAGAGATTGGTTGGAGAGAGTTTTCATACTCCTTATTATATTACTCAAAAAACTTATCATCCATTCCCATCAATCTAAAATTTCAAAAGTTTCCCTGGAGAAAAAGTAGCAAAGACTTAGATTTATGGAAAAGGGGGCAAACAGGAATCCCTTTAGTTGATGCCGCTATGAAACAAATTTATGAAAAAGGCTGGATGCATAATCGACTTCGAATGGTTGTGGGAAGTTTTTTAGTCAAAAATTTACTATTGAACTGGACGTTAGGAGAGCGTTACTTTCAAGAAACCCTTTTAGATTACGATGAAGCTAGCAATGCTGCGGGATGGCAGTGGATAGCAGGATGTGGCGCTGATGCTTCTCCTTATTTTAGAGTGTTCAACCCAATCTTACAGTCAGAACGATTTGACCCCCAAGCCTCATTTATTTTGCAATATTTGCCTCAATTAAAAACTTTACAAAAACCCTCTTCAATTTTTCAACCTTATCTTCAAGAACATGCATTCCAATCCTTAATCCAACAGAAATTATATTACCACCCTATTGTTGATTTAAAGGACTCCCGTAACCGAGCCTTAGAGGCTTATCAAAAAATTAAATAATCGAGTGAAAAAAAAATTAGCCATCATCGGATCTGGAATTGCGGGACTATCCTCTGCTTACTTTCTCCAGAATGATTTTGATGTAACTGTTTTTGAGAAAAATGATTACCTTGGCGGTCATGCGAATACTCGTCAAGTGAATGACACTCAAGGAAAAACAATATCTATTGATACAGGTTTCATCGTTTATAACGAACTAACATATCCAAATTTAACGAAATTATTTGATCAATTAAAAGTTCCCATTGCCAATAGCGATATGTCATTTAGTTTTTATAATCCCTCGAGTCAATTTGAATATGGCGGAGGGGGATTGAGAGCTCTTTTTGCCGATCCTAGAAATCTATTGAATAAGAGATTTTATAGGATGATCAAAGATATCATTAAATTTTATAAAACATTTCAAACTAGAAAACCTGATCAAAAAATTTCGATACGCCAATATTTAGATAGACATCACTATTCCAAAGAATTTATTGAATTTCACTTCATTCCTTTAATTTCGAGTATTTGGTCTACCCCTGATCAAAATTCACTAGATCAGCCTTTATCCAGTATTGTGAGTTTTTTTCAAAACCATAAACTTTTTAATTTTTTGAATCGCCCGCAATGGAAAACAGTACAAGGAGGATCTCAAAATTATATCCAATGCTTGATGAACGCCTCTCATTTTCAAGTTCAGTTATCCTCTCAAATCAAATCGATTTATCGAACTCCTCAAATTCAGATACACACCCCAAAAGAAAGACTTTTTTTTGATTATTTGGTATTTGCTTGTTCGCCAAAAACATTTTTACCTCTGCTCATGGATAAAACAGCTGAAGAAATCAAGCTTTTATCTATTTTTCAATTCCAACCCAATCTCGCCCAACTGCATCAAAACTCCTCATTAATGCCCCCTCATCGAGCAGCTTGGTCCAGTTGGAATTTTCATACAAACGAAGATCAACTGTGTACACTGACGTATTGGATGAACAGGTTACAACCCTTGGCTACTCAGGATCAATATTTTGTCTCATTGAATCAACACAAAAAAAATCCCTTATACCAAACGGTCTATGAGCATCCCATTTTTTCCTTGGATACACTGCAGGCTCAAAAAGATATTGGTTATCTTCAAGGTCGCCAACAAACATATTATGCGGGAAGTTATTTGGGTTATGGCTTCCATGAGGATGGTATCCAATCTGCCTTAAAAATATGCCAGCATTTACATATAGAACCCAAAGGATTTTCTAATCCTGACACTTCTCGAATACCATGGAATTAACCCCCAATCATAGTATTGGCCAGGGTCATATTATTCATAAAAGAACTCGCGATACTCAAAATTTTTTTCAATACAAAGCTCCTTACCTTTGCGTTAATTTAAATGACCCACATTCACTGCCTTGGTTTATTTCTTTAAACAAATTGAATTGTTTATCAATTTTTTACCGTCAACATGGGTATCGGGAAAAACAAACTTCTCTTTTCAAATTTGCAACTGATCTAGCAAAAAAATATCAAATTGACTTTCATCAAGTAAATTTCATTACTATTCCATCATTTTTAGGGTACTCGTTTAACCCAATTAGTTTTTATTTGTATTTAGATCATCACAATCAATTAGTTTCTATTTTATATGAAGTTAAAAATACATTTGGTGATCAAGTTCATTATCTCTCGTTAAAAGACTTCGATCAAAAACAGTTTAAAAAAAATATGTATGTATCCCCTTTTATTGAAATGGATTGCACGTATAAAATTACGGTCAAAATACCCAACCCTCATCGGTTTCAATGCTTTATCAATCAATATAACAAAGAAAAAGATCAGATCTTTTATGCTTCAATTGATTTGCCCTTAGCTCCATTAACAAAAGCTCAGGGTTTTCTCTTTTTTCTCACTAATATTTTTGGAAGTTTAAAGGCAATTGCCCTCATCCATGTTCAGGCCCTAAAGCTTTTTTTTAAAAAAAGCCACTTCTTTAAATATTCCCAACGCATCAAAGATAAACTATACTTAGATTAATTTTGGAGGATTAAGGGATTGGTTATTGACCGCTATATAAGACAGGTTTGTTCAAAAATTGTCTATGGAACTCTTAATTTAGACGTTAAGGGAAAAAAGTATCATTTTCAAGGAAGCCAAGAGGGACCGACAGTTCTTTTAACAGTTCGCAAGCTCAGCATGATATGGGATCTTTATTTTCGAGGATCCGTGGGATTGGGTGAGGCATACATCAAACAGAAGTTTGAAGCAGATGACTTAAGTAAGTTTTTAGAATTTGGCGCTATGAATGAACAGGCTTTTGGAGGAGAGATGAGTGGATCTCGATTATATCGATACTTATCTCGTCCTTATGCGCAGCAAACCGAAAACTCGGTTAAACAAAGTAAGAAAAATATTCATGCTCATTATGATTTAGGAAATCAATTTTATGAAGAATGGTTAGATGATACCCTCACTTATTCCTCAGGATATTTTAAAACAGGAAACGAAACCCTCACTCAAGCCCAAGAAAATAAATTCGCAAGTTTAATTAAAGGCAATGAACCTCAATCAGGTGATCATATTTTAGAAATTGGTTCGGGTTGGGGAAGTTTTGCATTTTATTTATTATCGAAATTTCCATCAATAAAAGTGGATACCTTAACAATTTCCGAAGAACAATTTAATTTTGTCCAGGCCAAAATTGAAGAGTTAGGACTCCAGAGTCGTATGAATGTTATCTACCGTGATTATCGAGAACATAAAGGTCAATATTCAAGAATTTATTCCATCGAAATGTTTGAAGCTGTAGGTATTCAATACTGGCAAACTTATTTTGATAAAGTCAAAGAGCTACTCAAACCGCAAGGAGTTTTCTCCATGCAAACCATTGTGATCTTCGATGGACTTTTTGAGCGCTATGCCAAAAAAATTGATTTTATTCAGAAGTATATTTTCCCAGGAGGAATGTTGCCGAGTCCTCAAAAACTACAACAAATTGCTCAAGAAAATAAACTAGGATATTTAGTGAAAAACCAAATGGCGGATAGCTACCATCAAACACTCGAGCTATGGCGAACAAACTTTAATCAAAAGTGGCAAAAGATTAAGAATTTGGGTTATTCGGATGAATTTAAGCGAATGTGGAATTTTTACTTATCGTATTGTTCAGGTGGTTTTAAGGCTAAAACCATCGATGTATATCAAATTGATTTTACCAAAAAGAGCTAACTGCTAGTTTCTCATTTTAAATATTAAAAATTTAATAGTTTTTTTTAATTCTTGCTTGCTTTGTTGATGCATCGTTTCAAATTCTTCAACCAATTGAGAGGACGGACATAAATTTTGTTTTCTTTTATCTTAAGAAACCAAACCTGAGTATCACGAGGTATAAAGAGATCTAGTTTATTAGGACTTCGTAGGTAGATTTAGTGCATGTTCAAAAAAGGTTTATTACTGGGGTTTTTGGTTTTAATCGTAACAGGATGTTCGAATATGAAACTTGAAGATTTTGCTGATAAAAAACCAGAATTTAAATTAGAAGAATACTTCTTAGGAAAAACAACCGCCTCGGGTTTATTCATCGACCTTTTTGGAAAGGTCAAACGTCAATTCACTGTGGAAATGGAAGGAATTCAAGAGGGAGATGTTTTTATCCTTAATGAAACTTTTTTATATGATAATGGTGAGGAAGAATTTCGTCGTTGGGAGATTACCAAAACAGGAGAACGAACTTATGAGGGTAATTCTTCTGACATTATAGGTGTTGCTAATGGAGAACGTCTAGGTAATGCTTTGAATTGGCACTATACCTTAAAACTCAAATACGGTGATGGAATTCTCAACGTTAAGTTTGATGATTGGCTAATAATGCAAGATGAAAAAAATGTCTTCAATAAAGCCACCATGAAAAAGTTTGGTATTCGATTAGGAGACGTATATTTATTCTTTAGGAAACCGTAGTCGGCGATAGCTGAGCGGCCTTTTCTTTTTCTTTTGCCTTTTTCTCTTTTTCAGCTTTACGCTGACCTTTCTCCACTAACGCTTCTAAATCTTCATAAGAACATAATCCTAAATCCATAGGATTACGGAACTCAGTGATAGGTTGAGATTGATTGCCTGCTCTGATATTTGCAACTGTAGGCTTGGTAGAACTTGTCAGCTTTGCAATTTGTGTATCTGTTAATACTTTACCGTATTCACGAATGAGCCAAGCAATTGCTTTCGGACGTTCTTGTCTAACTGATAAAGGTAAGTATTTTTTTGCTTTGATATTAGTTTGAATAGACTCTGATTTTTTATTTTGTAATTGCAGTGCAGCTGATGGATCTTGTTCGCAGCGTTTTATTTCATCCATGGTTAACTGCCCGCTCGCAATGGGATTGAGACCTTGCATTTTGTAGGCATCTTCTCCATCAGCGATACTTTGAACTTCTAGCTCATGTAATTGACAAAACTGAGAGATTTGAGAAAAACTTAACGCAGTATTGTCTACTAACCACACAGCAGTAGCTAAGGGCATTAAAGGTTTATTATCAGACATATTATTCGGCGATTATTAAATCTTGAAAGATTTATATTTATTTTTAAATCTAGCAACACGACCTCCTGAGTCAACCATTTTACCAGAACCTTGGTTCCATGCAGGATGGGATAGGGGGTCAATTTCTAATTTCATCGTATCTCCAGCTTTTCCCCAAGTGGAGCGAGTCTTATAAGTAGAACCATCGGTACGCTCTACAGTAATTTCGTGATAATCAGGGTGTATCTTTTCTCTCATGGTGTAGAGAAAATAGTGATCAACGATTAAAAAATCAAGTAAATATTTAGAGATTTTGAAGAAATAGACTAGAAATTGTGGTACTAGACGCCACTAATGTTTCGTCTTCTAAAAAGTTGAATTCTTTTCCCTTTTCGTTTTGGCATATTCCCCCTGCTTCTTTGACTAGAAGAATGCCGGCAGCTATATCCCATAGTTGAAGTCTTGAGGCCCAAAATCCATCAAATTTTCCTGAAGCAACGTTAGCTAAATCAAGAGCAGCTGAGCCCATAATGCGAACGCTTGTTTTGTGGAGCATTTGAGCTGTCTGCTCAATTCCCCTCGATAAAATATCAGGGTGCTTAATTTGCACTCCTGTTGCAAACATACTTCCCTCTAGTTTGTCTCTTTGAGAAACTCTTAGGCGTTGATTATTATTCCAAGCTCCTTCGCCCTTATGAGCCCAATAAAACTCATTGAGAATGGGATTATAAGTTGCCGCTGCAATAATTTGTTTTTTTTCTATTAACGAAATGGAGACAGCGAAATAACCATTTCCATGAAGAAAATTTTTAGTGCCATCTAATGGATCAAAAATAAAAACTGGTTGGTCACCTTGAAGTTTTTCATAATCTTTATCGGAAAAAGTTTCTTCGTCAATTTGTAAAAAGTCAGGACGATCTTTAGATAAATGATAATTAATAGTTTCTGAAGCTCGAATATCAGCAGAAGAAACAAAATCATTTTTATCTTTTTTTGAAATTTGTAACTTTTCTAATTCACCAAAATCTCGAACTAGTCCTTTCGCAGCGCTACGGCATGCTTTTTCCATAACAACAATAATAGGAGGGATAATAGCCATGCGAAACTTACTTAGATTTTTCTATGTAAGTTAATTCTTTTGTATTAATTTTTATTTTATCACCAGTCTCAATATGAGGAGGAACCGTAACCCGAACTCCATTAGTTAAAAGAGCAGGTTTATAAGAAGAGGAGGCAGTTTGACCTTTAACAACAGCTTCTGTTTCAGCAATTTCTGCAACTAAATTTTCTGGGGGATTGACAGTCATAGGTTTTTCATCATAAAACTCAATAGAAACCTCCATTCCATCTTGTAAAAACTTAGCAGTTTCTTCATTTACCTGATCTGTATTTAAAACAATTTGTTCATAGGTTTGATTATTCATAAATGTGAAATCATCTCCGCTTCGAAAAAGAAATTGATGATCAATCTCCTCAGCCCTAATCTTTTCAATAGACTCCGCACTTCGAAATCGTTCGTTTAACTTTGACTGGTTTGTAATATTTTTCATTTCTGCTTGAATATAAGCACCACCTTTACCGGGTTGTGTATGTGAGAGTTTGGTAACTCTCCATAGGGCATTATTATGTTGAATAATATTGCCTATTTTTAGATCAATAGCGTTTATTTTCATTTAGATTTGTAAATTTGGATCATTTGATCAAGAAGAGCTAAAGAGTCCTGTCTGGTTCGTTGAAAACAATTACGTCCGATAATTGAACCGTTACCACCACCGAAGTGAATAGCTTTGGTTTCTTCCATTAGAGCATTATCATCTTTTGCATCACCTCCAGAAAATACTACTAGACGCTTTCCTTCAAAAGCTACTTTTTTAATATGAGCCACTCTTTCTTGAAGAGAGCCAATAGCGATTTTGTTATTTTCAAAAGCAACTTTAGTAGGGTCTTCTTCTAGAAAATCACTTGGAAGTTTTACTTTTATAATATTGGCTCCTAATAAAGCAGACATATGGGCAGCATAGGAGATGATGTTCATTGCCGTCTCACCTTTTTTGCTAATGTTTGTTCCACGTGCGTATGCCCAAAGAACTACAGCTAAACCTTTTGCTTTCGCTTCATGACTTAGTTCGCGGTATTCTTCCATCAATGAGAAATTATGATCTGAACCAGGATAAATAGTAAATCCTATTGCAGCACAACCTAGTTTGAGCGCGTCATCAATGCTACCTGTTACCGCTTGATCGAGGGAAGTCGCAAGAGTATTCGAACTATTAATCTTAAGAATTGTAGGAATTTGTCCATGAAAACTATCCGAGCTTGTTTGCAATAAACCTAAAGGAGCTGCATAAGCAGAAAGACCTGCATCGATTGCTAATTGATGGTGGTAATTAGGGTCATAGGCTGGAGGGTTAACTGCAAAACTTCGATCAGGACCGTGTTCAAACCCTTGATCAACAGGAAGAATGATCATTCGACCTGTGCCGCCAAGTTTACCCTGACCCAAAATACGCATTAAGTTGGAGCGCACCCCTACATTTTCATGAGTGTAGTGAGAAATAATTTTTTTAGTTGTTGATGTAATTTTCATCTTTTCTCCTATAGTTTACAAACCTGCTGAGACGACTCAAGCATTCTGTTTGAAAATCCCCACTCATTATCATACCAAGTAAGAATTCTTCCAAAAGTATCGGAAACAGCAGTTGTTTCTGTTAAATCTAAAATAGAACTGCGAGAGTCATGGTTATAATCACTAGAAACTTTTGGGTCCGTATCGACGCCCAATATTCCTTTTAAAGATCCATTTGCATATTCTTGAAATTTTGAGTTTAAAGCCTTGACGGATATGGGGTTTTTTGTATTAAATTTGAAATCCACTAAAGAAACATTTGGGGTAGGAACCCGTATAGCTGTTCCATCTAATTTGCCCTTGAGGTGGGGTAAAACTAAACCTACTGCTTTTGCAGCACCCGTGCTTGTAGGAATAATGTTATGAGCAGCTGCTCGTGCTCTTCTTAGATCTTTATGAAAGGTATCAACTGTACTTTGATCACCTGTATAAGAGTGAATAGTGGTCATGTAACCGTTTTCAATTCCAAACTCTTTATCAATGACATAGGCAACAGGAGAAAGACAATTAGTAGTGCACGAAGCATTTGAAATTACTACATGGTCATTGCTTAATTCTTGATGATTAACACCTTGGACAACTGTGAAATCAGCATTCGTGCAAGGGGCAGAGACAATAACTTTTTTTGCGCCACTTTCTATATGACTCATGGCTTTTTCTTTTGATGCAAATACTCCTGTACATTCTAAAATCACATCAACTCCTTTGTCTCCCCACTTGAGATCTATGGGGTTACGCTCAGAAGTGACGGTAATTTCATTATCTCCAACTAAAAACTTATTATCAGCTGTTTTTTTAATCTCCTGTGTAAGAGCACCATGAACACTGTCATATTTTAAGAGATGAATGTTTGAGTCGATATCTGCTAAATCATTGATGTAAGCAATTTCATAAGTTTCATTAAATTCTTTTACTCTTTCTAAGTAAGCACGAAAAACCAGTCGTCCAATACGACCAAAACCATTAATCGCAATTTTCTTTTTTGACATATCTTATTTAATCCTCTTTCTAATAGTCGATAATATTTTTTTGGGTGTTAATCCAAATTTGTTATAAACATCTTTAGCAGGTGCACTGGCACCAAAATCATCAATTCCAAAGATATTTTCTGTTGAAGTAAATTTATTCCAGTACATTGTTGAACCAGCTTCAATAACGAAAACTTCATTCAATTTAGATTGAAATAATTTTTTTCGAAAAGATGCTGATTGTTGATCAAATAGAGAGCTACTAGGCATCGAAATAACCTTAACTGAAATACTTTCTTTTTGAAGAAGGTCAGCAGTTTCTATAGCTAGGGAGACTTCAGAGCCAGTTGCAATAATAGTAATATCATTGTTTTTCGCTGTTTGATAAATGACATAAGCACCTTTGAAATTTTTAAGATTGATTTTTTTATTAGATAATTGGGGTAAATTTTGACGAGACAGACAAATAAAAGAGGGCGCGTTTGAAATTTTCAATGCCTCTTTCCAGCAAGCTATAGTTTCCATCATATCACAAGGACGAAAAACGTAGCTGTTAGGAATTAATCGAAGCATATTTAATTGTTCAATAGGCTGGTGAGTCGGTCCATCTTCGCCTAAACCAATCGAGTCGTGAGTGAAAACCTGAATTGGATCAATTTGCATCAGCGCAGCTAATCGAAGACTAGGTTTCATGTAATCTGCAAAACTTAGGAAAGTTCCAGAATAAGTTTTAAATAACTTTGAGGCAGCAATACCATTCATAATGGCAGCCATGCCATGTTCACGAACACCATAGTGAATATACTGACCAAGAAAATTATTTTGGTTCAAAATAACCATACTTTTACCTTTAGTATTATTCGAACCAGTTAAATCTGCTGAACCTCCTAAGATGGGCATAGAAGTATGAAGATAATTTAAAACACCCTCAGATGATTTTCTCGTAGCTTGAGGTGTATCGAAAGATTTGAAATCAGAAGCGATAGATTGAAAAAATTTATCAATCTGTTCCTCAAAAATTTTAATAGGATTTTTATTTTTTAATGACTTTTTAGATTGAGCATAAACTTTTTGATTTCTATCTGCGGATTTTCTCCATAAGGATAGTAACTGAGAAGGTATCTCAAAAGGTTTGGCATTCCATTTAAGTTTTTCTTTTGTAAGCAATATTTCATCTTGGCCTAAAGGAGATCCATGAGAAGATGCTTTTGCTGATTTGTTAGGAGAGCCAAAGCCAATGGTGGTTTTGAAATTTAATAATGTAGGTTTTTTTGATTCCTGTGCTTTTTTAAAGAGCTGTTTGATATTTTTGTGATCATGTCCTTTTCCATTGAAGACATTCCAATTAACAGATTGAAATCGAAGATTAGTATCGTCGCTAAAAGTTAAGTCAGTAGATCCATCAATGCTTATTCTATTATTATCATATACTAAAATGAGGTTATCTAATTGAAGGTGTCCAGCAAGACTGATTGCTTCTTGACTAATGCCTTCCATCAAACAACCATCTCCACAAAAAACGTAAACTTTTGGAGTTCTTTTGAGTTTGTTTTCTTTGCAATATTTTTTGAGAGCCAGCGCCATACCAACGCCATTGGAGATACCTTGACCAAGAGGTCCTGTTGTAATTTCAATCCCCGCATCAGGTTCGTACTCAGGATGTCCTGCCGTAATAGCGCCCAATTGGCGAAAGTTTTTAATTTGATCTATGGTCATTTTTTTATAACCAGTTAAATAAAGTAGAGAGTATAAAAGCATCGATCCATGCCCATTAGAAAGAACGAATCGATCACGAAGAGCCCATGTGGGTTCCTTCGGATTATGTATTAGAAAGTCATGGAAGAGAACCGTGGCAATATCTGCCATACCCATTGGCATTCCAGGATGACCTGATTTTGCTTTTTCAACTGCCTCAATAGACAAAAATCGAATGCAGTTGGCAAGGTCTGTGTAATTTTTCAATGGAATAACTCTGTGTAATACTTAATAATTAATGTATGAACGAATTTCAACAACAAATACTCCAAAAAATTGAACAAATTGCCCTAAAACTAGAAAATTACAAAAATAGCAACCAACAGTTAACTAGAACGAAAGAGGAGTTGGAAGCAAAAGTTAATTATTTAGAAAAAAGAGAACAAGAATTAAAAGATCAACTTGAAAATCAACAAATCGAACTTTCTGAAAAATCTGAACTTATTGATAAAGCCACTTCTAAAATTGAAGATCTTTTAGGATCAATCGATATAGATGCCTAACCTGACCTTAAGCATAGGGGGTAGACCTTTAAAAATTCAATGCTCGGATCATAATGTAGAGCGAGTAAAAGAAATTGGACAGACGATCAGTAAGCTAATCGATGGTGAAAAAAAAGAAAATGTTCCTTTTTTAACTTCTACGCTTATCGCTTATTTGAAATCAATGGAGGACATTTTAAGAAAAGAGAAAATTTTACAAGACTCACTTAATCAAAAATTATTTTATGAGAGTCGTATACAAGAACTTCAAAATGAAAATCAAAATTTAAAGTCGGATATCGAACAAATCTTTCAAAAATTAAATCAACAATTATCAATTGAATAAAAAAGAAATTCGCAAACACCATCTCCAAATTCGTCAAGAGATGTCTTCAACTAATGTGAGTAAGAATTCGATAATGGTGAATAAGAGTATTTTAAATATTGTAAGTGGTTTAAATACAACAAAGACTATTGGTCTTTTTTATCCCTACAAAAATGAAGTTGATGTGATTTTAATGGCATCAGAATTAGAAAACATAGGATTAACTTGTCTATTACCCAGAGTGATTGATGAACATAGTCCTCTCAAATATTTTTTTTATTCCCCAAATAACTCCAATCTTCAAAAAGGATATGGCGGCATTATGGAACCGACAGGTAATGAGGCAAATGATCCAGATATTATCATTGCTTCGTGTTCTGCATTCAATGAGATGGGTTATCGTGTTGGATATGGAGGCGGGTTTTTTGACCGTACACTAAGTCAACTAAAACAAAAAAAGAAAATAATTTCTATCCTAGCAGCATTTGAAAATCAAAAAACCACTTATCAATTTCAAGATAGTTTTGATGAAAAAGTTGATTATATCTGTACAGAGAATAAAACTTATCGAATATGAATTTTTTAATTATTGGAGATGTCGTCGGGCGCTCTGGCAGAAACGCACTTCAAAATAATTTAAAAAAAATCCAAGAGCATTTTTCTATCGATTTCACCATTATCAATGGAGAAAATTCTGCAGGAGGTTATGGAATTACAGGCAAAATTTATGAAGATATGATGAGCTGGGGTGCAGATGCCATTACTTTAGGCAATCATGCTTGGAAAAAAGAGGAAATCATTACATACATGCGAGATAACCCTGATAACAATATAATAAGGCCAATAAATTTTACTGATGACTCTCCTGGTCAAGGATATAAGATTTTTACCCACTCCAATGGAGAGAGAATATTAGTTTCACAAGTTCATGGAAAAACCTTTATTGATTTGCCATTGAGCAATCCTTTTGAAGCAATAGATACAAAACTTTTATCCATTATAAACGACCATCAAATTAGTTATTCTTTTTTAGAGGTGCATGCTGAGGTCACATCAGAAAAAAATGGTATCGCACAAAATTATGATGGAAAATTTACAGCTATTTATGGAACACATGTTCATGTCCCCACCATGGATGCAAGAGTCTTAGATAAAGGTACTTGTTTTCAAACTGATATTGGTATGACGGGTGATTACAATTCTGTCATTGGAATGAAAAAAGAGAATGCAATCAAGAGAATGAGAACGGAGTCAAACACTCCTCGCTTGGAACCCGCGGAAGGTGAAGCAACCATTTCTGGAGCTATTATTTCAAGTAATAAGGGACAAAAAAGTACTATTCAATCTATTCAAATTGGTGGTGTTTTAGATCGTAATTTACTATCTTAAGTTATGGCAGGTCACTCTAAATTTAAAAACATCCAGTATCGAAAAGGTGCCCAAGATAAAAAAAGAGCAAAACAGTTTGCTAAAATTGGTAGAGAAATTCAGATAGCTGTAAAAATTGGAGGTACCGACCCTGAGTCTAACCCTCGTCTTCGCCTAGCTATCAATAATGCTCGAAGTGTCAATATGCCAAAGGATAATGTTGACAGAGCTATTAATAAAAATAATACAGATACCACAGACTACACTGAAGTACGCTACGAGGGTTATGGTCCATTTGGAACCGCATTTATTGTAGAAGCCCTTACTGATAACAAAAATAGAACTGCCTCTGAAATTCGATCAATCTTTTCTAAGAATGGAGGAAATTTAGGAGAAACAGGAAGTGTTAGTTTTAATTTTGACAAAGTAGGAGAAATCCAAATGCATGGAGTCTTGGATGATACTGCCTTGGAACAATTGCTTGATATCGGCCTAGATGATTACACGACTGAAGATGGTATGACTTATATATACAGTAAATATGAAAACCTAGCTTCATTAGAAAAAGCAATGAGAGAAAAAGATTTGGAAATTGAAAATGCTTCTATTATTTGGAAGCCCAATATGACTGTCAATATTGAAAAAGAAGATGAATTAAATCGTTTGATGAAATTGAATGAAGATTTAGAGGATAATGATGATGTACAAAATTGTTTTTCAAACTTAGATTTTGATAGCTCATTACTGGATAGTTCAAGTGCCTGATAAAGCTTGGAAAAATAGAGAGCGATTAGTTGCTAGATTTTTTGGTGGAGTTCGTAACGCTTTAAGTGGAATTAACTCAAAGGTCACACATTCTGATGTGATCCATGATAACTTATTTATAGAGTGCAAATTAAGGGCCAAACATTCTGCCGTTAAACTTTGGGATGATACTAAAATTTTAGCTGATAAAGAGAAAAAAACTCCAGTGATTGCTTTGTGTGAAAAAAATAGACCTGGTTTTTGGATAATGGTACATTCAGATGATTTTGTTGATGTTTCAAAAGAGCTTGTAAATAAAGTGAATTCTTACGAAGAAATAGAAGATAATGAAGATTAAATAATGGAAGAAATTGTAAATTTAGCAGCATTAGAGGGGTCTGTTGACTTTTCTATGTTTGGGATGTTTTTAAAATCTGATTGGGTTGTAAAATTAGTAATCATTCTACTTGTCATTTTCTCCATTCAGTCATGGAAAATTATTATCCAAAAAATTTTACTCATTAATAAGCAGAGAAAGATTTCTAAACAATTTGAAAATCATTTTTGGTCAGGCATCTCTTTAGATGAACTGTATCAGCAAATAGATGACTTTGATCAGGAAAGCTATTCTAATATTTTTAGAAATATAATGGGAGAGTATGAAAAATCTCGTTTACAAAAAAATAAAATAGACTCTGCATTTATTCAAAGATTGTATACATCTTTGGATCTTTCGATAGCATCAGAGGATACTAGCCTTAACAAAGGCTTATCATTTCTTGCATCTTCAGGTTCTGTTGCGCCATTTGTTGGGCTCTTTGGAACTGTATGGGGAATCATGAATAGTTTTCAAGCAATAGCTATTGCTCAAAATACTAACCTAGCGGTGGTAGCTCCAGGAATAGCAGAAGCACTTTTCGTTACCGCTCTTGGCTTGTTTGTGGCCATCCCCTCTACCGCATTTTATAATATGATTACTTCTAGAATTGATACTTATTTATCAGAGGTGGAAAGTTTTGGAAAGGACTTGGTAAACATTATTTCTCGTCAAGTTAACTAAATGAGAAAAAAAAATCGTCCTGTCTCTAATATCAACGTCACTCCAATGGTTGATGTGATGTTAGTTTTACTAATTGTTTTTATGGTTACTGCTCCACTTCTAACAGTTGGCGTTCCTGTAAACCTTCCCAAAGTTGAAGCTAATTCGCTTGATGCCCAAAAAGAGCCATTAGAAATATCTATTAATGAAAATAATGAAATTTATTTAGGTGAGGATCTGATTGTCTTTGAGGAGTTAATTTCCAAGGTAAAAATTATTGCTGGCTCCAATAATGACATTCGTATTTTTCTTAGAGCTGATACTTCAATTAATTATGGAGAGGTGATGAAAGTTTTAGGAGCGTTGAATACATCTGGATTCCTTAAAATAGCTCTTGTAACTAAAAAACCAAGTTAAGTGAGCACAATCTCTCTTTATAATCCTTTTCGCAGATTAATTTTATTTTTTGAGGACTTTTCATATAGAAAAGGTGATCTTTTTTTTCAGTTTTTATCTTTCTTAATTCATCTTTTAATACTCATTCCCATGATTAACTTCACGTTTCAAAAAGAAGTGAGTGATATTCCAATGATATTACCTGTTGAAATGTTCATTGTAGAAGAAGAAACAGCTGCGCCAGAGTTTCAAGAGGAGATCAATGAAATAATCCCAACTTTACAAGAGGAAGTGATCGAAGAAGTAAATGAAGTTGAAGAGGCTCCTGAAATAATTGAACCCGTTTTAGAAGAAACCTTACCCGAAGTTTCAGAACCCGAACCACCAGTTAAAGAGATAGTATCTGAAATAGCAGAGCCTGAAATAAGTGAAGTTGAGGAAGTACTGGTAGATAATTCTTCAGATCAAGCAAATGAATTTGTAATTGAGGAAGTTCTTGAAGAAAAAATTCAAGAACCCGAGGAGATCGCCCCAGCTCCCATTGAAAATGATTTTGAGATACTGTTAAAGAAAAAACCGGAACCAAAAGAAATTGAACAGCCTTTTGATAATTTACAAATAGTTGTTAAGAAAAAGCCAAACAAAAAATCATTCAATGTAAGTACAGTTTTAAAAGATTTAGAAAATGTTGATCAAGAATTTAAAAAAGTC
>OZSS01000275.1_pt1 | contig 24058 bp, 21 predicted proteins | sample 1779911 | NCBI WGS metagenome assembly OZSS01 (sample SAMEA2603589, study PRJEB24840) | metagenome | biome: Water; feature: Photic zone; material: Seawater sample | place: Mediterranean Sea | collected 2013-11-12 | depth 10 m
GTTTGATTGCTATCATCATCAATAGCCTGCTTGCCGCAAATCACAAGGCCAGGGCCTTCTTTTTCCACAACAGCCTTTAAAAGCTTGGCAACTGCCAGAGGCTCAATGTCCTGATCAGCTTCAATATGAATGCCTCTATCCGCTCCCATTGCAAGGCCGGTACGAATCGTTTCCTGGGATTGTGAAGGGCCAACAGAGACCAGCACAATTTCGTCTGCCCGCCCGGCTTCCTTAATCCTTAAGGCTTGCTCAACAGCAATTTCATCAAAGGGGTTCATTGCCATTTTGACATTGGCCAACTCAACACCAGACTGATCTGGTTTCACTCTGACCTTCACATTATAATCGATGACCCTTTTAACAGGTACCAAAATTTTCATTTTGCCCATCCTTTTCTTTATTTAAACTGGCTGTCAGATAGCCTCATCAGCCTCTTTTTAATATCAGCTTGACTGATTGTCTCCCGGAATCCACAGGACGTCACGTTCACCGTCACCATTAGCATGTCGAGCTAATACAAACAACAAATCAGAAACACGGTTAATATACTGCATCGCGGTTTCATTAACAGGCTCTTCCACCGCTAATTCCGTCATTCGGCGTTCGGCGCGTCTGGCAACTGTCCGACCCAGATGTAGCCATGCGGCCAACGGCTTGCCGCCAGGCAGAATGAACGACGTCAGCGGGTGCAGATTTGAATTTACAACATCAATCTCCTGTTCCAGACGTGCGACCTGTGCTTGTGTGATACGCAGAGCAGGCGCTGTTTCATCAACAGTGGCCAGATCTGCACCAAGGTCGAACAGATCATTTTGAATCCGGGCAATCTGGCGGTCCAATGCTTGCAGACGGTCACTGTCCTGACAATGTAATCTGGCCAGTCCCAGAACAGAATTCAGCTCATCCACCTCCCCAAAGGCTGACGGCCGGCGGGCATGTTTTGATACACGTCCCCCACCAACAAGACTGGTAGTGCCATCATCGCCTGTGCGTGTGTATATTTTATTCAGTTTGACCATAATTCTGCCTGACTTCAGTTAGATCATAACAGTGGATTGATAACCTTTTTTGCCCATTATGCTTCACGTTTTATCCACAAAAGGGTCAGAAAAACTAGCAATACAAAAGCCTGACCGATAATCCGATAGCGCATTATTCTATTTGAATTACTCTTATTATATGCACCGCCGCGACCCATTGTAATTACGCCCCAAAATAAGATGCCAGCGACACCGGCAAGGCCTATGATCATAATCAATTCATGCCAGCCAAATGCAGTCACGGAAAACGGACTCATCACTTAATCCTCTCTTACATAACGTGTCATTCAGCCGCTTAATCAGCTGTTCTCAATACTCATTTAGTTCGATATTGCGGCGCCGACACCCGGCAATTAGCGTATTTCTTAGAAGACAGGCAATTGTCATCGGACCAACACCGCCAGGAACAGGCGTGATTGCACCAGCGACTGAAGCTGCTGAGACAAAATCGACATCACCAGTCAGCCTGTGCTTTCTGTCTGTGCCTACCGGGTTGGCAATACGGTTAATTCCAACATCGATGACCGTTGCGCCTGGTTTTATCCAGTCACCAGTCACCAATTCAGGTTGGCCGACAGCCGCTACAAGTATATCTGCCTGTTTGCAGATTTTGGGTAAATCGCGGCTGCGGGAATGTACAATGGTCGTTGTTGTATGTGCAGCTGTTAACAGCTGGGCCATGGGTTTGCCGACAATATTTGACCGGCCAAGAACAACAGCATTGGCGCCTGACAAATCACCAAGGTGATTCTGCAACAGCAATAAACAGCCCAGCGGCGTGCAAGGCACCAGGCCGCGATGACCGGTTGCTAGCAGGCCAGCATTCACCATATGAAACCCGTCAACATCTTTTTCAGGGGCAATGGCTTGAATGACAGATGCTTCATTAATCTGTTCTGGCAGCGGCAGCTGGACCAATATGCCGTCAATCGCTTCATCTTTATTCATGCTGTCAATCATTGCCAGCAGTTGCGCTTCAGTAGCAGTTGAAGGCAGCTTGTGTTCTATTGAGATCATGCCAGCAGCTTTGGTTTGCTGACCCTTGTTGCGTACATAAACTTGACTGGCAGGATCTGTGCCTACCATCACGACAGCAAGACAAGGTGTCACCTGATATGTTTTTTTGATTATAGAAACTGATGCTGCAATTTTATCGGCCAGACCTGTGGCAAATTTTTTACCATCAATTAGATTTGCAGTCATGAATCATGCCTCCCGCTCAGGTTTGCGAAAATGACTGAATTTTCTATAAAGACCATCCACCCAATTCTCTGGCTGGGTTCAACTGAAGGTAACTGTTTAAGCTGCATATTCGAACAGCAGATTGCGGCCAAACTGAACAGCCAGCAAAACAATAATCGGGCTTATATCGATACCGCCAAAATCAGGCAGCACAGACCGAATTCGGCTAAGAAGTGGTTCATGCAAGCGACCCAGTGCCTGCAAGATCCAGCGTACAAAAGGCTGCCAAGGGTTAATAATCTTAAAGGTGACTAACCAGCTAGCAATCACATAAGCCAGCAAGGTAAAAATATAAATATCAATAATATTGTCTATCAGGGTCAGAATAGCGTTCATTATTACGCACCGGTATATGTTTCTGAAAGTAGCCTTGCATGAAAAGGCCCGCAGTTTTGCATCGTGTATATTCGACTGCCAGACCATAATCTGTTCACAGCTAAATGACAATAACCAACACCGCCGGGCTTGAGTATCCGGAAAAAACGCCTGTCCATTCTTGTCTTCTCGAAGGACAAGCGGGCAGAGTTGTCAAGCCGCAGAGAAAAGTGACATCAGCCTTTATTTTGCCTGTGCTTAATTAGATCCTCAACAACAGAGGGGTCAGCCAATGTAGAGGTATCGCCCAGTTCAGAAAAATCATCAGCTGCAATTTTACGCAAAATCCGGCGCATGATTTTCCCTGAACGTGTTTTTGGCAGGCCTGGTGCCCACTGCAGCAAATCAGGGCTGGCAATCGGACCAATTTCCTGGCGGACCCAGTTGCGCAGCTCAGCCCGCAATTCATCAGATGGGGCCTCATCTGCATTCAGGGTAACATAGGCGTAAATGCCCTGTCCTTTTATATCATGCGGATAACCAACAATCGCTGATTCAGCGACTTTTGGATGCGCAACAAGTGCGGATTCAATCTCAGCTGTGCCCATTCTGTGACCAGACACATTCAATACATCATCAACGCGTCCTGTGATCCAGTAATAGTCATCCTCATCACGGCGGGCCCCGTCACCAGAGAAATAACGCCCTTCAAAAGTTGAAAAATAGGTATCAATAAAGCGCTGATGGTCTCCATAGACAGTCCGCATCTGGCCTGGCCAGGACCTGTTTATACACAAATTACCCTCTATTGCTCCTGTTAGTTCGTTATTTTCGTTATCGACCAGAACGGGTTCAACACCAAAGAAAGGCATGGTGGCAGATCCGGGCTTTGTGGTTGTTGCACCAGGCAGAGGCGTAATCAGAATGCCTCCTGTTTCCGTTTGCCACCAAGTATCCACAATCGGACAGCGGCCGTCACCAACAACATTCCGGTACCACATCCACGCTTCAGGGTTAATAGGCTCACCCACAGATCCCAGTAAGCGCAAAGAACTACGATCCCATTTTTGCACTGGCGCATCGCCCTCACGCATCAATGCGCGGATGGCGGTAGGTGCCGTGTAGAAAATTGTCACCTTGTGTTTTTCCACAACCTGCCAAAAACGGCCAGAATCAGGGTAGGTCGGCACACCCTCAAACATCAATGTGGTGGCCCCGTTTGCCAGCGGGCCATACAGGATGTAGCTGTGGCCTGTTACCCAGCCCACATCAGCAGTACACCAGTAAATATCCTCATCCTTGCAATCAAACACATAATGATGTGTCATAGAAGCATAAACCATATAGCCGCCAGTGGTATGCAGAACCCCTTTTGGCTTCCCTGTAGAGCCGGATGTATAAAGAATGAACATCGGGTCTTCAGCATTCATTTCGGTTGGCGGGCAAGCTGCATCGGCAGCCTCTACCGCTTCGTGATACCAGACATCCCGTCCGTCCTGCCAGGCGATATTAGCGCCAGTCCGGCGCACAACAAAACAGGTTGTACAGTCAGGGCATGCTGCGAGAGCTTTATCAGTATTGGCTTTCAGCGGGATAGGCCGTCCCCCTCTTATTCCTTCATCTGCAGTAATTACAACTGTTGATCCGCAATCCTTTATCCGGCCAGCAAGCGCGTCAGGCGAAAACCCGCCAAACACAACAGAGTGGATGGCCCCGATACGGGCGCAGGCCAGCATAGCCACCGCAGCTTCAGGTACCATCGGCATGTAAATGGTTACCCGGTCACCTTTATTAACGCCTCTTGCTTTCAGGGCATTTGCAAAGCAGCAAACCTGCGCATGTAGCTCTTTAAAGGTAATATGCTTCGCATCAGCCGGGTCGTCACCTTCCCACAGAATCGCTGTCTTATCACCTCTGGTTTCCAGATGACGATCAAGGCAGTTTGCGGATGCATTCAGCGTTCCGTCCTCATACCATTTGATATGCACATCCGGCTTGTCATAGCTAACATCAGAAATTTTTGTATATGGCTGTATCCAGTCAATTCGTTTACCATGTTCAGCCCAGAACGAGTCTGGATCTGAAAGTGATTCTGCGTAAGCTTTTTGATAGCCCTGAATATCAATATGCGCTCGTGAGGCGCCCTCATCTGATGGCGGAAAGGTTCGGTTCTCGCTCATCTGTCTCCCCCTGATACTTCCTTGATTAAAGACAAAATCATGTCTCTTTTGTATGCAGAAACGCGCAAAATAGCAAAGGCATAAGTTGGATTTTCCCGCTGACAATCTGTCCCATTATTGCTTCAGCCTAGCTGATGCGGATAAATCTTATCAAGCAGTTCATCTGCCGCATCAGCAGAGGGCAGGGCCATAACCTGTTTGGCGACATCAAAAGCAAAGCCGTTTCTGGCCAGGCGGGCCAGATGCCTTTTATTGACTTCAGGATGAAGTTCAGCGCGTGAATAGGGGCCAACAGATTTTTTGCGGGCATAGATCAGTGCCGCTGCCAGCTCACTGTCTTTTTTATTTGCTGCTCTGCTGGTCTGTTGGTCCATAACAGCCTCAGCCAGATCGCGGCTGATCCCCCTCTGGGCTAATTTCAACAGGATTCGCCTTTGTGAAAATCCGCTCCGCAGACCCTGTCTGAACTGGCTCCTGATAAAGGCCTCATCATCAATATAGCCTGACCTTATACACCTTTCGGTTACCTCTCGTATTATCTGATCTAACAGGGCGGGGTCGGCCCGATCTAATTTGCGTTGGGCAAATTTGCGTAATATTGATTCCAGTCGGCTAGAGGTGCTGGCATAACGGCCTAGATAATGAAAAGCTTTGTTGGTTAGTCTTTTTTTTATCTGCTCTGCAGATGGTCTGGGCGCAGAATTATTGGGATGGTCAGCTGTCATGACACTTACTTCTTTATGCCTCATCAGTGTTTCCAAAAGGTTTCATGCCTGACCTGTGACTTGCGTTTTTTCTGCGGGCACTCTATCTGTCTACCAGAACCTCCATCTTCTTGTCTAACAGGTTTCATCTCTCATGATACGCAGCCCCTATAACTCCTCTCTTGTAAGGCCCGTTCGCATTTCAGGGGTAAACTGGATTGGCGTGAAGACTCTTTACTTAAAGGAAGTGCATCGGTTTTTAAATGTGCCGACTCAGACATTACTTGGACCTGTAGTTACAGCTGTTTTATTTATGATGATATTTTCCGTTGTCGTCGGTGAACGGGTTGTGTTGGGACCCGGTACAAATTTTATCCAGTTTTTGGCACCTGGGCTTGTGATGATGACCGTATTGCAAAATGCGTTTGCCAATACATCATCTTCGATTACCAGCGCCAAGGTTCAGGGCAATATTGTTGATTTGCTGATGCCGCCACTTGGCCCAGGCGAAATTTTGACAGCGATGGTGGCAGCGGCTGTGACCAGAGGAGTGTTGGTTGCCTTTGTTTGTATTGCCACATTCTGGTTCTTTGGTGCGATCATCCCGCCGCAGTCTCTGCTGACAGCTGTACTTTTCTTACTTTTAGGGGCAGCGGTGATGGCAATGGCAGGGCTTATTGCGGGTGTTTGGGCGCAGAAGTTTGATCATCTCTCAGCAATTACAAACTTTGTTGTTCAGCCGCTAGCCTTTCTTTCAGGCACCTTTTATTCGATAGACCGCTTGCCTGCTCCCTTTGATACAATCGCTGGTCTGAACCCTTTTTTCATGATAATAGACGGTTTTCGGTATGGGATGACGGGATTGTTAGAAAGCTATTTGGGAACATCTGTTATCGTGGTGGCAGGCATGACAGTCTTTCTTGCCATTATATGTTTCCGGCTGCTGGCATCTGGTTTTCGTCTAAAAAGCTAGCAGCTTTTCGATAACAGCGGTGAAAAGAAGGGCACGTTCAAGTGACATTAACTGAGGCAAAACCGGCTGCAGATGGCATATTGCCTGTTCAGGAACTCAATGCATGTTTTAAAAAGGGTTTTATCTCTTCAGCGACAGAACTGGCAAGGGATCAGGTCCAGCCGGCCAGTCTTGATCTGCGGCTGGGCAGGTGTGCCTGGCGGATACAGGCTTCTTTCCTGCCTGGCATGAACCAGACCGTTCAGGATAAAATTGAAAAATTCGCGATGTACCCGCTTGATCTCTCAGATGGGGCAGTTCTGGAAACAGGCTGCGTTTACATTGTTGAGTTGCAGGAAAGACTGGCCCTGCCATCAAGTCTGTCCGCATTGGCCAATCCAAAAAGTTCAACCGGCCGCCTTGATGTCTTCACACGTCTGATCACAGATGGGGCGATTGAATTTGAAGCTGTTGCTGCAGGGTATAATGGCCCGCTTTATGCAGAGATATCGCCGCGGACTTTTTCTGTTAAGGTCAGACAAGGTAGCCGTTTGTCCCAGCTTCGTCTGCGACGTGGTCAGCAGAGCCTTGATGACGCTGCACTTACCTTATTGCAGCAGGCGCATAAAATTGTGCAGTTTGATGATCAAACACAGATTTCCATTCAGGATGGCATTGGTTTGTCTGTAAATCTGACTCCGCAAACAGACACAGAGCTGATTGGCTGGCGCGCGCGCAAACATGCTGGGCTTATTGATGTCGATCTTGTTGGTGGTCAGCCGGCGGCACGATTCTGGGAAGCAGTGACGCTTTGTGATCTCACCAAAGGAGGGCTGGTGTTAAATCCGGATGAATTTTATATCCTGGCCAGCCGCGAATTTGTAACTGTGCCGCCTGATTATGCTGCTGAAATGCGGGCCTATGACACTCGTGTTGGTGAATTCCGGGCCCATTATGCCGGGTTTTTTGACCCCGGTTTTGGGTGTGATGCCACCGGCGCGCTCCTGACTAGAGCCGTTCTTGAGGTACGATCCCATGATGTGCCTTTCCTGATTGAACAGGGGCAGACCGTCTGTCGACTGGTTTATGAGCCAATGGCAGCTGCACCAAACTATCTTTATGGCGCCGAGGGTTCAGGGTCAAACTATCAGTCCCAGGGACTGAAGCTGGCCAAGCATTTTCACACCTGATCAGCTGTTTTGCGGTTCAGCCAAAAATCTGAATTTACTTGACAGAAACCCTGAATTTTTGGCATAGCTAGCGGCTTTCTTCTGGTAAAAGCTGAGGCACAATAGCATGGCAGATCAAAGCGCATATTCAGACTCAGCGGTAATGCCGACCTATGGGCGGGCAAATCTAAGTTTCGTCCGGGGTCAGGGCAGCTGGCTCTATACCTCGGATGACAAAGCCTATCTGGATTGTGCAACAGGGATTGCCGTTAATATATTTGGTCATAATGATCCCCGCCTGACTGCAGCCTTGCATAAACAGGCTGATAAGCTCTGGCACACGTCAAATCTATACCGGATCCCGGAACAGGAACGTCTTGCCACACGGCTTGCAGGACACGCTAGGCTTGATCATGTATTTTTCTGTAATTCAGGTGCTGAAGCCAATGAAGCCGCTGTGAAAATGGCCCGCCGTTTTAAGAACAGAACCTCCGGTGAGGGATGTTACAAAATCTTATGCGCTGGTGGTTCATTTCATGGCCGTACATTGGCTATGCTGGCTGCCACAGATAAGCCGCTGTTCAGAGACGGATTCGGACCGATGCCGCTGGGATTTGAACATGTGCCTTTTGGTAATCTCAACAGTTTGCGTGATGCGCTGTCAGATGATGTGGCAGCGATTATGGTTGAGCCTGTGCAGGGTGAAGGCGGGGCAAATGCCGCTCCTGAGGGGTATATGCAGGGTGTAAGGGCCGCGGCTGATGAATATGGCTGCTTGCTGATCGCTGACGAGGTGCAGAGCGGTATGGGCCGCACCGGCCACTTATTTGCATATCAGGCCGCTGGTATTCAGCCTGATCTGGTGGTTCTGGCGAAAGGGCTTGGGGGTGGTTTTCCTGTGGGTGCAGTTATCACCAGACGTGATATTGGCGAGGCAATGGGGCCAGGCAGTCATGGCTCAACCTTTGGTGGCAATCCGCTGGCAATGGCTGTCGCGAATGCTGTTCTTGACGGGCTGGAGGAAGACGGATTTCTAGCTGCAGTTCGAGAACGCATAGCCAGTCTGGATGGTTATCTGACGCAGCTTCAACACGCCTGGCCGGAAACAATTATCGAGCTGCGCGGGGCAGGGCTGTTGCGAGGTTTGCGGCTGGGAGATGATATTGCCGTTGGTGAGGTGACAAGAGCCTTGCGGGACAGGTATCTGCTCTGTGTTCCTGCAGCAGATAATGTTCTGCGTCTGCTTCCCCCTCTGACCATAAAAGAGGATGAGCTAGCGATTGCGCAGTCCGCTCTGCAACATTGTTTTTCTGAAGTGGCGGCTGCTTAAGCCGCGGAAGTGCTGAACGAACAAGGATAAACGCCATGTGGCATTTTCTGGATATAAAGGATTTTGACAAGGAACGTTTAAGTGCCTTGCTTGATACCGCCCATGATATGAAATCTGGTCACGATGTGGGGCGGCCGCTTGAGGGTCTTCACATCGGCATGATTTTTGAAAAACCGTCTACTCGGACACGGGTCTCATTTGAGGTGGGGATTTCCCAGCTAGGGGGAACGCCGGTGTTTTTGGCTGCAAGTGATCTGCAGCTGGGCCGGGGCGAAACAGTTGGCGATACAGCCAAGGTTCTGTCCCGTTATCTGGATGGGCTTATGATCAGGGCGATGAAGCACGAGACGCTCACTGAGTTTGTTAAGCATGCAACCGTACCTGTTATCAACGGGCTCACAGATCGATCTCACCCCTGTCAAATACTGGCAGATCTGCAGACGGTGATTGAACATCATGGTAGCCTTAAAAATGAGGTTATTGTCTGGTACGGTGATGGGAATAACGTTGCAAATAGCTGGATAGAAGCAGCTGCCCTTTTTGAGTTTGAATTAAGGCTTGTCGGACCTGAGGCCTACCACCCATCTGCCGAGCTGATTGCCTGGGCGCTGGAAAAAGGGGCCAATATTGTCGTCACAAAAGATGCGCAGGAGGCTACCCGTAACGCCAGCGTGCTGGTCACAGATGTATGGGTATCAATGGGTAATGATAAAGGCACAAGGGTTGAAGATTTAGAGCCGTTTCAGGTCAACCAGACGCTTCTTGAACTTGCTCAGCCAGATGCGCTGTTCCTGCATTGCCTGCCTGCTTTGCGTGGACAGGAAGTCACTGCTGAGGTGATTGATGGCCCACAATCAGTTGTATTCGATGAGGCTGAAAACCGTCTTCACGCACAAAAAGCCATTATGGCCCATATTTTTAAGAATAATTATTAAACAGGGGGCGATAGTGACGGTAGGTATCTGCTCATGATAGGTAAGTCATTTGACCCTGCAACGAGAGCGGCTGCGGATCAAAGCTGTGTTGTCCCCTTCTATCTAACAGGTGAGGTGGCTAGCCAGACAGCACCACTAATCAGAGGTAGGCTTGCGCGTTTGTTTTCTCCGGCAGCATCAATTCTTGACCGTCACGCTTACCCGAATAATGTCAGTGAAGTTTGCGCAGAGATGATGAGTCTTGCAGCCTGCTTGTCCACAACCCTGAAATTTGAAGGTGTTTTCACTGTTCAGGCGAAAGGTGACGGGGCTGTTAAAACTTTGTTTGCAGATGTAACATCAAATGGTCATATACGTTCTTATGCTGCCTTTGATGATCAGCAGGTAGCGCAACTCAATACATCAGGTTCAGCTGTTCTGCCTCGACTGATGGGAGCAGGCCACGTCGCCTTTACAGTTGATCAGGCCGCACCGAATGGGGGTTTTGCCCATCGCTATCAGGGGATTGTTGAACTTGAAGGTCCGCATTTGGGACATTGTGCTGTGACATGGTTCAAAAATTCTGAACAGCTGGCTGCGAATGTGATCACGGTTGCTCAAAAAACAGCCTCAGGGTGGCAGAGTGCGGCTCTATTCCTGCAACAGATAGCTGAAGAGGGTGGTCATGACTTTCTAAAACGGTCCGCAGCATCGCTTGAAGATGAATGGCACACAGCGATGGTATTAATGTCATCTGCACAGAAGGCTGAACTGCTTGATGCAACCTTACGTCCTGATGAACTTTTGTTCCGGTTGTTTCATGCCAACGGACTTCATATTCAGCCCTTTCGCCCGATGTCTGATCATTGCCGATGTTCAGCAGAAAAAGTTGAATCGATGCTGCAGACTTTATCTCCTGAACAGCGCATAGATATGAGTGATGAGACAGGACATTTGGTTGTTAATTGCGAGTTTTGTAAAACAACACGAAGCTATCATAGTCAAGACTTTTCATAAGTTTGGTGGTGAGGCAAAATTAGGCAGATAGCATTCATGTGCAAATGTGATGACTTTTTGCTTCAATTTTTACAAAGCTTTGTTATCATTGTCGACATATTTGGCATAACCGCCCGAGGTGAACTGGAATGATAAACCGCCCTTTGCGAAACAGACGACTTTTTTCCCGTCTGATTTTCGCTGGACTTCTTGTTGTCTTAAATGGATGTGCAAATCCACCTCCTCCTGCACCACCACTGTCAAAATATGACCCTGCAGGCTTTGAATCAATTCGGGTCGATGCTCGCAAGCTGGAAATTATTGAAAACTGGCAGATGCCGATGGAGCCTCCTTTTATCGAGCATACGCTGATGCCCGATCTATCGTCGATGGTGGTGGACTGGGCAAAATATGCATTGGTGCCTGTAGGCGGTTCTGGTGAAGTTGTTCTTGATATTTCACAAGCCAGTGTCCAGGTGACGAATCTGCCGCAGGGTACGGCCCTTTTGGACGTCTTTTCCGATCAGCAAGAAAGTAAAATTCGTGTTGACATTGTAACAAAGCTAATGTGGATACAGCCTGTTGGTGGTAAGCAAGGTATTGTCGACGTTATTGCCTCAACAACCCGCACATTAAGCGAATCCAAGACACCAAATGAACGTCAAATTGCTGTAAGGGAAGTGATGATTGAGGCCGTGAATTTGCTGGATATTGAAGCTCGCAAACAGATTACAAACATCGCTGAAATCATTCGACCATGACCTAATTAACGGCCCCAAAAACGTGGGCTTAGCATGACTAGGACTGTGAAAAGTTCAAGGCGTCCAAGCAGCATTCCTAGACACATAGCCCATTTTGCACCGGCTGGAAGATTGCTGAAGTCACCAGCAGGGCCAATTACATTACCCAGACCTGGACCAACATTTGATATAGAAGTTGCTGCTCCTGATAATGCTGTTTGAAAATCAAGGCCAAACAGCCCTAAAATCATCGTCAGTGCAACAAAACACAATATATAAAGGTAGAAAAACCCCATAACTGCATCCAGCACCGGCTCTGGGACAGGCCGCTTATTGTAATAAGCAATCACAACAGCGTGAGGCCTAAGCAACCGGGCAAGTTGAACCTTAATATTGGCCGCCAGCACTTGAAGCCTGAACATTTTAATTCCGCAGGTGGTAGACCCCGCACAACCGCCGATAAACATACAGATCAGAAGAATAGTTGTTGACGCCCCACCCCACAGTGCAAAGTCAGCTGTGCCATAGCCTGTGCCTGTTAAAACGGAAATGGAGTTAAATGAAGACAGGCGTAGGGCATCTGCCCAGCCATGACCATCTTTGTTTAGGTCAATTGTGATCAGAGTAATTACGGCAGCTATAAGAACCACAAACCATTTAACCTGTGGGTCATTCCACAGTCCTTTCCAGCCACCACGTGCCAGAGCCAGATAGTGCACAAATGGCAGGCTCCCAACGATCATGCCTGCAATAATAATCAACTCAATCAGATGCGAGTCAAATGCACCAACTGAAGATGTTTTTGTTGAATATCCACCTGTTGCCAGTGTTGTCATTGCATGTGCGAGAGCGTCAAATGAGGGCATCCCAGCACCAGCCAGCATAGCTGTCCATAAAATAGTCAGCCCGGTATATATAGCAAAAATGCCACCAGCCAGCTGAGTAGCACGGGGAATAACCTTATCTGCTGTCTCAAATGATTCTGTGCGGAACAACTGCATTCCGCCAACTGACAGCATTGGCAAAACAGCTATGGCCATTACAATGATCCCAATTCCTCCTAACCATTGTAATAAAGCTCTCCAGATTAACAGGCCTGAAGAAGCTTGCTCAATGTCGCTTAGGATCGTTGAACCCGTGGTGGTGATGCCAGATGTAGACTCAAAAACTGAATCAACCACGGACAGTTCAAGGCTTGAGAAGTAAAAAGGCAAAGCGCCGAATAGACCAATCAGGGCCCATGCGCCATTGGTCAGCAAAAATGCCTCTTTTAGGCCAAGATCATTGTCATTGACCTTCCGGTTGGCTAGCCATAGACAGATACCAATAAAGCCCGTGAACAACGATGCAGCAGCAAAAGCATTCCAGTCTAAATTGCCGCTGATCAAATCGAAAGACATCGGGATAAGCATGGCAACAGCCAGAATAGATAGTAACAGACCTAAGATTTTGAGAACAGGTGCAGCGTGCATCAGCGTTTTTTCGCCTCATCCTCATGCGCAAGGAATCCCTCATCCGGCATGATTTGCTAGATGTAGCTGAGGTTATAGGCGTGTTTTAACCAAAATGTCCAGTCAAACTATCCAAGCTTAATATGCTGATAGAAACGATCGCGAAGTTCGGTATTATCCTTGAACTGTCCAGTAAACCTGGTGGTAACCATCGACACGCTGGGCTTCTTAACGCCTCTTGTCGTCATGCATTGATGTTGTGCGTCAACAAGGATAGCAACGCCTTTTGGCTTCAATGCATTCTGAATCGCATTCGCGACTTGTGCTGTCATTGTTTCCTGTGTTTGCAAGCGTCTGCCAAAGCTGTCCAGAACACGGGCCAGCTTGGATATGCCAACAACACGGCGATCGGGTAGGTAGGCAATATGCGCCTGCCCCAAAATGGGAACCATATGATGCTCGCAATGGGACTGCAGATCAATACCGCGTAACATCACCATATCGTCGTAGCCTTCGACCTCTTCGAAGGTCCGGGCCAGCATATCCTCAGGGTCTTCTTGATAGCCGGAAAAAAATTCTTCATAAGCTCTGACAACACGGGCAGGTGTGTCCACTAACCCCTCGCGCGATGGATTATCCCCGGCCCAGCGCAGCAGCAGTTCCACAGCCTTTTCGGCGTCTTCCCTGCTTGGTCTGGGTGCTGCTGTTTCCAGCTGAGATGCAATGCTGCACTCTCTTTCAGATGTAGTGCTGTCATATGGTGTCATGACTCAAATCCGATCCTTATTCATTTTTGTGACAAATATCGTTTATGCAACCAAGGGATGGGTACCCTACCACCTGTTGCCTGTTTTAATTTTTATTATACGCTAAATGCTGTTATGAAGATCAGACAATTCTAACTTGTATCTAAGCCCCTTTATTAATCCGGCAGACATAAAGTGTAAAAACTAGTGACCTAAAAGAAGCTTGATGCATTGACAGAATTTCTGAACGCAGACACTCCTTTAGCATAGAATGCGGGTGCAGATCAGTTGGTAGAACATGAGCTCTACAAGCTAAAAGTTCGCAGGTTCGAACCCCGTCGCCCGCTCCATTGCGTCTGGCTTATTCGTGTGAGAGTGCACCAACGGGTTCGCCAAGCTGTATCAACCTCAATGTCGCATAAATTGGTTGAAATCTTTTTTTACCCTCTGTATAAAGCGCGCATAATCGGTAAGTAGGTCTATATCGGTGCCTAATCGGCATTTTTCCCGGTAAAAAATAGACATGATGGGCAACAAAGAGTTGAAACAGCCCTATTAATAATGAGTCGCACTTAGCCGGTGTCCCTGGTCAGGTTTGGTTAAGGAGGATGTTTCAAACAAGGACATTAAAAACAGTTTACAGAGAATACATTCATAAATGGAGTGATATTTATGACGAAGACAACACTTTCAGGTCAAAAAATTGCAATCATGATTGCCACCGGATTTGAAGAAAAGAATTTTGTTGAAATTCAGAAAATGCTGATTGGACAGAACGCACAGATGAAAGTGATTTCTGCGTCTACAGGACTAGTAAAGGGCCGTACAGGGACACAGCTAGGCATGTCTTACCCTGTTGATTCCCAGCTCTCAGAAACGCTCGCAGTTGATTATGACGCCCTAATCATCCCGTCTGGTGAAATGCATCTTGAGACATTGGCTGAAGAATTACATGCTGCACGTATTATCAAGGCGTTTTTGCGAGAAAATATGCCTGTATTGGTTCAGGGCGATGCGCTGAACCTGATAAGTGAAATAGATACAGCCATTCAGACGGAACTTATACGCGATAAGGGTGAGACAGGTCGTCATAACCGCCTGTTGTGGGTAGATGATGAGACGTCAACCGCAACTATAACGCGTGATTTTGTGGCTGTCTGCCTTGAAGAACAGAATAATGACAGCGCAGCTGCCTAAGGGGCCTTTCAGGTTAGCCTGACTGACTGGGAATAAAATAACAGCAGGATACAACAAAAATGACGTTGCCTTCACCCTGCATAAGTATTTGTCAGATTGACCCGGTAACCGGAAATTGTATGGGCTGTTATCGCAGCCGCCAGGAGATTGCTAGGTGGCCGGCAATGAGTACAGATGAGCAAGCTGAACTCCTGCAAGCACTTAAACAGCGCCGATCTGAAAAAACAGGTCTTCTCCCTAGACGGATACGGCGTCGTCAGCAGAAATAGCGACGCATAGTCCCCCACAGCCTATCAGAATAAGACTGAGATATGAGACAAACATTTGAACAGGTATCCGCAACAAGAGACTGGTTGTTGGCAGATGGCGCAACAGGAACAAATTTGTTTCATGCGGGGCTTGAAACCGGTTATCCGCCAGAACTATGGAATGTTGAATACCCTGACCGTGTCACCACCTTACATGCTAGCTTCATTGCGGCCGGAGCTGATATTATTTTGACCAATTCTTTTGGCGGTACATCGTTTCGCTTAAAGCTGCATCAGGCTGAGAATAGCGTGAATGCGCTGAATTTGGCCGCTGCAGGACTGGCCCGCCAGGCGGCAGATGTGGCGGTTAAGCCAGTTCTAGTTGCTGGGTCCATGGGGCCGACAGGGGAGCTGTTCCAGCCCCTTGGAGCATTAACAGCTGACGCTGCTGAACAGGCTTTTGCTCAACAGGCCTTCGCTCTGGCTGAGGGTGGAGCAGATCTGCTGTGGATTGAAACCATGTCATCACTGGAAGAAGTTGAGGCTGCTGTCAAAGGAGCGCGGCGGACAAATCTGCCTGTCGCAGCGACAATGACCTTTGATACGGCTGGACGGACCATGATGGGGGTCACACCAGCTGCATATACTGAATTTGCAACATCACTTGGTCTTGATGCCTTTGGGGCTAATTGTGGGATCGGTCCGGCTGAGCTTCTGGATTCTGTGCATAAATTTAAACATAGAGAAAAAAAACCAGCCGTCATCGCTAAAGGCAATTGTGGCATTCCTGTTTTTGTTGATGGGAAGGTTAAATATCATGGCACGCCTGAACTGATGGCTAATTACGCAGTTCTTGCCCGTGATTTAGGGGTAAAAATCATCGGTGGCTGCTGTGGGACCAGTCCTGAACATGTCCGGGCGATGGCACAGGCTTTGAACCAGACCCCTTCGGCAAGTCCGGCAACGCTTGCAGAAATTGAAGCGAAGCTGGGTAAACCTTGGAAAGATTTGCCTCACAGAGCCGAAGATGGGCAGAGCAGACCCCGCCGCAAACGTCGGCAGGGCTGAAGACGATAGAGCCTTAAGCCAGACTAAAGCTTGCAGTTTGGGAGTTTTGATGCATACTGCGGCAGGATTTTACCTCGGTGGTTTTTCAAGTGATGGAGACAGAGATGTTGCACCCTTATCGATCACATCATTGTGAGGCTTTAAGGTCCACAGATATTGGTCAGACCGTCAGATTATCCGGGTGGATCCATCGCAAACGTGATCATGGCGGTGTTGTGTTTATTGACTTGCGCGATCATTACGGGCTGACACAATGTGTGACGGACAGCACTGATGCAGTCTTTGCCAAAGCTGAGGATGTGCGTAATGAGACCGTTGTGACCATTACTGGCAAAGTCAGGGCTCGTTCAGAAGATACAGTCAATGCCAATCTCCCCACAGGAGAGATTGAGATTCATATAGAGGATTTCATCATTCAGTCTGTTGCTGAAACATTGCCTCTGCAGGTCAATTCTGATGAGGATTCTGGTGAAGAGGTAAGGCTCAGATACCGCTATCTTGATCTGCGCCGTGGCCGACCGCACGGGAATATAATGCTTCGTGCGCAGATAATTCAGTCTATACGCCAGCGTATGGTTGCTCAAGGCTTTACAGAGTTTCAAACACCAATTCTGACAGCCTCATCACCAGAAGGAGCACGTGATTTTCTCGTGCCCGCAAGGCTGCATCCTGGTAAATTCTACGCCTTGCCGCAGGCACCTCAGCAATTCAAACAGCTCATAATGGTCTCTGGCTTTGACCGTTATTTTCAGATTGCCCCCTGTTTCCGTGACGAAGACAGCCGCGCTGACCGTAGCCCAGGTGAATTTTACCAGCTTGATCTTGAGATGAGTTTTGTTGAACAGAAAGATATATTTGCCGCCGTTGAACCAGTTATTCGGGGCGTGTTTGAAGAGTTTTCAGACAAGCAGATCGATCCTGACTTTATACACATCCCATTTGATGAGGCGATTCTGAAATATGGCTCAGACAAGCCTGATTTGCGGATTCCGATCGAAATCGCTGATGTTACTGATATTTTTGACGGTTCTGGTTTTTCTATTTTTGCCAAAAATATTGAGAAAGGGGCGGTGGTTCGCGCTGTACCAGGGCCGGGATGTGGTAGCCGGGCGATTGCGGACAGAATGAATAGTTGGGCGCAAGGTGAAGGGGCACCAGGCATGGGCTATATCATTTATGGCGAAGGGGAAGCCCGTGGTCCGGTGGCGAAGGCGCTAGGAGCCGAAAAAGCTGAAGAAATTCGCACCCGTTTAGGGTTGCGCGATGGTGATTCAGCCTTTTTTGCCTGCGCACCTGCGAGTGAAGCAGCCAATCTCGCCGGAAAGGCGCGAGTGCGGATTGGGGTGGAGCAAAATCTGATTGATTATAACAGCTTTAAATTCTGCTGGATCGTTGATTTCCCGATGTTTGAACTGGATGAGGCAACAGGGAAAATTCAATTTTCGCATAACCCATTTTCAATGCCACAAGGCGGGCTTGATGCTCTGCATACACAAGACCCGCTTACAATTAAAGCTTGGCAGTATGACCTGGTCTGCAACGGGGTCGAACTGTCAAGTGGGGCAATCCGGAACCATTTACCAGAGGTAATGTATAAGGCTTTTGACATTGCCGGCTATGGGCCGGAAGTGGTTGATGAACAGTTCGCAGGCATGATTAATGCTTTTAAATTTGGTGCTCCGCCACATGGTGGGATTGCTCCGGGCATTGACCGGATAGTGATGCTGATTGCTAACGAGCCCAATATCCGTGAGGTGATTATGTTCCCTATGAATGGCAAGGCTGAAGATTTAATGATGAACGCCCCATCTGAGGTTGATGAGATCGCCCTGCGTGAGCTGCATATCCGGCCTCAATTGCCCCGAAAACCTTAAATTGGCTGTTTAAATTTAAGGACTTCATTCATTACTGTGCCTGCAGCCTGTGTGTAACAATCAACACTACACTGAGTAGCAGCACTGCCCCGGCCTGATGCAGTGCTCCGGCCCAGACGGGGACGCCAAGCAGTAATGTGGTCAGTCCAAGCAGGAACTGAATAATAACAGACACTGCCATGATGTGGACAAGACTCCCCATCCCTTTTCGCAGACCAGACACCCACAAACCTGATACAGCCAACACAGCCAGCACCGCTATCCAGCGATGATGGAACTGGGCTGAAGCCGGATTGTCAAACGGATCAGAAAGGCCATTTTCCCCATATTCAACGGGGACCAGCCCATCGCCCATCAAGGGGTATTCATTGTAGAGAAGACCGGCGTCCATGCCGGCGACAAAGGCTCCGGCAATAATAGTTAGCGCTACCAGCAGCAAGGCAGCTGCGGCACGGCCAGATGGCCGCTTTGACCGTCCAAAACGCAGATTTAAGGCTGTCCACAGCAATAGAAGTAGAATGAGCAGCGCCATGCTCAGATGGATTGCTAGCCGGTATTGTGAGACAGCGGGATTATCCACCAAACCAGAAGTGACCATCCACCAGCCAATAATTCCCTGGACGCTGCCTAGCGCAAGTATACCTAAAAGTGGTAGGCTGTAACCCTGAGGGATCCGCCCCGCAAGCCAGAAAAACAGTAAAGGGATCCCAAAGGCTAGTCCCAGGATACGACCCCAAACTCGATGAACATATTCCCAGAAGAAAATCACCTTAAACCCAGCCAGATTCATATCGATATTGACTTGTTGAAATTCAGGTGAGGCTTGATAGAGCTTAAAAATCCGCATCCACTCGACTTCTGTCAGAGGGGGCAAAATGCCTATAATAGGTCGCCATTCAACCATAGACAGTCCGCTGCCTGTAAGACGCGTGACACCGCCAATCACCACCATGATGGCAACCAGACCGGACATGCCAAACAGCCACCAGACCAGAGCGGGGTCGTAGTCGTAGGGAGGTTGGGTGGAGAGCGGTGATGGCATATAATACTCGCCTTAACTGATTAGAAGTGATGTTCCTACTCTAAACTTTATTGCGATGAAAGCTTAAACAAAGCTAAAGCGATGTTTTGCCGCAATCTGGTAAGGGGCTGCTTTTAATGTCCGTTAATATCGAGGATTTTAAAATTTTAAATTTTTTTTTCTTATTATCTTGACTCTTTTCGGCAAACTCCCCACCTAGTGCGAGAGCAAATGCTAGCACTCTCCTCTAAAGAGTGCTAGTGAGGAGCAAAACGCAAAAATTGTTTTGGAAAAGTTTGGAGAAAAAAGCATGAAATTCCGGCCGCTTCACGACCGTGTTCTTGTTGAACGCGAAGAATCAGACGAAAAATCAGCTGGTGGGATTATTATCCCTGACACAGCAAAAGAGAAGCCAATGCAGGGCAAGATTATTGCCGTTGGTTCGGGCAGCAAGGATGAGCAGGGCAAGGTAACGCCACTGGATGTGAAAGCTGGCGATACAGTACTGTTTGGAAAATGGTCAGGTACCGAGATCAAGTTAGACGGCGCTGATTATATTATAATGAAAGAATCGGACATTATGGGAATTGTTGGCTGAATAGCCGGAATGAACCCGCAATAATAACCAATGCAAAAAGGAAGATAAAGAAATGGCTGCAAAAGAAGTAAAATTTGGTTCTGATGCGCGTGCACGTATGATGGAAGGGGTCGATACCCTCGCCAATGCTGTGAAGGTGACACTTGGCCCTAAAGGTCGAAATGTTGTTTTGGAAAAAGCATTTGGCGCACCCCGCATTACAAAAGATGGCGTGACAGTTGCAAAGGACATTGATCTGTCAGACAAATTTCAAAATATGGGCGCTCAGATGGTCCGTGAAGTTGCCTCAAAAGCAAATGATGCTGCTGGTGATGGCACGACAACAGCGACTGTCTTAGCTCAAGCGATCGCCCATGAAGGTTCGAAGTCAGTTGCTGCTGGCATGAACCCGATGGATTTGAAGCGAGGTATCGATATAGCTGTTGACGCAGTTGTAGCATCTCTGGAAAAACAGTCTAAAAAGATTACTACTTCTGATGAGGTGGCTCAGGTTGGTACAATCTCCGCCAACGGTGAATCAGATATTGGCAAGATGATTTCCGAGGCCATGGAACGTGTTGGCAATGAAGGTGTGATTACTGTTGAAGAAGCAAAAAGTTTGGACACAGAGTTGGATGTTGTTGAAGGCATGCAGTTCGACCGTGGTTATCTATCACCTTACTTTGTGACAGATGCGGAAAAGATGCGGGCTACATTGGAAGACCCATATATTCTGTTGCATGAAAAGAAGTTATCAAATCTTCAGGACATGCTGCCGATATTGGAAAAGGTTGTCCAGTCTGGTCGACCATTGCTTATCATTGCAGAGGATATAGAAGGTGAGGCATTGGCAACACTGGTTGTGAACCGTTTGCGCGGCGGCCTAAAAGTTGCTGCTGTAAAGGCTCCTGGTTTCGGAGACCGCCGGAAAGCTATGATGGAAGATATTGCAATCTTGACAAACGGGTCTGTAATTTCTGAAGAAATCGGCATCAAGTTGGATAGCGTGACTCTGGATATGCTTGGGACAGCAAAGCGTGTTGAAATAACTAAGGAAGAAACCACCATCGTTGATGGAGCAGGCGCTAAAGGCGATATTGAAGCGCGTTGTAACCAGATTCGTGCTCAAGCTGATGAAACAACATCAGACTATGATCGTGAAAAATTGCAGGAGCGTCTGGCCAAATTAGCTGGCGGAGTTGCGGTCATTCGTGTTGGTGGAGCAACTGAAGTTGAAGTTAAAGAACGCAAAGATCGAGTTGATGATGCGATGCATGCAACTCGTGCCGCTGTTCAGGAAGGTATTGTTCCTGGTGGAGGCGCAGCGCTTGTGAAAGCGATTGCAAGCCTTGACGGTTTAAAGCCAGCAAATGGTGACCAAGAAGTTGGTATCAATATCATTCGTCAGGCTATCCAGGCGCCTGCTCGTCAGATTGCCATCAACGCAGGTGATGAAGGTGCTGTGATTGTTGGCAAGCTTATGGAAAGCAAAGACGCTAAAGTTGGATATAACGCTCAGACAGGTACCTTTGAGGACCTTATTAAAGCTGGTGTTATTGACCCAACTAAAGTGGTTCGCTCAGCTCTCCAGAACGCAGGTTCTGTTGCCGGTCTTTTGATCACAACGGAAGCTATGGTTGGAGAAAAGGAAGAGGCTAAGTCAGCAGCACCTGCAGCTCCCGATATGGGCGGCATGGGTGGCATGGGTGGCATGGGTGGTTTCTAAGCTTCTATGCTGATTGCAAAACTTTCACAATTAAGCCGGGTGGTTTATCACCCGGCTTTTTTACACTTCGCTCAAAAAAACTTTTGTTTCTGCAATAACTTCGGCTAAACCGCAACGCACGATCTCAACATTTTTTGGAAAAGCAGTGGCTAGCCTAGTCGGCATACGGTTATCTAACATCACAAACACGCCTTTATCATCTGCGCGTCTGATCAGTCGGCCAAACGCCTGGCGAAGTCTCATCCTAGTAATTCTGTCTGTCCAAGCATCACGTCCCTGCCAAGCTGATCTGGCACGGAATAGCATGTCCGGGCGAGGCCAGGGCACGCGTTCATAAATCATCATCCGCAGAGCATCCCCAGGCACGTCTACACCATCACGTACAGCATCTGTGCCTATAAGTGCAGAGCGTCTGTCTTCACGGAAAAGTTGAAGCAGTGTTTGCAGGTTCATTCTGTCCATATGTTGGGCATAAAGTGGGATATCTGCCTCTGCCAGTCGGTGGGTGAGGTCTGGCCAGGTTGCTCGAAGTCGCTGAATAGAGGTAAACAGCCCCAGAGCACCGCCCTCAGCAGCCACCATCAACGCAGCCATTGCCGCAGCGACACCCTCAGTTCGATCTCTGACCACATCATTAACAATAAAAATACGGGCCTGACGCGCATAGTTAAATGGAGAATGGTGTTCACTTAATAAAGCAGGTTGGTCAATATGGGCTGCGCCTGATACCAGCTTTGCAGCGGCCCACCCTCGGTGATCTCCTGTGTCATCTGGCTGTGCGGTCTCATCCTTTAAGGTAGCAGATGTAATGGCGGCTCCATGGGCAGTATTTAGTACCTGTTGGGAAAACGGTACGGTTGGGTCAAGCCAATGCCGCAACAGCCCGAGATCAATATCTTCACTATCGCGCCTGTCTATCTGCATCCAGTCGATAAATCCGTCACGTCCGTTTCCAGTCAGATCGTCTAGCATCACCAACCAAGAAGCGACAGGCCCTAATGCGCGTCGCAAAAGACTGCGCGCGGCGCCTTCAATTCGAGTCCGGGTCTGGCTGTCCAGATGTTCTGCTTCATCATCCAATAGACTGCGCAGATACTTTGCCAGCTGCATCAAAGGGTCTGACAGCTGGTCAAGGCTATTCTTAAATTCTAGCCCAGCTTTGATAACTGCTTCAGGTGCTGGATACAACTCCGCTTGCAAATCATACAGGCTGTCTGGGCTGGAAACGCGTGAATAGACAGCCTCTCGGACTGTAGCGAAAAAAACTTCTGCTGGTCCAGCTGGGCTTGCTTCATTAAGACGTTTACGCCAGCCTGTTCCGGGAAGGATGCGAGCTGCCTCACTAGCTTCATCAAGGGCAGCGAGCGCGGACTCATCACCAGAGATTAGTTCTGCCAAACGTTTTTCCAAGCCACGAGCGCGACCACGACGGCCATCCTCAGCTCCTCGTACCCAGCGGCGCAGTTCAGCAGTTTCACCAGCTGTCAGAGCAGCGGCAAATGCGCTGTCAGCAGCGTCAAAGACGTTGTGGCCTTCATCAAAAATATAGCGGGTTGGTGAGAATTTATCTTCCATACCGCCCAAAGTTGCCTGAACCATAACCAGGGCGTGATTGGCAATCACAATATCCGCTTGCCGTGCTGCGCGGATGGATTTTTCAACAAAACATTTATGATAATGCAGACAGGCAGAATGGATGCATTCGCCGCGTCTGTCCGCTAGGCCCAGGCTGTTCCGTGTACCAATAAGGTCAATTAACCATGCTGGAAAACTGCTGCCAGTTAAATCACCATCTGGACTGGCAGAGGCCCAGCGGGCCATAAGCCCCAGCGCGACAGCATCTACGGGCCGACCAGGCAAACGCGAGAGCGCTTCCTCTAAATTCAGTAGGCACAGATAATTCTCACGCCCTTTTCGAATCACAACTTTTTTTCCACCGGAATCACTGCGGTCATGCAGGCGGGATAGCTCATCAGCAATTTGATGCTGCAGTGTTCGGGTATAGGTTGATACCCAAACAGCAGCCTTATTGGCTTCTGCCCATAAGGTGGCTGGGGCCAGATAGCCTAGTGTTTTACCTGTGCCGGTTCCAGCTTCAGCCAGTAATAATACAGGTCCAGATGTGCTGTCCGGGCTGGCGAAGACAGAAGCAAGGGCAGCTGCATAATCAGACTGGGATTTACGTGTCTCCGCTGTCTGTCCCAACATATCCCGCAGCCGTTTACGCGATGCATCAGGCAAGATCGGACTTATGCCTGGTTCACCGCGTGGCGGTGTCTCGTCAATCTCATCTAAATCAACCCAGATCGCAGCATTGCGCCCATCTGGGGGGCCTTCAGGCCCGGAAACAGCCCCAAGACCAGCCATCACCGGGCCGGTCCATTGCCAGCCGCCCCGTCCCATCATATCTGCAAGCCGGGCCAGTTTCTGCTTCACCTTATCTGGTTGCGCAGCTAGCTCATCTATCAGCTTTTGTGCGGCATGAAAGAGGGTCAGCGCCTTATCTTCTGGTGAAATAGGTACGGCTAGGTCCAGCTTTGCGGCCAAACCAGCAGGTGTGGGAAGACA
>OZSS01000277.1_pt1 | contig 24026 bp, 22 predicted proteins | sample 1779911 | NCBI WGS metagenome assembly OZSS01 (sample SAMEA2603589, study PRJEB24840) | metagenome | biome: Water; feature: Photic zone; material: Seawater sample | place: Mediterranean Sea | collected 2013-11-12 | depth 10 m
TTCTTCAAAAATAAAATCTCAAAAATAGTTGTCCAAATGGGAGTCATATAAAAAAGAATTAATGCACGAACTACGTCTGTTAGAAGAAAACTCAATGCATAACAAATAAACCCACCTCCACAAAGTAAGCCTGTTAAGGGTAACTCTAAACCAAAAGTCCTTCCTTTAACTTTTCGCCATACTGCAATAGGTGATAATATTAGAACTCCAATAATCATTTGTGCAATAGTTCCCCAACCTCCTGTCAGCCCACCATCTTCTAAAATTCTTTGAGGTAACCAGTATATTCCCCATGATCCAGCTGATATAGCCAATGCAAATGCAATTTTGTAATGATGAGGATGTCTCATGATTAATTAATCTAGCAGAGGTTTAAAGTTACTAAAGTTAAATATCTCTTCATACTTTTTTGCAAAAGCAAATAATTTCAAATCACTTTTGTTTTTTCCAATTATTTGCATACCCATAGGCATACCTTTCTCATCAAACCCCACAGGAACAGTAATTGTGGGTAATTCAAGAAGACTTGATAATATGAAAACTTCCAACCAACGATGATAAGTATCTAGTTCAAGAGAATTTATTTTTTTTGGAAATTGAAGATTTTTATCAAATGGAAAAATTTGTGCAGATGGAAGGGCAAGAAAATCAAAATTTTTAAATATATTTTCTATCTGTTCATAACATTTATTTTTTTGATCTTTTGCAATTTGTAAATCTTTATCACTTATATTTTTACCATTATTGTATTCCCATATGGCTTGATAAGTCATTGTAGTAATATCTTTTATATTCATTGCCAAAGTATCTTCATATATGCTTTTTGATCTAAAAGTAATCCAACTACTCCATAAAGAATCATGATCGAAATCTGGTTTTAGTTTTTCAATTTTAATATTTAAATCTTCTAATTTTTTAAGTTGTTTTTCACAAATATCTAAAATTTTATTCTCAATTTTATAATTAGAACTCATATTTGATAACCATCCAATTTTGATATTTATAAAATCCTTTTCATCTATTTTTTGATTTTTAAAAGGCTGATTTAAATCAAATGAATAATCATCTTTAACGTCACTTCCAACTATCTCGTCTAATAAAAATGCCATATCATTTGGAGTTCGTGCTAAACATCCAGGTGTTGTGAGGACAGGTATTTTTCTATCTTTGCCTCTATCTACAGAAATTAAACCTGGTGTAGGTCTATACCCATATATATTAGCATACGCTGCTGGACCTCTGCATGATCCCATCTGATCTGTGCCATCTGCAAATGGCAGCAATCCTGCAGCAACAGCGGTACTAGCTCCTCCGCTAGAACCTGCAGCAGATTTTGAAAAATCATAACAATTTGATGTAGGGCCAAACAATCTATTAATAGTATGACCACCTACACCCAATTCTGCGGTATTAGTCTTACCTATGATAATAGCACCACTTTTAATGAGGCGATCAACAAACAAAGAATTTTTTTTTGGTAAATAATTTTTGGTTCCAGGAAAACCATAAGTTGTTCTAAGGCCAACTACATCGCTCAAATCTTTTATAGCTATGGGAATACCGTTTAAAGGTTTATGAGTTTCTTTTAAATTATCTTTTTTGACGGCTTCTGAAATTAGAGTATCATTATCCTTAAGAAGAATTATTGCATTTAAATCTGTATTATATTTCTTAATTCTATCTAAATAGTATTCCATCAATTCTTTAATTGATAATTGACTACTTTTAATATTTTGTATTATTTTTTCTACTGATTGATCTTCAAGCATAAATGCTTAACGTGCTTGATTTATACTTTGAAGAACGATTTCTTTTAATTCTAACAATGATGCTTTTTTGGGATTAGTGGCATAGGCTTGATCTTGCATTGCTTTTTGTGCAATTCTCTCAGCACAGTCTTCAGGAACATTGATTTCATTTAATCCTTTCGGAATATTTAATCTATCCAGTATCTGTTCTATATTTTTGATAAATGCTTCCACTGAATGATTTTCAAATTGCATTGCCTCTGACATTCTTTTAACTTTTTCATCCATACCAGGCAAATTAAAGTTTAGAACAGGTGGTAAAACTATTGCGTTAGTTAAACCATGATGGGTATTAAACTCTGCACCAACCATATGTGAGATAGAGTGAACGTTCCCAAGGCCCTTTAAAAATGAAATCCCACCCAGATAAGAGCCAATTATCATACCACCTCTGGCTAATAAATTACTCGGTTCTTCAACGGCTAAGACAAGAGACTTTGATATTAGATTGAGACTCTCTAAGGCGGCACCATCACAAAGAGGATTAAAACCTGGCACACAATACCCTTCAATACTATGAACCATAGCATCTACACCTGTCCATGCAGTTAATTTAGGAGGTAGTTCTAATGTTAATTCGGGGTCAACTAATGTAAAGATAGGCCTTACATCAGGGTGCCATATACAAAATTTCATGCCTTTTTCTAAATGTGTAACCATTGCTGTTATTTCAGTTTCGGCGCCAGTTCCTGATGTTGTAGGAATTGTTATTATTTTTGGAAAAGCATTTTCTTTTGTAATTTCTGGAACAGGTTGTTCAAACTCAAAATCCCATAATGGCGTATCACTATTTACTGTTAAACATATCGATTTTCCACCATCCATCGCACTACCGCCTCCAATAGCAATAATGGCATCGTGTTTACCACTTCTAAATTGATCACATCCTTTAGATATTTCATCATCACGTGGATTTGGTGATATATCATAAAAAACTTCAGATTTGATATCATTTTTGGACAGTAACGTTTCTAATTTATTAATAAATGGAAGATCTTTACTACCACTGTCTGTAACGATTAATGGATTTTTAATCTCAAATTCTTCACAAAATTTTCCAATCTCATTAAATCTTCCTGGACCGTAGTATGTTGTTGTTGGAAATGTCCAATCTTGATTAGAGAGTATGTCTATTTCGCTTAGTTTAAAGTTTTTCATTTAAGATAATAAAGTTTATAACAAGTTCATAGCGATATTAAATGATTAATTTTATAAATAATCAAAAAAATACTTTTCTAGCAATCACCGCAATGGTAGTTGGAGTTATATTTATCGATATACATGGATTGATTGTAAAATATTTAGGTGGTGAGTATTCAACTATTCAATTAGCACTTTTTAGAAATACTTTTGCTATAATTCCTTTAGTGCTTTTGCTAATTTATAATAAAGAAAGTTCAGATCTTTTCAAAAATTTAAACAAAAAATTTATTTTATTTTGTTTTATTAGAGGTTCTTGTTTTTTAGCAATTAATATTCTGTATTACATTGCTATTAATAATATGGAATTTGCCACAGCATCCACACTTACTTTTTCATCAACTTTTTTTATAGTCATATTGTCAATTTTTTTTTTAGGGGATAAGGTTGGCATATATAGATGGTCTGCTGTTATAATTGGCTTTGTTGGTGTTGTTATGATTATGAGACCAAATAGTAGTATTTTCTCTTATTACTCAATTTTACCAATACTTGTTGCTTTTTTATGGGCAGTACAGGTAATAATTTTAAAATTTATTCCAGATAATTTTTCTACAGGTAAAATTCAATTTTACTCTTTATTTTCATCTTTTCTTGGTTCTTTAATTTTTATTTTTTTTACAACAGGTCATACTTATATTGAGACCCAAAGTGACTTTTTTATTTTATCATTAATTGGTATTTTTGGAGGTACTGCTGCTATCCTTTTTATTTACTCTTATAGGTTGATCGCAGCTAGCAAAATCGCTGTCTTTGAATATTTAGCAATACCATCTTCATTTATTCTAGCTTGGATATTTTTTGGTGAAGCGCCTTTTGATCAACTTTTTCCAGGAGTATTATTAATAGTTTTTGCAGGTTTAATTATTATATGGAGAGATAAAAATAAAAAGATTAATAAGCCAAACTAAAAATTAAATTATTTTGATTTCATAGATTTCATAACAATTGTTCGATCGATTTCACCAACTAACTCACCTGAAATAGAACTTATAATGGGGTAGGAGGTATCATCTTCACAAATTTGATCGATTAAAGATTCAATCTTAGCGTTTTCATCAATGCACTTCGTTTTATCTAAAAATAAGTTTTTAGACTCTTCAGAGCATTCTTTACGCATAACTTTTCCTGCACTTAGTACTTTATATTTAGGAACATCTTCACAAAAATCTTTAACATATTGGTCAACAGGATTTGCTACAATTTCCTCTGGTGTTCCTATTTGGGATATCTCACCATCTTTCATAATAGCAATATGATCACCCATTTTTATTGCTTCTAAAAAATCATGAGTAATAAAAACCATAGTTCTTTGTAATTTTTTTTGAATGTCTAAAAGTTCATCTTGCATTTCTCTTCTAATAAGAGGATCCAAAGCAGAAAAAGGTTCATCGAATATTAATATTTCAGGTTCAACCGCCATAGCACGAGCTAAACCAACTCTTTGTTGCATACCTCCAGATAATTCTCTTGGATAATTGTTGTGCCATCCTTTTAAACCAACAAGATTTAAAGACTCCATTGACTTGTCTAACCTATCTTGTTTTTTCTCTCCTCTAATTTCTAATCCGTATGAAATATTCTCAAGCACAGTTCTATGTGGGAAAAGTCCAAAGTGTTGAAAAACCATACTCATTTTATTTCTTCTAAGATCTAATAAGCTATTTCTGCTAATCTTGGTAACATCAGTGTCATCAATAATTACAGATCCTGATGTAGGTTCAATTAATCTTGTCAAACATCTCACTAAAGTTGATTTACCACTTCCTGAAAGGCCCATGACAACAAAAGTTTCTCCTTTTTGTATAGAGAAACTTACATCCTTTACAGCAACTACATGTCCTGTTTTTTCTTGAACTTCATCTCTAGTTAAATTTGGATCAAGATTTTCTAATATTTTCTTTTCATCACTTCCAAAAATTTTCCATATATTTGAGCAAATAATTTTATCCATAGTAAACCCAATTTTTGATATTATATTGTGAATTAATACTATTAAAATAAAATTATTTTTATTAATTTAATAATTAAGGATTAAATATAATTTACTAATGTCTTTAGATCAAAATCCAGGTATAACTAAAAAGCTTAATAAAAATATTATCTTATATTTAAGTATTTTTATTATTGGAGCTATTGCTTATTATCTTTCAATTACGAACGAAGATCCAACTGTTTTTCCTAAATCTATTACTGATGAATTTAAATTCACTGCATGGATAAATGCTGGTGAAGATTATTTAAAAGATAATTATAGATGGATAACTAGATTATTTGCATCATTTTTACAGGCTGGTTACATGGCATTAGAAAATTTTTTCGTTGAGTCTCCATGGATTTTAATAATGTCCTTGATGACTCTCCCTGCATTAGCTTATGGTGGTATAAGATTAGCTTTATTTTGCATGTTCACAGTTTATTTTTGGGGTGCTGTTGATATGTGGGAAGTCTCAATGCAAACTTTAGCCTTGATGGGATTATCAGTAATTTTGTCTGTAATTTTAGGAGTAATTCTGGGAATATTTAGTTCACAAAGTGATAGATTTGAAAATTTTCTTAAACCTATCTTAGATACAATGCAGGTTATGCCTGCTTTTGTTTATTTATTCCCTGCTATGTTCTTTTTTGGAATAGGAGGTGCTCCTGCAATACTTGCTACATTAATTTACGCTATGCCACCAATTATAAGATTAACTAATTTAGGTATCAGACAAGTATCAAAAGAAACAATTGAGTCGGCTGAGTCATTTGGTTCAAACAAATATCAACTTTTATTTAAAATTAAAATTCCGATGGCTTTACCAAGTATTATGATGGGTGTTAATCAAACAATAATGATGGCATTAGCATTAGTTGTCCTTGCAACATTTATTGGAGCTGAAGGTCTTGGCGGTCAAGTATGGCAGGCTATAAGAAAATTAGATGTAGGATGGGCTATGGAAGGAGGCCTTTGTATTTTATTTATGGCAATAATGTTTGATAGATTAAGTAGTGCAATAAGCAAAGATAAAGAAACTTTACCAAATGATGTTGAAAAATTTTACTTGCTACCTCAAAGTCTACAAAGATACCCCTTAGCTAATTTAATAGAATTACCATTGAGAATAATAGTCAAACTTACATATTTAATTTTTTCAAATATTATCAATATCTTTGCAAGTTTTTTTGATAGCTCTATTTCTATCTTTAATAAGTCATATTCTGGCATAATTAAAAATTTTATGAACCAAAGATATTTTTTATTTTCTTCATTATTAATATTTTTTTTCATTTATATATTTGATGCATACTTTTTTGCTATTGGAACATTTCCAGAAACTTGGACTATCGAAATACAAAAACCGATAGAAAATGCTGTAAAGGCTATGACTCTTGATCCTGGGTTTATTTCATTTGCAAAAGGTTTAAAATACTTCATTTATTTATATCTACTTAAACCCTTAAATGCATTCCTTACACAAATACCTTGGTGGTATACGATGGTTGTATTTATAATTATAGGTTATGTAACTGTAGGATTAAGATTTGCAACAATTACTGCAATATTATTAGCTTTCATAGGGGCTACTGGAATGTGGATGCATTCAATGATCACTCTATCTTCTGTATTGGTCTCTGTCTTAATATGCTTTGTTATAGGAGTACCGTTGGGCGTGTTAGCATCATATAATAAATGGTACAGAGATATTCAAAATGTAGTTTTAGATGCTATGCAAACATTGCCTTATTTTTGTTATCTAATACCTGTTTTAATGTTTTTTGGTGGGAATATAGTTTCTGCTGTTATAGCAACTGTAATTTACTCTGTCCCACCAATCATAAGGCTAACTGCACTCGGTTTATCACAAGTATCAGGTGGTTATTCTGAGGTTTCAAAATCTTTTGGTGGAACGGGTATCCAAACATTAAACAAGGTAAAGTTCCCATTAGCTGTACCCAGTCTAGTGATGGGTTTCAATCAAACTGTTATAATGGCTTTTGCTATGCAAATTGTTACTCCTTTAATTGGAGGTAAAGGTCTCGGCCTTCAAGTATTTAATGCACTTCAAAGGTCTGACACAGGTAGAGGTCTGTCAGCTGGTTTAGCTATTGTGCTTCTTGCTATTATCATAGATAGAATTACACACGCATGGACTAAAAAGCAAAGACAAGCACTTGGACTAGATCAGTCTTAATGAATTTCAAGAAGGATCTTCCTTTAACTAGTTCACATTGGGGAACTTATAGGGCCAAAGTAAAGGATGGTAAAGTAAAAGAATTAATAGGATGGGAAAATGATAAAGATCCTTCTCCTATAGGACAAGGAATTGTAGATGTTCATAATCATCAAACACGAATAGACTCACCTATGATAAGAAAAAGTTGGATGGATAAAGGTCCAGGTTCAAATAATAGTTTAAGAGGAACAGATCCTTTTATATCAATTTCTTGGGATGAGGCAGAGAAAATTGTATCCAATGAATTAAATAGAGTTAAGAATGATTTTGGTAATGCATCCATATTTGGAGGATCTTATGGATGGGCTAGTGCTGGTAGATTTCATCATGCTCAAAGTCAGCTCCATCGTTTTTTAAATTGTATTGGAGGTTACACAAGATCTAAATTTACATATAGTTTTGCTGCAGCAGAAGCGATGGTTCCTCATATACTGGGAAGTTATAGAGCTTTTCTTGACACATGCACTAGTTGGGACTCAATTGAGGAGAATACTAAACTATTTATATGTTTTGGTGGGGTTCCATTGAAAAATGGCCAGATAGCTCAAGGCGGAACTGGAAGCCATAAACAGAAAGAAAAGCTTATTCGTTCAGCAAATGCAGGAATAAAATTTATTAATTTCAGTCCACTAAAAAGCGACCTATTAGATGAGGTTAATGGGGAATGGCTTGCATTAAGACCTAATACTGACGTTGCCATCATGCTAGGTTTGGCACATACCCTTTATAAAGAAAAATTGTATGACGATAAATTTATTGAAAAATATACGGAGGGTTTTGATACGTTTCTTCCATATCTTCTAGGCGATATTGATGGAATTGTAAAAGATGCCAATTGGGCTTCATCAATTAGTGAAATTCCATCTAAAAAAATTATATCACTGGCAAAGGAGATGTCATCAAAGCGTACAATGATCTCTGTTAGTTGGTCTTTGACACGACAAGATCATGGAGAACAACCGTTTTGGGCAGCTATAATGTTAGCATCCATGTTAGGACAAATTGGTTTACCTGGAGGAGGTTTTGGATTTGGTTACAGCGCAACAAATCACATTGGAGGTCAATTTTCAATAATACCTGGAGCAGCCTTTCCACAGACTGAAAATAAAATTGAAGACTTCATTCCTGTAGCAAGGATAAGTGATTTACTTTTAAATCCTGGCGGAAGTTTTGATTTTGATGGCAAAGAATATAAATATCCTGATATAAAATTAATTTATTGGGCTGGGGGTAACCCATTTCATCATCATCAAGATATCAATAGGCTTTTACAAGCTTGGCAAAAACCTGAAACAATTATTTCAAATGAATGGTGTTGGAATTCATTAGCTAAATACTCTGACATTATTTTACCATGTACCACTCCACTTGAAAGACAAGATATAATGCTTACTCCTCGCGATCCTTATGTTGTTTCAATGTCAAAATTAGTTGAACCTTTTGGTCTTGCAAAAAATGATTTTGATATTTTTAAAGGAATAGCAAATAAAATGGGTATTGAAAAAATATTTACAGAAGGTAGAGATGAAGAAGAATGGCAGAAATGGATCTATCAAGAAACGTCTATTAAATCTAAATCATCAAACATAAATTTTCCAAGCTATGAAGAGTTTAGAGATACAGGTTGGTTCAAAGTGCCACCACCTGATGAAAATACATTAATGTTAAAAGATTTTAGAAAAGATCCTATTAATAATCCTTTGTCTACTCCTAGTGGAAAAATTGAAATATTTTCAAAAACAGTTGATAGTTTTAATTATGATGATTGCCCTGGGCATCCTACTTGGTTAGAACCATGTGAGTGGCTCGGACTTAAAAATAAAAAATATCCCTTACACCTAATTTCTAATCAACCCAAAAATAAACTCCATAGTCAAATGGACCATGGTAGTTACAGCCAATCGTTTAAGATCAAAGATCGAGAGCCCATTGAAATGCATTCAGATGATGCTAGTAGTCGAGGTATAAAAGATGGTGATATTGTAAAACTTTTTAACGATAGAGGTGCTTGTTTAGCTGGAGTAAATATAAACAATAAAATACGCTCAGGTGTTGTCCAAATTAGTACAGGTGCTTGGTACGATCCAGATAATCCAAACCATTTAAATACTATTTGTAAACATGGCAATCCAAATGTGCTCACAAAAGACAAGGGAACATCTAAGCTGGGTCAGGGGCCTATTGCACATTCTTGTCTTATTGAGGTAGAATTAGTAAAAGATAATATCTCGCCTGTGACAGCTTATGATCCCCCAACAATAATCCGAGATAATAAAAATGATATCAATACATCTCTAGACAAATAAATGGGAAATTTACAAGAAGAAGTTGATTTAAAAAAGACTATTAAAATAAGTGCACGTAGGTTTGAGGAGTCACCATATATTGAGAGAACTCAAACTTCAAATATGGTAAGAGGTGTTTATGCAGGTCGATACTTTCCAATGCAAATTGATGAAGATCCTTTAGAAAAATATTGGTTGTTAAGACAAAAGGCACTCATATTTGATGTACCAGAAAAACCTATTGAAATATCTGGAAAAGACTCAGTTTCTTTTTTAAATAAAGTATTAACAAGAGAAATTTCAAACACGAAAAAGGGTAGGGGCTACTACGCTCTTGCTTGTACACCACAAGGTGGAATATTTATGGACGGTGTTCTATTTAGATTTGATGAAAATAAGTTTTGGTATGTTCAAGCTGATGGTCCATTTGAAGATTGGTTGATTGCTCACAGCTCTGGTTACGACATTAAAATAAAAGATCCTAAATCTAGAGTTCTGCAAATTCAAGGTCCTGCATCAATTGATATTATGAAAGCAGCATCAAATGGTAAGATTGATGAAAAAATGCCTTACTTCAGCTCTGATTTTTTTGATCTCGGTGGCCAACAACTATATGTTTCCAGAACTGGTTTTACAAATGAACTGGGTTTTGAAATATTTTCAGGTGGTTTTGAAACTGATCATTTAGCTTTATGGGACCATCTTAGTAAATGTGGAAAACCCTATGGAATGCAGTTTTCTGCTTCCAGAGCTATGACCATTAGGCGAATAGAAGGAGGTATATTTGGTAATTTAACTGACATTGATACAACCACGACTCCTTTTGAGGCTGGTCTTGGTTATTTTGTAAATATGGATAAAGATTTTATTGGAAGAGATGCACTAATCAATAAAGATAAAAGAACATGTCTGTTTGGAATAACGTGTAAATCAGCTGTTCCATCAGCTAAAAGTAAAATTAAATATAACGGAATAGATATAGGCTACATAACAGCAGGTGTCCCATCACCGACACTTCAACAGGGTATTGGCTACGTAAAATTTTATAATCCTGGTGATTGGAAAGATAAAGAAGTAGAAATATTGCTGCCGGATAAATCTTCACATAAGGGAATTATTGTTGATTTACCATTTTATGATAAAGAGAAAAAAATTGTTAAAGGAATAGATAGATCAATTCCTTCCAAACCTGATAATATTTCTTTTGATGCTAAATAATTTACTTAAAAATAAAAAAATCATTATATCTGCAGGAGCTTCAGGTATAGGTCTAGCATCTGTAAAATTATTATTATCTCAAGGTGCTACAGTTTATACTTGTGACATTGATAAAAAACACATTAACAAACTAAAAAGACACTCAAAGTTTAATAAAAAATTATTTATCTTTGAATGTGACGCTTCTAAAGAAATTGAAGTTAAACATTTGTTTAAACATATTTCAAATAAAACTAACAAAATAGATGGTTTGATAAATAATATAGGTATTGCTGGACCTACAGCTCCCTTAGATAAAATTAATTCTGATGATTGGGAAAAGACTTTACATATAAATGTTAATAGTCATTTTTATTTTACTAAATATGCAATACCATTGATTAAAAAATCAAAATATGGATCAGTAGTTAATATTTCTTCTACTGCGGGAATTGACGGCTTTCCAAATAGATCTCCGTATGCTGCTAGTAAATGGGCTTTAATAGGTATTACTAAAACTTTAGCAATGGAATTAGGAAAATTTAATATTCGAGTTAATGCTATATGCCCAGGATCTGTTAAAGGCTCTAGAATGAATAGAGTAATAAAAGCTAAAGCCAAAATTTTAAATAAATCTATGAAATTAATTGAAAAAGATTTTGTATCAATGAGCTCTTTAAAGCAGTGGGTATACGAAGAGGACATTGCAAAAATGTGCTCCTTTTTAATTTCTAATGACTCACTCAGAGTTTCTGGTCAAGTGATCTCAGTTGATGGTAATACTGAGAGAATGGATTAATTTTTATTAAGTTTTAAATATTCGCGAGTTTCTTCAGGACTCATTATAGAGGAACCTAATTCATGAACTATGTTAATCGCCTTTTCAACTAACTGCGGGTTAGTTGCAAGTTTTCCTTTTGATATATATAAATTGTCTTCAAGACCAACTCGTGGATTGCCACCAAGTAAAACAGTTTGTGCAACAAATGGCATTTCATTTCTTGAAATTGCAAAACCAGACCAAATTGCATTTTTAGGCATGACATCTAACATTGCAAGCATAGCTGATGTTTTAGCTGGTGCTCCCCATGGAATACCCAAACACATTTGATATAATGGTGGATCACTAAGAAGACCCTCTTCATAAAGTTGTGCACCAAACCACATGTTACCTAAATCAAAAGCCTCAACTTCAGGTTTAACACCAATTTCTTTTAATCGCTTAGCTGCTTTTCTTAGATCATTAGGAGTGTTAACTGCTAACACCGAGCTATCGCCAAAATTTAAAGTTCCTGCATCAAGTGTACATATTTCTGGAAGTAATTCTTCAACATGAGATATTCTTTCCATAATATTTGCCATATCAGTATAAGGTCCAAAATCCATAGGGTTTTCTCCTTCACCAATATCTAAATCTCCACCCATACCTGTTGTAAGATTAATAACTACATCAGTATTGCTTGATCTAATAGTTTCAACTACTTCTTGATAAAATTCAAATTTTCGGCTCGGTGTTCCATCTTCCTCTCTGACATGAATATGAACTATAGAGGCGCCAGCTTGAGCAGACTCTATTGCAGAATTGGCAATTTGTTTCGGCGTCTTAGGAAGATCAGGATGTTTTGAAGCAGTATCACCAGAACCGTTTACTGCACATGTAATAAAGACTTTATTTTTCATAATTATCAATATTATTACACTAGATTAGTTAATAATATCAAATTTTTAACTTAATTATAACTATTGATGAATAAATTGCATATGTACTTTTTAATTTATTTGGTAAAATATAAATAATAATGGGAGGAATAATCAATGAGATTATCTAAAACAATTATTACTTTTATTCTATCCTCTATTCTTTTTACTGCAACATTCAGTAAAGCTAATGCAGAAAAATTATTAGCTGCTATTGCTGACTGGACTGGTGGAGAGATTTCATGTCAAGTTGCTGTAAGCATCCTTGAAGATGAATTAGGATACGAGATTGATAGAATAGTATTCGCCTCAGGAACAGGCCTTTGGGAAGCTATAGCTGCTGGAGATATTGATTTTGCATGTGAGTCATGGCCTAGTTATGCTGAAGCTGATGAAGTCATGTTAAATGGCGATCTTATTCACGGTGGAGAAGTTAAAATGACTTACAGTGGTGACGGAAGTGTTAAGCTTCTTGGAACTGTAGGTATTACAGGTATGTCAGATTACTATGTTCCAAAGTATTGGGCAGATGCAAACCCAGATTTTTCTGGTTTTGCTGATTTGAATAAATACAAATCTGATTTTGCAACTATGGAAAGTGGTGATAAAGGCAGATTAATTGGTTGTCCAGTTGCTGGTTGGAACTGTCACGATCAAAAAAGACTTGACCTTCTTGGTTTAGATTTTGTTGCTGATGAATTAGGAACAGAAACTGCTGCACTTGCAGAAGCTCAAGGTATGTATGACAGAGGTGAGCCTTTCTTAATGTATCTTTGGGAACCACACTGGTTCTTTGGAGTTAATGATTTAGTTGGGGTAAAATTAGCACCAAATCAATCATGTGATACTTTCACAGAGGCTAATAACTGGGAAACTTGTGGTGCTGACTATTGGCCAGCTACAGGCTGGGCTGTTGATTATCCGATGAACTACGGTAATCCTGATACATTTGCTAAACCAGAAAATCAAAAAGCTTTAGAGTTTTTTGGTAAAATGGCTTTATCCAATGCTGACCAAGCTGCAATGCTCGTTCAAGTTCGTGAAGGTGGAGAACTTAATGATGTGGTTGCAGAATGGAAAGCTAATAATAAATCCACATGGGAGAAATGGTTACCATAATTGTTGGATAACCAAAAATTCCTATTTTAATTTTAAGGTCCTGCTTAACGCAGGACCTACAAGCCACTTTCTTTAAAAAAACTTGATTAACTTTGACCAATTCACTTTATTCAAATCTAATTGAACCGAATTTAAACAATAATAAAACTTTTTTAATACTAGACGATGGAACTGAGATTTCTTATAAAGATTTTATTTCACTTTCATCTAAAATTTCTCACAAACTAACTAATCTAGGTTTAAAAAGTGGTGATCATATACTTGTTAAATCGCCTAAATGTAAAGAGACATTATCTCTTTATTTAACATCAATTCTGACTGGATCTGTTTTTTTTCCCCTTAATTCAAATTACACTTTAAATGAAACTATTTATTTTATTGAAGACTCAAAACCATCTTTTTTAATCTGTGAAAGCTCAGAAGTTGAGAGTATTAAACCTATTTGTGATGAAATTGGGTGTAAAATTTTATCATTAAATGCAAATGGAGAAGGTGAAGTCACCAATGATTTAGAAAATTTAGATAGTTTTTTTAAACCTAATACCAGAGTAAATGAGGATTTAGCTGCACTTTTGTATACATCAGGAACTACTGGTAAACCAAAAGGTGCCATGCTAACTCATGATAATTTAGTATCAAATGCTCATGAGCTAATAAATTTGTGGAATATTGATAATAGTGAAACACTTATTCATTCTCTTCCGATCTATCACACTCATGGATTATTTGTTGCCATAAACACTTCTATGATGAGCGGTGCTACCATCAGATTTATTAAAAATTTTAATATAGATTTAGTAATTGAGGCATTTAAGTATTCCACTCTTATGATGGGAGTGCCTACTTTTTATACAAGATTGATCAAAGATAAAAGGTTAGACAAGTCACTAACAAAAAATATGAAATTATTTATTTCAGGTAGTGCTCCTCTATTAACTGAAACACATCAACATTTTTATAATATTACTGGTCATCGAATATTAGAACGTTACGGCATGACTGAAACAAATATGAATACTTCTAATCCTTTTGATGGAGAAAGAAAAGCTGGGTCAGTAGGTAAACCTTTAAAAGATATAAGTATAAGAATTAATAAAACTAAAGGTGACAAAGATACAGTGCTTAATAAAATTGGTATGATTGAAATTAAAGGTCCTAATGTTTTTAAAGGCTATTTAAATAATCCTGAAAAAACTCAAGAGGCCTTTACTGAAGACGGGTATTTTATTACAGGTGATATTGGTTACTTTGATAAAGACGGATACTTATTTATATCAGGTAGAAATAAAGATCTAATTATAAGTGGTGGTTTTAATGTATACCCTAAAGAAATAGAAGATGTAATCAATCAACATAAATCTGTAATAGAGTCTGCTGTATTTGGTATAAAAGATCATGATTTAGGCGAAGTTCCTATAGCAGCAGTAGTTATGATTAATAATAATACGAAAATAAAAGATCTTTCTATTTTTGTAGAAAAAAATCTAGTTAAATATAAAACTCCAAAGAAGTATTTAGTATTAAATGAACTACCAAAAAACGTAATGGGAAAAGTTCAAAAAAATATTTTAAAAGATAAATATTCTTAAACTTTAAATTATAATATATAAAATTAATATGTCTTCTGCAGTAGTTTTTGGAGGTACTGGACTTGTTGGAAATTATTTAATTAAAACTTTAATTAACGATGAATATTATTCTAAAATTAAAGCTTTCACTCGGTCAGAAATCAATATTACAAATTCAAAATTAGAAATTATTAATACAAATTTTGATAACCTTGAAGAGTTTCAAGATTTAATACTAGCTGATAGTTGCTTTTTTTGTATTGGTACAACAAAAAAAAATTCTCCTAATAAAGATGACTATCAGAAAGTTGAACTCGAATTACCTAAAAAAATTGCTCAAATTTGCAAAAAAAACTCAATAAAATCATATGTTTTCGTCTCATCTGGTTTTGCAAACTCTGAAAATAAAGGAGAATATTTAAGATTTAAGGGTTTAGTTGAGGAAGAATTAAAACGATTAGATTTTGATAATCTTGGTATTTTGAGACCATCTTTTTTATTAGGAGAAAGAAAACAGTTTAGAATTGCAGAGAAAATAGGAATACCTATTTTTAAATTATTAACACCATTATTTATCGGACCACTTAAAAAAATGAGACCAATTCACGCTAATACTGTAGCTAAAGCAATGTCCAATATTGTAAAGAAAAATTTAGATCAAGTAACATATGAGTCTGATGAAATAGTAAAAATCAGTTAATTCAATATTAATTAAACGTATGATAAATGAATAAACTTAATGTTGTTTATAATCAGAACTATGATATTCCCTTGCCAAGTGGTCACAGGTTTGTGGGTACAAAATTTTCTGACCTATATAATTTTATTAAAGACTCTAATCTATTTAAAGATTTGATTATTCATCAAAGTGTATCTGCACCTATAAAAGATGTTCAAAATGTTCATGATAGTGAATATGTAATGAATGTTAAAAAAGGTAATCTATTAAGAAATCAAGAGAGAAGAATAAATCTACCTTGGAGTGAGAGATTAGCTATGAGATCTTTTTTAGCAATACAAGGTACACTACAAACATCTTATTTAGCTTTAGAGAATGGTGTGGCATGTCATTTGGCTGGAGGAACACATCATGCCTTCAAAGATTGTGGATCTGGTTTTTGTGTATTTAACGATTTAGCCTTTGCTTCAATAAACTTACTTAATCAAAAAAAAGTTAATAAAATTTTAATATTAGATTTAGATGTCCATCAAGGTGATGGTACAGCTTCAATTTGTCAAAATATTGACGATATTTTTACATGTTCTATACACTGTAAAAACAATTTCCCTTTTGATAAACAAACAAGCGATTTAGATATACCTATCGATGACGGTATAGGAGATGATGAATATTTAAATATCCTTAAAAACACTCTTGATCGAGTGGATGCAAAGTTTGAACCTGATATTGTATTTTATGATGCAGGTGTTGATGTTCACTATAATGATGATCTCGGAAACTTAAACCTTTCTGATGAGGGTTTAAAAAAAAGAGATGAAATTGTATGCAATTATTTTAAGGATAAGAAAATACCCCTATGCACGGTTATTGGTGGTGGTTACAGTAAAAGCAGAAAAGAGTTAGCCTCGAGGCACTTCTCTATATTTAATACTGTATTTGAAATTTATTTATGATTTTTTGAATTAACCCTTTGAATCAACCCAAAAATTATTGCTATAGCTAATAGAATCTTTAGAAACTCACTATATAAAAAGGGTATTAAACCAACAGTAACTGCTTGTTCAAAACCTATAAAGAACGATAGGTGACTTAAACCACATAAAAATATTATAAGAGCACCAATAAAAATTGTCAGAGATAATTTAATTAAATTAGTGCTTACTTCCTTTTTGAAAATGAAAGAAATGAAGAAGGCAGCAACTACCATGCCGTATAAAAACCCGAAAGTAGGAGAGAATATATAACCAATTCCTCCACCATTGGCAAAAATAGGTAAACCAAGTGTACCTAAAACTACATAAATAAAAGTTGAGTAAAATCCAACCATTCCCATTGAAGCTGCAATGAAATAAACCACAAGAGTTTGTAATGTCATTGGTACAGGGTAAAAAGGAATTGAAATCTTTGATGATACAGTAAGTAAAATCACTCCTAATATAGTTAAATAGTATTTGGAGAAGAAATGGGTACCAAAAATATTTTCTGAAATTGTTCTACTCATTTAATTTTATCTTACTTTATCTTCGTCCTTATAAAATCTTGGATCAAATTCATCTAATTTGATACCTCTAAATGTCTTGTAAAATGAACCAAATTTATAACTACCAAGCTGTTCTAAAGGTGTGCTTGTAAATTTAGCTTTGGCTTCTTCTTCTGATTCAGCCTCAATAGTGACTTGAAAGTCGTATGACATGGTCATATCGATAACAAATTTTCTCATAAGTAACCTCCTAGTTTTTAAATACCTTAAATATCATTAAAAAAGCTCATTTGAACTAAAAAAATATAAAAATATTGATAAATAATACGTATTGGGATTGTTAAAATCTTTGATATAAAATTGATAATTATGGATAAAAAAATTGCAATAATAAATGGACCAAATCTTGAAATGTTAGGTAAGCGCAAAGAGAGTGTTTATGGAAATTTCACCTTAAAAGACTTAGAAAATGAGTTACTTAAAGAGTCAGAGTCACTTGGCTGTAGCCTTGATTTTTACCAAAGCAATATTGAAGGTGAAATAATAAATAAAATAAACGGTCTTGATGAGTTATATGTTGGAATTATCATAAATCCAGGCGGTCTTACTCATACATCAGTTTCATTGCACGACTCATTAGAAATTAAATCAATTATGAAAATCGAAGTTCATCTATCTAATATATACTCAAGAGAGGACTTCAGGAGAAAGTCTTTAATAGCTCCAGCGTGTGATTGTTCAATTATTGGAATGGGTAAAGACGGATTTATTTATGCGTTAAGATATTTAACTAAAAAGCTCTAATTCAATATTTTTCATAAATATTTAATATTTTTTCCTTAAGTTATATACAATCAATTCGTTCCTGAGTTAAAATATTTTACTATAATATTTATTTAAGAACGTTCCTATAGGAGGATATAATGAAAAAACTAATTAGTATTTTTGTACTTTTAGTTTCTTTTGCATTCACATCAAACAGTTACAGTAAAACCGAAATTCATTGGTGGTATGGTAACAGTGGTTTTTTAGGTGATGTAATCATAGAAATAGCTAATCGATTCAACGACTCACAAGATGAATATATGGTTATTCCTACTGGTAAAGGAAGCTATGAGGACAACATGGCAGCTACAATTGCTGCTTTTAGAGCAGGGGACCAACCTCACTACTCACAAGTCTATGACGCAGGTGCAGCTATCATGGTAGCACAAGTTAAAAACGGTGTTGTTATTGGTTTTGAAGAAATGGCTGAGAAGTATGGTATCGATGTAGATGCTGATAATTACATCCCAGGTATCAAAAACTTTTATGCCGATGCTGATGGTAAGATGGTCGGTGTTCCATTTAATAGCTCTACTTGTTTAATGTATGCAAATATGGATATTTTAAATGAAGTCGGTATTGAAGAAGTTCCAAAAACATACGAAGAGTTCGAAGGTATGGCACAAAAGATACTTGATGCTGGTTATATTCCTCTTCTTCAAAGTCACAGCCCTTGGATTTGGACTGAAAACTTCTTCTCAAGACATAATCTATTAATGACTGACGGAAACAATGGTTACGATGCTGTTCCAACAAAAACTCTTTTTGCTGATACAGAAGCGTTCGTTTACCATTGGACAAAAGTTAAGGAATGGTATGAAAAAGGTTTCTACGGTTATAAAGGAAGAGCATGGGGAGACAATCAAGCGCCTTTCACTAATGGTGAAGCTGCATTTTGGTTTGGATCTGCTGCCTCTTTTGGTGGTATGAAGGATGTACTTCCAAACTTTACAACTAATCCAATTCCATATTGGGACTCTGTAACTGGTGGTAAAGAATATCCAACATTCATTGGTGGTGCTGCTAACTGGATCTTAAATGGTCATACAGAAGAGGAGTACAAAGGACTCGCTAAATTCATTGAATTCATGGGTTCACCAGAAATGGATTTATATTATCACAACATGACTGGCTATGCTGCTGTCACTAAAGGCGGTATTGAGTTAGCTGAGACAATTAACTTCTATAGAACTTCTCCGTATCACAAAGCAGTTGGTGATCAATTAGGTCTTGAAGGCTCAACTATCCCTGGTGGATATAGAGCTGGTAACTGGCCTCAAATTCGTGAAGTAATTTACGAAAATGTTGAGCCAATGCTTAATGGTGAAATAAGTGTTGAAGAAGCGCTTGGTAACATGGATAAGGGTGCCGAAAAACTTTTAGCACAATTCGCAAAAACACTTTAAAGTTAATTTAAATTTCGGAGGGTATTTAATATACCCTCCTTTTTTTATAAATGAAAAAAGTTCAATTCAAGTCTAGTTACTCTCAATATATTTTTTTAGCTCCTCAACTTTTAATACTGTTAATATTTCTTTATTGGCCCATTATTCAAACTTTTCGTGACGCCTTTACAATTCAAGATGCTTTTGGTTTTGGTTCATATTTTGCTGGTTTTGATAATTTTTTATTTGTTTTTTCTGATCCATCATACTACACAGCTTTCAAATTTACGATTATTTATAGTTTCGTAATAACCCTTATAACTGGCTCAATTGGTTTATTACTTGCAGTACAAGCTAACAAAGTATTGCATGGTAAAAATGTTTATAAAACACTTTTAATTTGGCCTTATGCAATTGCACCAGCAGTTGTCGGCGTTATGGCAAATTATTTCTTTAGTGAAAGATATGGTCTGTTACATCATTTGTTTAATAATCTGTGGGGATTTAATTGGTATGAGGATGTCTTCGATGCTTATATATATGTAATTATTGCAGGTTCTTGGAAACAGATAAGTGCAAATTTTATTTTCTTTCTTGCAGGTCTTCAAGCCATTCAAAAAACAGTTATCGAAGCGTCTATTATAGACTGTAAAAGTAATATTAGGCGATTTTGGACAATTACATTTCCTTTACTAATGCCCACAACATTTTTCTTGATAATAATTAATATCACCTATGCTTTTTTTGATACATTTGGAATTATAGATACTACGACAATAGGTGCTCCAGGCAGTGAAACCAAAACATTAGTTTACAAAGCTTACATTGATGGATTTAAAGGTTTAGACCTTGGTAGTGCAGGTGCACAATCAATATTGATGATGATTATCGTTTTAATTATAACTATTTTCCAATTTAGATATATAGAAGGAAAAATTCATTACAATTAATGACAAAGTATATCTCCTCATCTATCAACCATTGTATTCTTTTAATGGGTCTTATTATTATGATTGTTCCAGTATGGATTATTTTTGCAAGTTCTACCCACACAAGCTTATTCATCAATACGAACGGTTTACAATTTTTTTTAGGAGATAATTTTATTGAAAATTACTCAAGAGTTTTATTCAAACAATCAGGTTTTTTTAATGAAATAACAGCTTTTAAAATGTTTTTTAACAGTTTTGTTATGGCAACAGGCATTGCAACTCTCTCAGTAATTACATCTTTAATGGCTGCTTATGGTTTAGTTTATTTTAAAATTAAGTATGCAACTATAATATTTTGGTTAATTTTTATTACTCTATTAGTTCCTTTGGAGTTAAGAATTATGCCTTCATACATTGTTATGTCAAAATTAAATCTTGTAAATACATTTGCAGGTTTAATTCTTCCTATCTCAGCTTCAGCAATTGCAACATTCTTTTTTCGTCAATTTTATAAATCAATTCCAGATGAGTTATTAGAAGCAGCTAAATTAGATGGAACGAGTAGTTGGAGATTTTTTATCGATTTCTTAGTTCCTTTATCTAAAACAATGATAGCTGCTGTTTTTATTTTTATGTTTGTTTTTGGTTACAACCAATATCTATGGCCACTAATCATGACAACAAGTGAACAATATTGGACTGTTGTAATGGGACTTAAGACCATGTACGGATCGATATCCGATCGTTTTGCATTTGTGATAATGTCAATGATACCGCCAGTAGTAATAATAGTTTTTCTTCAAAAGTTATTTATTCAAGGGATATTTCAAAATAAATGAAAATTAAACCTATAGAAATACTTTCACATATTATTTTAATTTTAGGGGTCTTATTAATGGTACTTCCAATTTGGTTTTCTTTTGCAACCTCAACCCACGATAATGTTTCGATAATAACTGAAGGTATGAAATTCTTTTTAGGTGAGAGTTTTTCTCAAAATTATAACGAAGTTCTCAATGAAAAAGGAGGATGGTCTGAAGAAGTTACAGCAGCTAGAATGTTTATAAATAGTTTCATCATGGCTCTTGGTATTGCTACACTGAAAGTTGTAATTTCGGCAATGTCAGCGTACGCACTAGTTTATTTCAGATTTAAGCTTGCCGTTCCTATTTTTTGGTTAATTTTTATTACATTGTTAGTTCCGTTAGAGGTAAGAATTTTTCCCAGTTATAAAATAGTATCTGATCTTGGTCTTACAAATACTTATACGGGACTCATATTGCCCCTAGTTGCGTCTGCTACTGCTACTTTTTTCTTTAGGCAGTTTTATAAAACAATACCTGATGAGTTATTAGAGTCTGCTAAGTTAGATGGTGCTAATAGTTGGAGATTTTTTATTGATTTCTTATTGCCTCTCTCAAAGACAATGTTAGCTGCGATGTTTATATTTATGTTTGTCTATGGTTATAGTCAATATTTGTGGCCTTTAATTATGACCACTGATGAAAAATATTGGACTGTTGTGATGGGAATGAAAATTATTTTTACAGAAAATTATGAAGGTGTCGCTTTACCTAGAACAGGGGAGAGATTTGCATATATAATCTTATCAATGTTACCTCCTGTGTTAGTTGTTGTAATTCTTCAAAGATGGTTTATCAAAGGGTTAATTCAAACAGAAAAATAAAATGAGTTTTTTAGAATTACAAAATATTACAAAAATTTATCCTAACGGAACTAAGGCTGTGAATGAAACATCTTTGAATATTGATAACGGTGAATTCGTTGTATTTGTCGGTCCTAGTGGATGTGGTAAATCAACATTATTAAGAATGATTGCTGGTTTAGAGGATATTACTAGTGGTGAAATATCATTAGATGGCAATATAATTAATAATATTGACCCTTCAGAAAGAGACGTGGCAATGGTTTTTCAAAATTATGCTCTCTATCCACATATGTCTGTATTCAATAATATGTCTTATGGCCTGAAAAATAGAGGGATATCTAAAGATGAAATCAAAAATAAAGTTAATGATGTTGCTAAACTTCTAGAAATAGATCAATTACTTAGTAGAAAACCAAGTATGCTTTCTGGTGGGCAAAGACAAAGAGTTGCAATGGGTAGAGCTATTGTCAGAAATCCAAAAATATTTTTATTTGATGAGCCGTTATCTAATCTAGATGCAAAACTCAGAAATCAAATGAGATTAGAAATAAAAAAACTACAGCGTCAGATGGGCGTAACAAGTATCTTTGTAACTCATGATCAAACCGAAGCTATGACCTTGGGTGATAGAATCGTAGTTATTAATAACGGAGTAGTAGAACAAGTTGGCACTCCTAAAGAGATTTACTCTAAACCAAACACTAAATTTGTTGCAGAATTTATAGGCTCACCTCAGATGAATTTATTTCAATGCAAAATAGAAAATGGATTTGCTAAAATTTCAGATATGCAAATTAATTTAAATAATTCACTAAATATTCAAGATGCATGTATTGGCGTTAGACCAGATGATATTTTAATATCAGATCAAGGAGAATATTCTAGTTCAGCTAATCTAGTTGAGTATTTAGGTTCTGACATGATCATCTATTCAAGTGTTGGAGGACAGGAGTTTAGCTGCAAATTATCATCTAAAATTAATTTGAAAGCTGGTGATAATTTTAAATTCAACATTTCTCCATCAGTGCTACATATTTTTGACAATACCTCAGGACAAAGAGTTTAATAATTTCGTAATATAAAATTTTATAAATTTACTTTGGTAAAATACAAACAGGGATTGGGTTCATTTTATGAATATTATTTTTTCTTATCTCTAGATATTTATGTCTATTAGAGGAGTTTTCATTGATCATTGCTTCTTCAATTTCAGCATAATTTAATCCTACCTGATCTTCATCTGACCTTCCATCTTTCCATAAACCATCTGTTGGTGCAGCCTCGATTATGTCTTGGTTGATCATTAATTCTTTACCCATGTCCCATATTTCAGTCTTTAAACAATCTGCAATAGGAGATATATCAACACCTCCGTCACCATACTTGGTATAAAAACCTATACCAAAATCCTCTACTTTATTTCCTGTACCAACTACAATGCCATTATTGCTTGCAGCGATTTGATATAAAGTTGTCATTCTTATTCGTGCTTGAGAATTTGCATAACCGTGTTCCGAATTATTTGAGTTTAGTGCATTTTTGAAGTTTTCAAAAACGACTGATAAATCTATTTTTAAATCTTCAACATTTTCAAAATTTTTCTTTAACCATGATATATGTGATAAGCCTCTATCGTTTGTGGCTTTATGATCTAAAATTGGCATGTTAGCTACGATAGTTTTCAATCCTGTTTTAGCGCTTAGAGTACTCGTTACTGCTGAGTCTATACCGCCAGAAATACCTATCACTAAAGACTTAAAATTGTTGGTTTCAGCATAGGTTTTGATCCAATCACTTATATAATTTATCTTATCTTTTGTGTTCATTTCATAAAATTACGATAGTTTTCTTAACTAGTTTACAAAATATTTTCATATTTTAATTCATTTTATTAATCAATATATGATAAAATTCTATAAATTTAACTGATATATATTTATTAACTATATATAGCTTATGTC
>OZSS01000279.1_pt1 | contig 23985 bp, 23 predicted proteins | sample 1779911 | NCBI WGS metagenome assembly OZSS01 (sample SAMEA2603589, study PRJEB24840) | metagenome | biome: Water; feature: Photic zone; material: Seawater sample | place: Mediterranean Sea | collected 2013-11-12 | depth 10 m
AAAGTACGACGTTTCTCAAAGAGGGATGAGCGCTGATAAGGGGCTTGGGTATCATTGTATATTTTATGCGCCAAACTTAGTTCCGCCACCTCAAAAGCGTCCGTTACTCTTTCTGCTGCCCAGGTACGAAAGCTCGCACGAAACCCATGCACTGTTGTATCGTAGCTTTTAAATGAGCGTTTTAAAAAGACAAGAGCGGCATTATCAGAAAGCGGTTTATCAGGATCACGCCCATGAAACACAAAGGGGTAGTTATGCTGACGGCGTAGCGTCTCAATGAGGGCTACCGCTTGATCTGATAAGGGTACGGAGTGGGGCAGACGATTCTTCATACGTTGCCAGGGAACCTCCCAGCGCTTTCCCTCAAGATCAAATTCCTCAACTCGCGCCAAACGTGCCTCTGAGGGACGTACGACTGTCTGGAGATTAAAGTGGAGAAGGTGTGCCACCATCCAGGAATGACGATGGAGAGAGGCATAGAGTTTTGGAAGCCGTGTATAGGGGAGGGAGCGGAGATGCTTTATCTTATGGTGGTTGGGTAGGCGCGAAAAATACCGCTCGAGATGATCTTGCCAGAGTGCGGGATTGGCCCCTTTGTAATATTCCCCCACAATGGCAAATCCAAAGATGATTTTGATGCGTCCCTGCAGTTTTTTAGCGGTATCACGCTTTGTCTGCCATAAGGGTTTTAAGACCGCAATAATGTCGTGGGTCGTTAACTCTGGAAAGGCTTTTTGGTCAAGAAAAGGATAGGCAAGACGCCTTAAGGATGAGCGCCAATCATGGGCATGCTTTTATTTGTCCAATTGTGTTCCTGTTGGGCAATACACATTTCTGCCACGTGCGAAAAACGAAGGGTTGCGTGGCGGCGTTGACGTTCTTCACGGCGATGTTTTTGTTCTAAAGGGTCTTTCCCCTCTACTAATAATTGGCGCTGTTCAAAATGGATCTGACGCGCTTTGATGAGGGGTATTTCTGGGTAGGTGCCCAGTGCCATAACGCGGGCGCGTTTGTTGATCATATAGCGATGCTCCCAGCGTCCTTTATTAGGGGCGGTTTTGGTAAGGCAGAGGCCTTGCCCATCTGAGATTTTTTTGCCAATGGGGAGTGTTTTTATTTTTGCCAGCGTCAGTTTCATGGGTCTCTCTCCTTTCTCTTTCCACCCACAAATTTACCCACAAATGGGGTGGAATAGGCTGACATAGAGTGAAAGGGAATGAGAGAGGCGAATCAACCAAAACTATAACGTGCACTGGTGTTTGACACGTGGTGACATGAAATAGTTGTATCTACTGGCGGACAGGATGGGATTCGAACCCACGGAGGAGTTTCCCCCTCACTCCCTTAGCAGGGGAGCGCCTTAAACCACTCGGCCACCTGTCCGCGTTAAGGGTTACAACGCTATTTGTTTCTATTCAAGGATAAAAAGCTTATATCCAAACAATTAATTTTTAATTGTAGCCTTTACCACTGCAGCGCGTTATCAATGTACGAATGTTTCGAATTCTATTGTTTTCAATTATTTTTCTGAGCGTAGACCAGCTGACCAAATGGTTTGTGGTCTTCTACTTGGAATTACAACAAAAGCTTTATCTAAATCTCAATAACCCGTTTATGAATTTTTATATGGCTTGGAACAAGGGTATAAATTTTGGTCTATTCCAAGGGGACAGTGTTACGCAAGCTTATTTGTTGACTGCGGTTTCGGTTGTAATTTCGATAATATTTTTTATCTGGTTGAGAAATTCGAAAAGTTTTATGATACATATATTGGCAGCACTTGTTGTAGGAGGTGCTTTAGGTAATGCAATAGATAGGCTTTTATATGGAGCGGTTGCTGATTTTATAAATGTTACCTGTTGCGGATTTAGAAACCCTTATTCTTTCAATTTAGCGGATGTTTTTATTTTCATTGGGTTAATTGGGCTGTTAGTTTTTAAATTCGATGAAAAACAAAACTAGTATGATTGCCGAATCTCGTTTGATGTACTAAGAATAGTATGATATTTTTAATTGCATACTAAATACTGTGGGTAAAAACACATGAACCTAGAGAATATTGGGGTGTCTTCTGAAAATTTTGAGAAAAATCGCATAAGGCAACTTGATCTACATACCAGTAACCAAATTGCAGCTGGAGAAGTGATTGAAAGACCTAGCTCAGCCTTAAAGGAGTTGGTTGAAAATTCAATAGATGCAGGCGCAAACTCAATAGATATAGTTTATGCAAATGGTGGAAAATCTTTTTTGAGTGTTAAAGACAACGGTCATGGAATAAATAAAGAGGACTTGTCACTAGCCTTGTCAAGGCACGCGACCTCTAAAATAAGTACAATCAGTGATTTAGCTAATATCAATAGTCTTGGTTTCAGAGGGGAGGCGCTTGCTTCCATAGGATCAGTATCTGAGTTAAAGATAAAATCAAAATTTACAACAGCAGATGAGGCATTTGAGATTTTCAGTACTTATGGAGAAGTAAAACAGGTTAAGCCTTCACAGTATCTTGAAGGTACGCTTATCGAGATCAGAAACCTGTTTAAATCTATTCCTGCAAGGTTAAAGTTTTTGAAAACAGATAGAGCAGAAGGGATTTCCATACTTGAGGTCGTAAAGAAACTATCATTATCAAACCCCGAGATAAGCTTTAAGCTCTATGAAATAAAAGATCAAGGAAACCCACGAGAAATTTTACAACTTAGTAGCTCAACAGAGCCTGATAACTTAAGCAAAAGAATAAAGGGAGTATTGAAAAATGCTTTTATGGAAAACGCGCATCGTTTGGACTATGAAAGCGATTATGTAAGAATTTCTGGCTATATCAGCTCGCCCACTTTTGTTTCTGGCAATTCTAATAATTGCTATTTCTTTGTAAATGGGAGGTTCGTAAGAGACCGATCCTTGCTTAGCTTTATAAAAATTGCATATGGGGATTTATTAGAAAGGACAGGCTTTCCTTCCGCTATTCTTTTTCTGGATGTCCCAACTGAAGAGATAGATGTAAATGTTCACCCCTCCAAAATGGAAATAAAGTTCAAAAAATTAGATCTCATTAGGCAGGCCTTAAAATCAGCGGTGCGCAAAAGTCTCAATATTGAGAGGTTTAATACAAGAGCTCATTTGAGCAAGCAGGCCTACTCTTATTTCAGAAAAGAACCAAGCCTAGAGAATCATCAAAGAGTACTCTTTTCCGATAATGCATCTCAGCGTCTTGACCTCGAAATGGAAGTAAATATAGCTGTGGGAGCTGATCAAAAAGACAATGCCACCGATCAGACCAAAGAGGGAAAAATCACTGAAAATAACAGGCTAGGAACACCTAAAGCACATTTGTTTAAGAATTTTATAGTTGCGCAGAATGATAACGAGTTAGTCATAGTCGACCAGCATGCAGCGCATGAAAGAATATTATATGAAAAACTTAAGTTACAAAAATATGGTCAAGGGATAGCCATTCAAGAGTTGTTAGTGCCCGAGATAGTAGATTTTACAAGCGTTGAAGTAGACGCCATTATTGATAAGCAGAGCATGATGAGGCAGTTAGGCCTAGAGATAGAGAGGTTTGGACCATCCTCAATTTGTATAAGAGGAGTTCCAGCAGTTTTGGGAAAGATTTGCCCTAAAACACTGCTTCTCGATCTTTTGGAAGATTTGGAAAACCTTAATTCCCTTGAAAGTTTAGAGAATAAAATTGACAAGGTATTCTCCAGTATGGCGTGTCACGGATCTGTAAGATCTGGTAGGATATTAAAATATGAGGAAATGGACCTTCTTCTAAGAGAAATGGAAAAAACGCCAAATAGTGATCAATGCAATCATGGTAGACCCACGTACTTAAAGCTAGACATAGAAAAAATAAATAAATTATTTGGGCGTAACTAATGAGTGGTGTAGACCCAGAAATATTTATTATATTCATAGGTGTACTCGCCCTAATAGGATGTTTTGTAATATTCAGGCAATTTTTGTCTTCAGACAAAAGCGGAAAAGACGTTAGTAAGGCTCTTCAGGAAACATTGAGAGATTTGTCAGCAAACCAGCAACAAATTGTTGGAAGCATTAAGGTTATCACTGATACACAAACGACTTCGCAAGCAGCTATTATTAAACATGTAGAGAGTAGATTAGAGGAGATACAGAATTCCATATCTTCCTCACTTTCAGGTAGCTCTGTAAAAACTGCGCAGACCCTAGGTGAGTTACAGCAAAGATTGCAGACTATAGATAAAGCACAAACAAATATAGAAAAATTATCGGGTGAGGTTTTAGGCTTGCAGGAAATTTTATCAAATAAGCAAGCCCGAGGTATTTTTGGTGAAATTCAGCTCAAGGATATTGTGAGTAAAGCACTTCCAGCTGATGCCTACGATTTCCAGTTTACACTATCCAATGGTAAACGGGCTGACTGTATTATTTATCTGCCTGAGCCCCAGGGGAATATAGTTATCGATAGTAAGTTTCCTCTAGAGGCTTATAACTCTATGATTACAAATACAAACGAAGTTGAGAAAAATAGAAATATTCAATTATTTCAGAGTTCAATAAAAACACATATAAAAGATATATCCGAAAAATATATCATCGAAGGTGAAACTGCCGATGGTGCAATTCTATTTTTACCATCAGAGGCAATTTACGCTGAACTACACGCAAATTTCTCTAAGCTGGTAAATGAAGGGTTTGAATCCCGTGTTTGGATTGTTTCTCCTACTACATTAATGGCCACTTTAAATACAATGAGGGCAATTTTAAAAGATGAAAGGCTCCGCCGCCAAACTAGCCATATTAGATCCGAGCTTGACTTGCTGTATAAAGATATGATGCGCTTAGAGGGTCGGATTGTTAATTTAGACAAACATTTTAATCTAGCTTCAAAAGACGTTGATGAAATAAAAGTTTCAGCAAAAAAAGCTTCAAAACGCGTATTTAATATAGAGCGTTTCGAATTTGATGAATTAACGCAATCTGAATCTGAGGGTGGAGGAGATCCGATTGACCCTAAAAATGTATTAGAGAATGAGCGGTCAAAAAAAATTAAATTAATTTAATAAGAAATAGGAGTGTGAAATGAAAAGATTGATCTTTTGTGGGATTTTGTTATCCATTCTGTGTATGCCCGGTTGTGGCACAATCGGCGGAGCAATAAGTGGGATGGGTGCTGATCTTGATATGGTCGGAGGCGCCATTGCAGGCTATTGAGTAATAAAGCAAAAGTTTGGGCATGCAAAAAACGCATGGATGGTATGCATCTTATGCTATATATGAAATGAAAAATTTCCCTTATCTTGAAGTTCGAAAGGAATTTTATCATGAGTAATTCTTACCGAGGATATCAATCAATAACTTCCAAGGCGATGAAGGCAGAAATGTTAGAGCCAGATGTAGAACTTGAACTTGCCCGAAATTGGCATCAAAAAGGTTGCGAGAAATCGTTACATAGGCTGGTTAACGCCTACATGAGGCTCGCTGTATCTATGGCATCAAAATACGTCAAATATGGAGTAGACACCAATGAATTAATCCAAGAGGCAGGTATTGGGCTCATGAAGGCTGCCGAAAAGTTTGATCCTGAGAGGGGAGTGCGTTTTTCAACGTATGCTACTTGGTGGATAAAGGCCTCAATACAAGATTTTGTTCTTAGGAATTGGTCATTGGTGAGAACGGGTTCCACAGCATCGCAAAAATCGCTATTTTTCAATTTAAAGAGGGTGAAGTCTCAGATCGAACGTGAATTCGATAACTCGGTCGCTTCAGTGGATTATGGATCTTTAAATAAGATGGTTGCAGAGAAGATGGGAGTGTCCCTAAGAGACGTTGAGATGATGGAAACCAGATTATCTGGGGGAGATTTCTCACTAAATTCACTTCAGCAGGGCGAAGAAGGAAGAGAATGGATAGAGACGATTGAGGACGAAAACTCTTACGGATCTGACAAGGTCGAAAAAAATAAAGACGATATGACAGTTAAATCATGGATTAACGAAGCTATAGATACATTAAACGAACGGGAGAAGACTATTGTGCTCGAGCGTAAGCTTCGCGACAAACCCAGGACTCTTGACGCCATTGGGGGAGAGTTGGGAGTTTCCAAAGAAAGGGTCAGACAGCTGGAAGCAGAGGCTCTTAAAAAGCTTAGGAAGCATTTTGAGACCCGAATAGGTGTAAGATCATCCTCCATTATTTAGTCACAAAAGATTGAATAGAGAACATTTTCCGCTTACTTTAGGTTGAGATACCTGAAAGTAGTGACAAAATGGATAAGATTTTACTGATTATATCTGGAGGAATAGCCGCCTATAAGTCGTTAGAGTTAATAAGACTCTTTAGGAAGAATGGTAGTGAAGTCAAATGTGTTGCAACCGCAAGTGCTTTAACATTTATTACTTCAGCATCAGTTGAGTACTTGTCTGGTAATATACTGAGAACGAGTCTGGAAGACCCTGAACAAGAAATGAAAATGGGCCATATAGAATTAGCAAGATGGCCAGATATGGTTTTGGTAGCACCGGCAACAGCAAATATTATTTCATCAGTAGCGAATGGGCTGGCAACAGATCTCGCTCAAACAATTTTGATGGCAACCACAAAACCAATTGTTTTTGCTCCCTCAATGAATGTTAGAATGTGGGAAAACAAATTGTTTCAAAGAAACCTTGAAGTTCTTAAATCAAATAATGCCAAATTTCTGGGTCCTACTGAGGGTGAAATGGCCTGTGGTGAGTTTGGTATAGGTCGGATGATGGAACCACAACAAATTGTTCAATCTCTAGTTAAGCGATAATAAGTGTGTTGAAGGCAAAGAAAGTTCTAGTTACTGCTGGTCCTACACACGAATACTTAGATGATATTAGGTTTATTGGAAATAGAAGCTCCGGTAAGCAGGGAACAGAAATTGCCAAGTATCTTCATAAGCTGGAGGCAGACGTTACGCTGATAATAGGGCCGGTGAGTTTGGAACTGTCAGCCCTAGGTAAGGTTATTAGAGTGGAGACCGCTATACAGATGAATGAAGCCGTTATTAAAGCGGGTCCATTTGATATAGCTATATGCGCTGCAGCTGTAAGTGATTGGCGTCCAAAGGAGAAAGCAAAGACAAAAATAAAAAAAACTTTTGGGGATAAACCTCCAGTTGTGGAATTAGTCGAGAATCCAGACATCTTAAAAAATATATGTACTAGTGAAAATAGGCCAGACTTAGTAATTGGGTTCGCAGCAGAGACAGATAATTTGCTATCCAATGCTAGATTAAAGTTGGAGAAAAAAGGGTGTGATTGGATCATAGCTAATAGAGTAAACTCTGAAAATCCTAACATGGGTGGTGATGAAAATGAAGTTACCATAATTAAGAAAAATGAAGAAATTAAACTTAAAAGACAGACGAAAGAGAAAATAGCTGAGCTTATTTGTGAAACAATAGTGGAAGATATCTCAACATAAGTTTGTTCTATCTGGTTTAGGGCAGTGTTCTATGTTCGATTTTTACAAAAGTTTTAACTATGGTTAGATTATTGAGAATTTATAGATGAATGATCAGTTTGATAATGAGTATTATGAGCGCTATAAGAGACATATTCTAATAAAGAATATTGGTGGTCAGGGTCAGAAAAAGTTAGGAGAAGCTAAGGTACTCCTTGTCGGATTAGGAGGAATAGGTTCTACTGTTTTACAGCATTTAGCAGCTGCGGGGATAGGTAAAATTGGATTAGTTGACCACGACACCGTCGCACTATCCAACCTACAGAGACAGACAATATATACGCATGCAGATATTGGAAGGAAGAAAGTCAGTGTCGCATCAAACTTTATTAAGAACTTAAACAAAAGCGTTGATGTAATCGAATATGACTTCTTTTTGAAGGAAAATGACTCTACAAAGATAATCGAGAGCTACGATGTGGTCTTGGATGGTACTGACAATATTGAAGCACGAGAGCTTATTAATCAGCACTGCATTAAGCAACAAAAACCCCTTATATTCGGAGGCGTATCCGGATGGGAAGGGCTTGTAAGTTTATTTATTTACAAAAATAGTGCGTGCTTCAAGTGTATCTTTACGAGTACTGAGGGAAGGCCTGCTTTTTTGGACTGCAGCTCTGAGGGTGTTTTGGGAGTAACTACCTCTTTGGTTGGAACGCTAATGGTGGCAGAAACAATTAAGCTCATATGCGGCACAGGTCAACTACTAACAAATAAGCTTCTTATCTGTGATGCGCTAACGGGAGCAACAGATGTTTTAAATATAAAGAAAAATGAAACTTGTATTGCATGCCAATTCGTTCGCTAACTATAGCATACTCGGTACTATTTGATCAGGAGGTCGGTGTCCATCAATAAATGTTTTAATATTTATTATTACTTTCTCGCCCATTTCTATTCTTCCTTCTAGAGTAGAAGAACCCATATGTGGCAAAAGAAAAACATTTTTTAAGCTTTTAAAGTCTGAACCAATAATTTCTTCGCTGTCATAAACGTCAAGGCCTGCTCCTCCCAAACGTCCCTCTTTGAGTTGTCTGACTAAAGCTTTTTGATCTATAATTTCCCCTCTGGAAATGTTTACTAAGTATGCGGATTGTTTCATTCTCCCAAGACATTTCGCATCTAGCAAATACAAAGAAGATGGATTAAGTGAGGCACTTACAACCAAAATATCAATTGTTGATAACATTTCCTCTAGATTTTCCCAGTATGTGGCAGACAGGCTTTCTTCAATATTTTGATGCAGGCGTCTTCTATTGTGATAATTTATATCTAGATCAAAGGCTTTTGCTCTCTTTGCAATTGCTTGACCAATTCTCCCCATTCCAAGGATTCCAAGTTTCTTCCCGGTAATTCTCATCCCAATCATAGCGGATGGGCTCCAGCCCTTCCAGCTTCCAGACTGCATTTCTTCATGGCCTTCCCTTAACTTTCTGGGTATTGCCAAAATCAGGGCCATTGTCATATCAGCAGTATCGGTAGTTAAAACACTCGGAGTATTTGTTACGATGATCCCCCTTTGTAAAGCTGTCTTAATATCAATATGATCATAGCCCGCCCCATAATTTGCGATTAACTTAAGGTTTGAACTTGCCGCACTTAAAATGCTAGCATCAATCTTGTCACCAATGGTAGGGACAAGAATGTCGGCCTCTTTTACAGCTGATAAAAGCTCCTGTCTACTGATAGGGTATTCCGCATCGGAGAGGTCAACATTAAATAGCTCTCTCATTCTTTTCTCGACCCGGTCTTGTAGCCTCCTCGTAATTATTACTTTGGGTTTTTTCATAGCTCTTGATTATATGATCTTTTTTGATATTTCTCTTTTATGGTTATAACCAGTAATAGAGATATATTATCCAATATCAAATTGTTTTCAAAAGTATTTGTTATAGCAGCGTTAATTAATCTTTCTCTACTTGGCAATCAACTGTCTGCAAATTCTGGTACAGAAATAAGTAAAAAAACGGGCCTACCGCTTCCAAGATTTGTATCTTTGAAGGGTAATAAAGTAAATTTAAGAAGAGGCCCAAGTTTAAATCATAAAATTGATTGGGTTTACAAAAGAAAACACTTACCAGTTATGATTTTGAGTGAGTTTGGACATTGGAGAAAAGTAACTGATTTTGAAGACTACACTGGCTGGATTTATAAAGATCTACTGTCGGGCTCACGCTATATTATCGTGAACAGGGAGCAAACTCTTTTAAGAAACAAGGCCAGTTTCAATTCTCTAGGTAAAGCAATTTTAAAACGAGAGGTGATTGGGAAATTAATCGACTGTGAAGGTTTATGGTGTTTTATTCGAGTTAAGAACTTACGTGGCTACGTGCTTGCAGAACATATTTGGGGTGTGACTATTGATTAAAAGCTTTTTGATTTATGGAAGAAATTGATAGCCTTTACCTCTAACTGTCTTTAAATGTCTTGGGTTTGTCGGATCAACCTCAATTTTTTTTCGTAATCTTGTAATTTGCACATCAACATTTCTCTCGTTGAGATCCTTTTTTCCTCGATTGAGATCTAAGTCATTAATCACCATTTCTCTGCTAATTATTTTTGCAGGATTAAGTGCAAAAAAATTTAATAGACTAGTTTCGAGACTTGTCAGTTTCATTAAGGAGTTGTCCTGATAAAGTTCTAATCGTTGTAAGTCAAAGACTTTATCTCCAATCTCAACTCTTTTTCCAGGTTTGTCAGAGATATTGTTGTTATTTCTTACCAATAATCTCTCCAATCGAAGCAATAGTTCTTTAGGCTCAAAAGGTTTAGATAGATAATCATCAGCGCCTATTTCCAATCCTGAAATTCTGTCTCTTGACTCTCCCTTTGCTGAGAGAAAAATGGAAGGAACATTTGTCTGCTTTCTAATACCTTCCAACAATTCAAGCCCATTTTCTCCAGGCATCATTACGTCCAGTATTAACAAATCAAATTCAAAATAATTTAAAAGATATCGGGCTTCTGTGGAGTTTCGTGCACTAGATACGAGAAATTTATTTTTGCTTAAGTAAGTGCCTAGTAATGACAAGATGCGCTCGTCATCATCTACAAGTAACAAATGAGCGTTATTTTCAGACAAGATAATCCTCTTCGGAATTGCTCGCAGTGTCTTTATTTTTTTGCACCTATATCACTATAATGTAATTGACGAATAAAAAAAGACTATATAGTGCTTGAATGAAATTCTGGAAAAATCAAATAAATTTCGTTATGCAATATTAGGTGAAACAGTGAGGTAAATTTTTATGGTTGATTCTTATGAAAATTTAGAGGGAAAAATATGGCTTGATGGAGAGTTAGTAGAATGGAAGGATGCAAAATTCCATATACTTACACATGCGCTTCATTATGGTTCTTCTGTGTTTGAAGGCGAGCGAGCATACGGTGGAAAAATATACAAAAGCTATGAACATTCGGTTCGGCTTAGAAAATCTGCAGAGTATGTTGATATGGAAGTACCGTTCACTCCCGATGAAATTGAGACAGCCAAAAGACAAGTCCTTGACGCAAATGGACAAAAAGATGCCTATGTGAGAGCTGTGGCTTGGAGAGGCTCTGGTCCTGATATGGGTGTTGCATCCTCTAGAAACCCAGTGAGGGTCGCAGTTGCTTCATGGGAGTGGGGAGCTTATTATGGTGACGCAAAAATGAAGGGCGCCAAGTTGGATATTTCACATTGGAAAAGACCAAGCCCTGAGACTATACCCTGTTTCGCTAAAGCATCGGGTCTATACATGATTTGCACTATGTCGAAGCATGCAGCCGAGGCCAAGGGGTGTTCTGACTCTTTGATGTTGGATTACAGAGGTTACGTTGCGGAAGCAACGGGAGCAAACATTTTTTTTGTGAAGGACAACAAAGTATATACTCCTAAGCCTGATTGTTTTCTTAATGGGATAACCCGACAAACAGTCATTGAGATTCTTAAAAAGGCTGGGGTTGAAGTGGTAGAGCGGCATATCGAACTACCTGAGTTAGAAGGTTTTGAGCAATGTTGGTTAACTGGAACTGCTGCTGAGGTAACTCCAGTTGGGCAAATAGATCAGTACAATTTTGAAGTTGGCGAATTAGCTAAGCAGGTTTCTGACGAATATGAAAAAGAAGTAAGGTTATAGGAGGAAGCTTCTTCAGCTTGGAAAATTGAATTGAAAAAAATAATTATTGATACTGATCCAGGCCAAGATGATGCTCTAGCGTTGATGACCGCTTTTGGTGCCAAGCAAGAGATTAGGGTTTTAGGCGTTACATGTGTTGCAGGAAATGTCCCCTTAGACTTGACATCCATAAATGCACTAAAAATATGTGAACTTAGCGGAATTTATGATGTGCCAGTATTTAAAGGTAGCTCAGCTCCACTGAAAAGAAATTTAATAACTGCTGAGCATGTTCATGGAAAGACAGGTCTTGATGGGACTGAGCTATTAGTTAAAAAAAAAGAACTTGAGCTTAAAAGTGCAGTGGATTTTATAATCGATTGCGCAGAAAAATACAAAGACGAAAAAATTACTATTTGCGCCCTTGGACCTCTTACTAATATAGCAAAAGTGTTAACAAAGAATCCTAGAGTAACAGAGTCTATTAAAGAGATTATCTTAATGGGAGGAGGGTTTTTTGAGGGTGGCAATATTACTCCCGCAGCAGAATTTAATATATATGTTGACCCGGAGGCAGCAAAAATTGTGCTGGAAAGTGGAGTGAAAATAACAATGCTTCCACTAGACGTAACACACAAAACTCTGGTGCGACGAGATTTTCTTGACAGATTGCGTGGGTCAAGAAAGAACAGCGCAATTCAAGCAGCGAAACTTTTAGATTTTTTTGAGAGGTATGATATAGAAAAATATGGAAGTCAAGGTGGTCCTTTACATGATCCTAATGTGATCGTTTATTTGCTCCATCCAGAAATATATAATGGAAAGCTTGTTAATGTTGAGATTGAGGTCAATTCAGAATTAACTAGGGGTATGACAGTCGTAGATTGGTGGCGCGTCACAAACCGAAAACCTAATGCTTTCTATGTAAATGAAGTACAGGAGAATAAATTTTTTGAAACTGTGCTTAACAAGGTTTTGAATTTAGAAATATAGTAATAATCACAAAGAGACCTTAGGAGAAAAAGCTGAAAAACAAAGAGAAAGAAAAGAAAATTGAGCCTAAAGATAATGAGCAAAGTGACGCTGTGGATCTTCTAAGCTATATAAAAAATACTTTGAACCAGAACAAAGCATCCAATATCACGGAAATAAATGTTGATGAAAGCTTTTCTGAGTTTGAAAAAATAATAATTGCCTCCGGTACTTCCACTAGACAAGTTGTTGCTTTAGCAGAAAAGGTGCGGGAAGGTGTTAAAGGGTTGTTTCGCATTAACTGCAAAATAGAGGGGAAAGAAAACGCAGACTGGATTTTGTTAGATTTTGGGGCTGTGATAGTTCATATATTTAAACCGGAGGTGAGAGAATATTACCAAATAGAAAAAATGTGGAAGGGGTATCTCACCGAGATCTCGAGTTAGTTTTATTATAATGAAAATAATTATACTTGCCCATGGTAAGATAAAAAATGGACCAGAATTTGATTTGATTTTTGACTATGCAACAAGGTTCAATAAACAATTTAGTAGCGATTTTTTAACTTCATTGGAAATCTCTGAGTCAAATGAATCCGAAAGCCAATTTTACAAGAAAGTTTCAGGCATTTTAGATAACAATCAATCAACAGTTTTGCTTGATAGAAATGGCGAACAAATTGATTCTGAAGGGTTAACACAATTAGTCACTTCATTTTCAGAAAAAGGTACCAGTCAGGTTTCCTTTGTTATAGGAGGAGCATCAGGATTTCCCAAACAATTGACTTTAAAAGCAAAAAAAATTATAGCGCTCTCTAAGATGGTCTTTCCTCACAAAATTGCTAGACTGATTTTGGTAGAGCAACTTTATAGAGCAAAGTGTATCATAAATCATCACCCTTATCATAAGGCTTGAGGTTTTTTAATGTTTAAGGTTAAAAAGAAATCTGCTGTCTTGTGCATTTTGGATGGATTTGGATTAAGAGAAAGTAACTTAGGTAACGCAGTATCCTTAGCACATACGCCTAATTTGGACCAACTTTCTAGAAATTATCCAAATAGCACTTTAACCACATTTGGTAAGGAAGTTGGCCTGCCTGAAAATCAAATGGGGAATTCTGAAGTTGGTCACTTACACATAGGTGCAGGACGAGTCGTCCAAAGTATGTTGCCGAGAATAGATGAAGCAATTGCCAACGAAGACTTAATAAATAACAAAGATTTATTGGGAATGCTATCAGATACTAAATTGAATGGAGGGGAGATCCATATTGCTGGCTTGATTTCTGATGGTGGTGTACATGGCCATGTAAGGCACTTAAAAAGTTTAATGCATATCGCCTCAAACAAGAGTTCAAAGGTCAACTTGCATCTATTTACAGATGGTAGAGATGTTGAAACTAAAACTAGCATAACTGATTTGGAAAGCTTGATATATGACCTACCCTCAAATGTAAACATCGCAACGCTTATGGGGCGATATTATTCAATGGATAGAGATAAGCGTTGGGATAGAACCCAGAAGGCTTATGAGGCTATTGCAAACGGTGTTGGACGGATTTACCAAGATCCATTCAAAGCCATCCAAGTCTCACATGACAAGGGAATTACAGATGAGTTTATCGAACCTGCTGTATTGAGCGAATACAAGGGTGTAAAGGGAAAACACGACGGTTTGATATTTTGTAACTTTAGAGCTGATCGGGCTAGGCAAATCTTAGATGCACTAACTTCTAAGAACTTTAACGGTTTTTTGCGGGCTGATGAAAAAGTATTTTCAAAAGTTGTTGGAATGATTGAGTATGACTCCGACTTCAAGAAAAAGTTTAAAGTACTTTTTAAAAGAGAAGTGATAAAAAACGGCCTTGGAGAGTGGATAAGTCTAAATGGGCTCAAGCAATTTCGGGTTGCAGAAACGGAAAAATATCCACACGTTACTTATTTTTTAAATGGTGGAAGCGAAACCAAATATGATGGCGAAGAAAGATCACTGGTGCCTAGTCCACAAGTAGAGGCATATGACCAGAAACCCCAAATGTCTGCGGAAGAAATTTGTAATAGCTTAATATCAGCTCTAGAAAGTAATTCTTTTGATTTACTTATCGTTAATTTTGCTAACCCCGATATGGTTGGGCATACTGGAAACCTAAGTGCGGCTAAAGTAGCTGTGGAAAAAGTGGATGAAATGCTTGGAAAAATGTGTGCCAGTATAAAAAAAGTAGGTGGGGAAGCTCTTATAATTTCTGATCACGGAAACTGTGAACAAATGTATATTGGAGACACAAAAAAACCACATACCTTTCATACTTTAAATCCTGTTCCTTGTATTCTATATAGCGAAAGGAAAAAAGTAGGTATCAGGTCCGGCTCACTGATAGATATTGCTCCGACAGTCTTGGAGTTATTGGACAAAGACAAACCTAATCAAATGACAGGTAGTTCGCTTCTTTACTGGCAAGATTGATTATTTGATTTATCTGCTTAACTCAAGTAAGAAGGACACTGTGAAGTTTCCAGGTTTTCTTAAGGCAATGATATAAAAGAGAGAAGATTTAAATGTCAAATTTAATAAGTAAGTACGTAGTTATAATTTTATTTATGATGGGTTGTTCAATGCCCAATCCTGTTCATTCAAAAGAAAATAAAAGAGAGACTTATGAACAGCTGGATCTTTTTGGTCAAGTTTTTGATCTTATAAAATCGAAATATGTCGAAGAGGTGAAAAGTAAGGAATTAATTGAAGCCGCAATAAATGGAATGTTGTCTTCTCTTGATCCTCACTCAGGGTTTTTAGTGCCAAAAAGTTATGACGATATGCAAGTTGACACAAAAGGATCATTTGGTGGTTTAGGGATTGAGGTTACTCAACAAGACGGTTTCGTAAAGGTAGTATCACCTATGGACGACACACCAGCCTATAAAGCAGGGGTATTAGCTGGCGACTTTATCACATTCGTGGACGACAAACCCATGCTTGGTCTAACTTTGTCTGAAGCGGTAGAAATTATGCGTGGTCCAGTGGGCTCATCTGTCAAGCTAACCATCGTTAGAGAGGGATTGGAAGATCCAATTGAAGTAGAGGTAACAAGAGATGTAATTAAGTTAACAGCAGCAAAAGTAAGAATAGACGATGATATTGTTATAATGAGGGTAACTACCTTCAATGAACAGACCATTCCAAATCTTGAAGACGGAATGAAAGCAACATTGAAAAAGACTGGTGTTAATCAACCTAAAGGGTTTGTTCTCGATTTGCGAAATAATCCTGGAGGATTACTATCGGTAGCTATTTCAGTTACAGACCTATTTTTGGATCAGGGAGAGATCGTATCCACAAGAGATAGGGAAGGTAAAGGAGAGCGTTACAAAGCGTCTAAAGGTGATATTGCAAATGGCAAGCCCCTCATAATCCTCATAAATGCTGGGTCAGCATCGGCATCAGAAATTGTGGCAGGAGCTCTTCAGGATCATCAAAGAGCGATTGTCTTAGGAACTAAAAGTTTTGGCAAGGGATCAGTCCAGTCGGTCCTTCCTATGGGCCAAAGTGGGGGCATAAGACTTACTACGGCAAGGTACTACACACCCTCCGGGCGGTCTATTCAAGCACTTGGAGTAACGCCAGATGTATTCTTAGAATTTAAAAGAGTTGAAGAGAAGGAAGAAGAAAAAAGAAGAACATTTTCGGAAGCTGATCTCGAGGGAGCTTTAAGCAACGATAGTTTAACAGATTCAGAAAAAGAAATGCTTAGAAAAGAGGAGTTAAGCTTTCAGGAAACAAAAAAGAGAAGAGATAAAGATAATCAGTTAGCCCATGCGATTGACTTAATTGAAGGTTTGTCAGTACTTTCTGTAAAAGAATGATTAGCTCTCTACCATATCGTTTAGGTGTTGGTTTAGTTATTATTAATAGCGAGTCCAAAATCTTTACAGGTCGTCGGCTTGATAACACTAATGCGTGGCAAATGCCTCAAGGGGGTATTGATGACAATGAAATTCCTATAGAAGCTGCGTACCGCGAAATGGGGGAGGAGACTGGCATAGAAAAGTGTAAAGTAACTCTTCTTAAACAATCTAAGCTTTGGTATCGGTATGACTTACCTAATGAAATACAAGGTAAGTTTTGGGGAGGCAAATACAGAGGCCAAAGTCAGAAGTGGTTCTTATTTAAATTTATCGGTGTTGATTCAGACATAAACATCGAGACAAAAGAACCAGAATTTGCAGATTGGAGATGGTCTACAAAAAGTAATATGTTCGCTAGTATTGTACCCTTCAAAAAATCTTTGTATCAATCTGTGCTGAAAGATTTTGAGTTAGATGTCTGAAGTCAACCTAATTCGTCAGATTTTACTAAAGGAAAAAAAATGTTGTTTGAATTAAATCCAAACCAGTTTTCTCCTTTGTAGGTCGTTTCAGTACAACAATCTACTAATCTGTAGAAGCTTTTTCTATCAACCTTTGCAAAGAGGTTAGACCTTACATTTATGTAGGGTTGTGGTTCATTAGTGGACTTTTTAAATGAAATTTTGAACTGATCATTTTTTTCTAAATAGGTTGCATCCCCGATATTAGTCATGAATTTAAATAGTATATTTTTTTCCTTTGTAATAATATCGATTTCAGTTGCTATAAATGGCACGTCAGCTACCGTAATTCCTACTTTCTCAACTGGCGTTATGAGGAAATACTTATCATTCTCTTTCTTTAAAATATTTGCAAAAAGCCTTATTAGTCGATCTCTTTTTATCTCTGAACCTTGGTAAAACCAGCGTCCTTTAGCATCTATATGGATATCTAGATCACCACAAAAAGGCGGGTCCCATAGGTGAACTGGGGCTGGTTTACTGCCTTTAATATGTTTAGCTACGTTTTTCTCAAAGTCACTTGGCTGCATGTATCAATTGAAGTTTAAATTTCTTCGGGAAAGTTGATCGATGCTGGTTACGCCCATAAGTTTCATATCTCGCTCTATCTCACTTCGAAGATTAGACAAAGCTTTTTCTACACCTTTTTGTCCAGCTGCAGCAAGCGCGTACAAATATAGCCGGCCCCCGGCACAAGCTTTCGCTCCTAGAGACAAGGCCTTGAGCACATGTGTGCCTCTCTGGATACCACCTTCACATATTACGTCAGTTTTATCGCCAACTGCATCAACGATTTTAGCTAACTGATCAAAGGGTGAAACAGCCCCATCTAATTGCCGTCCACCATGGTTTGATACTATAACTCCATCGCATCCTATATCTACAGCTTTCTTTGCGTCCTCAACGCTTACAATCCCTTTTAGAGCAAAAGGTCCATCCCAATCGGACCTTAGTTTTTCCGCATCTTTCCAGCTCATGGTTTGGTCTAGCATATTTGAAAAGTAGGAGCCAATCGAGGTGACTGCGCTAGTGCCTTCATCAACATGGTTCTGAAGGTGTGGGAGCTCAAATGCCGGTGACGTAAGAAAATTGAATAGCCAAGATGGCTTTATTGCGAAGCTTAGCATACTTTTAATGTTAAGCTTTGGAGGTATTGTAAACCCTGTTCTCAAGTCTCTCTCTCTATTGCCTCCTGTAATTGTATCCACCGTCAATGCTAACACATCAAAATTGGCTTTCTTGGCTCTATCAAGCATATACTTATTTAATCCTCTATCCTTATGGAAATAAAACTGAAACATTTTGGGGCATTCTGATATTGAGGAAATTTCATCGACGCTTACTGTACTTAGAGAGGATACCCCGAACATTGTATCTAGTTTATTTGCGGCCTTAGCTACCGCTCTTTCTCCTTGGTAATGAAAAAGCCTCTGAACAGCTGTTGGAGAGCAATACACGGGCATAGAAATTTTCTTACCAAAAATGGTTGTGGACATGTCCACGTCTTTTACCGATCTTAACACATTCGGAATTAAAGAAACCGAGTTGAAACTCTCTGTATTTCGTGCGTAGGTAAGTTCATCATCGGCTGCACCATCTATGTAGTCGAAAATAGGTCTGGGCAACCTTTTTTTTGCTAACTCTCTGAAGTCTTTAAAATTGTTGCAATTATTTAGGTTCATCTATTGAAATGTATCGGTCAGCCTTGACGGGCTTTAAACCTACGCTGAACTTTGTTTATCACATAAACTTTGCCACGCCTTTTAACTACTCGGCAGTTTCTATGCCGCTGCTTTAATGATCTTAATGAATTTCTTATTTTCATTTTATTCTCCGACTCCCATCTTCTAAAGATTCTTCAGAAAAAGACAACCTCTTTTTTTGGTGGGCGTAACTGGGATTGAACCAGTGACCCCTTCGATGTCAACGAAGTGCTCTCCCGCTGAGCTATACGCCCCTATTGTTTTTTCTATATAAAAAGTTTAATAAGGGTCAAGGTTTAAATTAATTGAACCAGATCTTTTTTTTGCTCTCGAAATGAAACCTTATAAACTTTTATCGCCTTCGAACCAATCAAATTGCGTGTTATTTAATTCTCCCCATAGCGGCAGCACGTATACGAAAAAGTTCACCAAATTAACGGATTTATCACTCCAAACATTGAGATCTTCTGAAGACCTTTTTGTAGACCAGCTTTTCTCCCCAGTTGTTGACTTTGGATCATTCATGCTGTCTGCAACTTTCCCTAGAGCATTTATTGATCTTAATAGAGATGATGAAGAGTTGGATCCATTATTAGTTAATGATGTCACAGCTTATAAGGATACACTCAAAGTATCCGCAGGTCTCGGGGTGATACCAAGAGTTGTTGCAGATCAAATGCCTATATACAATCATAGACTTTCAATCGACGAAGCTAATTATAGACTGCAGAGCTTTTATTTCCCCTATCATGAAAAGCTAAAAACTTTGATAAAAAAAACATGGGACTCGTTCAAAAAAGTTATACTCTTGGATTGCCACTCGATGCCGCAAAGTTCAATTAACCTTTCTAAAAAGAAAGATCCAATAGACGTCGTCCTTGGCGATTGTTTCGGTCATTCCTGTGAACATGAAATTGTAATTGAGTTGAAGTATTTATTACAAGAAGCAGGGTTTAGAGTAAGTCTAAACAAGCCTTTCTCGGGTGGATTTATTACGAGAAATTACGCAAGTCCTCCAAATAACATTCATGTAGTACAAATTGAAATTCTGCGGTCGCTTTATAGTCATGAAAAAAAACAGACAAAAAATAGCGAATTTCTTTCTATTCAAAACAGACTGTTAGGTGCAATTGAACAATTTATCAAGCGGTTTGAGTGTTAGCTTCGTAAAGCTTCTGTTTTTATCTCTTCATATGCAGCTAAGGGGTCTTTTGCTTGGCATATAGGTCTTCCTATAACAAGATATGATGACCCATTTCTTAGGGCCTCACGAGGAGTAGCAACTCTCTTCTGATCATTTGACGCAGATTTTGTCGGTCGTATTCCCGGCGTAACAATAATCTTTTTCATACAATGGGTGTTCTTTCTAAGCAATTTTAATTCTTTGGGACTAGCAATTACGCCATCTGCTCCTGCCAAAATTGCTTTTTCAGCCCTACTTACAGCTAAATCTTCAATTGCTCCAGATTTAATCATATTTTGATCTAAATCACCTCTGTCTAAGCTTGTAAGAAAAGTTACAGCAAGTATTTTCGTGCCATAGTTGCCCCTTCCTTTTACTGCTGCTCTAACGACCTGTGGGTCACCTTGAACAGTTAGGAAATCAAATTCAGCCTCGCATAATCCGCTGACGGCGTTCTCTATTGTATTTGAGATATCGAATAATTTTAAATCCAAAAAAATATGGAGCCCCTGTTTTTTCATTTGCAAAGCAAGCTCCAGACCACCCTTACCAATTAATCCTAATCCAATTTTAAAAAAGTTTGCGTGACCATCCAAAGTCTTAACTATGGAGCGCGCCTTATCACAGCTGTCTACGTCTAACGCAACAATGATTTTATCTTTAGTGCTCATTTTTAGAAAAATATCAAGCTAATGGTTGTATATCAAGATTAAGACCACATCTATTAATAGGGCACAAATAAAAATTGTAGGAAAATGGACTTAGAACGATACACCAATAATGCGAAAGAAACGATGGTTGAGGCTATGGAGAGTGCTAGAGCACTCGGCCATCAGACGATTACTACCACCCACGTAATGAAGGCAATTCTTTTGAACAATAAAAAGCGATTTATTAAGCTTATCGAGTTAGCTGGTGGAGACTTTTTTTCAGTTCTCCAAGAAGTAGACAAACTGTTAATTTCGCTTCCCAGAGTTGAGGGACATCAAAACCTGTTTATAGACGCAAAATTGTCTGAAGCAATTAAGAGCGCGGAGACTTTTGCAGACAAGCTTGGTGATAAGTTTATCGGCTCAGAGTCATTATTTTTAGGCATTGCTTCAGGTAACAGCGAGCTTGCTAAAAAACTAGCGAGTGAAATGAAAAATTTCAATCAGTTGGAAGACATAGTGCTCGCGGATCGAAAAGGAAACAAGATTGAAAGTCAAGCTCACCAGGAAGGTGAGAATATTTTAGATTATTACACTGTAAACCTCACGAAGCAAGCTCTTGAAGGCCATATTGATCCTATCATTGGCCGAGATGAAGAAATACGTCGAACTATTCAAGTTTTGAGCAGGAGAACAAAAAATAATCCAATATTAATTGGTTTCCCAGGCGTGGGTAAAACGGCTATTGCTGAAGGACTTGCTCTTCGAATAGTCAGAAGAGATGTTCCAGAGATTTTGTTGGATAAGAAACTTCTCTCTCTCGATATGGGATCTTTGGTTGCTGGTGCAAAATATAGAGGAGAATTTGAAGAGAGACTGAAAGGTGTTCTTCAAGCAATTGAGAATAGTTTTGGGCAAATTATACTTTTCATTGACGAAGTTCATCTTCTTGTAGGTGCAGGAAAGTCGGAAGGTTCGATGGATGCTTCAAATCTTCTTAAGCCCGCTTTAGCAAGAGGAAGTTTGCGCTGTATAGGAGCAACAACGCTGGATGAACACAGAAAATATATTGAAAAAGATGCGGCTTTAGCTAGAAGATTTCAGCCTGTAATGGTTAGTCCACCCAGTACAAACGAGTGTTTATCAATTTTAAGAGGTATCAAAGACAAATACGAAGTGCACCACGGGGTTTCAATAAGTGACAGCGCTTTAATAGCAGCAGTGAAGATGTCTGATCGTTATATTACTGACAGATTCCTTCCCGATAAAGCTATTGATTTGGTAGATGAGGCTTCTGCCAAGCTTAAAATGGAATTGGGTAGTAAGCCAATAGAATTAGAGGATTTGGAGCGTGAGATACTCCAAAAAGAAATTGAACGTGAAGCATTAAAAAAAGAGAATGATTTTGAATCAAGGGCGCGTCTCACCGAACTGATAAATGATTTAAAAGTACTTTCACAAAAATCTAGAAAACTTACGGAACAGTGGAATACGGAAATAGTAAATGTTAAAGATCTGAGCTCAAACAAAGAGACGCTTGAAAGATTGAAAACAGAGCTCGAAGAAGCCAAAAGAAATGGCCACCTTGAACGTGCTGGTGAGTTGACCTACTCTGAAATCCCTAAACTAGAAATGGCCATCAGAGAGGCTGAAACAAGGTCGCTTAATGCTGAACAAATTAACCCTGAAAGAGTATCAGAGGATCACATAGCAAATGTAGTAGCAAAATGGTCAGGTATACCTGTCGAAAAGCTACTGGGAAATGAAAAGTCCCAATTAATGGAAATGGAAGAATTGCTTTCACAAACTGTAATTGGTCAGAAGGAGGCAGTGGAAAGTGTTTCAAAAGCGATAAGGCGCGCGAAAGCTGGCCTTTCTGATTTAAAAAAACCGCTTGCATCTTTTCTGTTTTTAGGACCGACTGGTGTAGGAAAAACAGAGCTAAGTAAAACATTATCTGAATTTCTATTTCAGGATAAAGAGGCAATGACAAGGATAGATATGTCTGAGTATATGGAAAAACATTCGGTATCTCGACTGATTGGGTCTCCACCTGGTTACGTAGGTTTCGAAGAAGGAGGGGCTTTAACAGAAGCAATCAGAAGAAAACCTTATCAAGTAATACTTTTTGATGAGGTAGAGAAAGCTCATAATGACGTGCTAAATTTATTATTACAAGTGCTTGACGAGGGCCATTTAACCGATGCTCAAGGGCGAAATATTTCATTTTCAAACTCTATTATCATTTTAACATCTAATCTTGGTTCAGAGGAGTTTTATAAATCTGAGGATAGTAATCTAAAATCAATAAGGCATAATGTAATGAAGCATGTGAAAGGCTGGTTTAAACCTGAGTTTCTAAATAGGCTTGACGATATTGTGATCTTCAATTCTCTGAAGATTAACGATATAGAGGAGATAATAAGCATTCGGGTTCTTGAACTAAAGAAGCTTCTACAGGAGAAAAATATTGATTTAGTTATCTCTGATAAAGCCAAAAATTGGATAGCCAAAAATAGTTTTGACGAAGAATATGGTGCGAGACCGTTAAAACGCACGATAGAATCAAATATTAAGGATAAATTGGCAGATCAGCTACTATTAGGTAAGCTCAAAGACGGAAATGTGGCTTTCGTAGATGAAGAGAACGACTCTATATCCTTAAAAATAGAAGATTCAGCTAGTACAATTCACTAAAAATGGTGAGATTATATAAAAAAGTGATTTTTTATGGATTTTTTTAAATTTTAGTCAAAAAATCTCTTGCCAGAGTGTTGTTTTATTCATACAACGATCTCTACCGACTGCAACAGGTCGGTTATTTGCTTTTTGAAATTGTATAATTGAAGAGATATGAGGGTGGTTTGATCATTTCGACAAATTACCTTTGTAACATTATCCGTTAGGACTATGTCCGATGATACGGTGTCAGCTTCACTGTTTGAGGGTTACACTGTAACTTTTAAACTTTGATCTTCTTATTCTTTGATAAGAAATAATGTGCAAGGATCTTGTCAAGAAGCATTAAATGCTTTTTAACTTGAGAGTTTGATCCTGGCTCAGAACGAACGCTGGCGGCAGGCCTCATACATGCAAGTCGAGCGGTCCTTCGGGACAGCGGCGAACGGGTTAGTAACGCGTGGGAACGTGCCCTTTAGTACGGAATAGCCATTGGAAACGATGATTAATACCGTATACGCCCCAAGGGGGAAAGATTTATCGCTAAAGGATCGGCCCGCGTTAGATTAGGTAGTTGGTAGGGTAACGGCCTACCAAGCCGACGATCTATAGCTGGTTTGAGAGGATGATCAGCAACACTGGGACTGAGACACGGCCCAGACTTCTACGGAAGGCAGCAGTAGGGAATCTTGGACAATGGGCGAAAGCCTGATCCAGCCATGCCGCGTGAGTGATGAAGGCCCTAGGGTTGTAAAGCTCTTTCGCCAGGGAAGATAATGACGGTACCTGGTAAAGAAACCCCGGCTAACTCCGTGCCAGCAGCCGCGGTAATACGGAGGGGGTTAGCGTTGTTCGGAATTACTGG
>OZSS01000280.1_pt1 | contig 23931 bp, 26 predicted proteins | sample 1779911 | NCBI WGS metagenome assembly OZSS01 (sample SAMEA2603589, study PRJEB24840) | metagenome | biome: Water; feature: Photic zone; material: Seawater sample | place: Mediterranean Sea | collected 2013-11-12 | depth 10 m
TCTCCATTAATAAATGCCTTGGATGAGTTTGTTAAAAGCGGGAAAAGAGTTTTAGGAATTTGTAATGGGTTTCAAATCTTGACTGAATCAGGGTTTTTGCCTGGTGCTCTTGTTGCAAATAAAAATCTTAATTTTATCTGTGATGACGTTGAACTGGATATTGTTTCTTCAAAAGGCGGTTGGTTTAATAATGGAGATGAAAAACAAACTATTAAGTTGCCAATAGCGCATGGGGAAGGAAGATATCATTGTGATTCTGATACTTTAAAAAAACTTGTAGATAATGAATTGATTGCTTTGAAATATAAAAATAATCCTAATGGGTCCTCATTCGATATCGCAGGCATAACTAATGAAAAGGGAAATGTTCTAGGTCTAATGCCTCATCCAGAGCGAGCATGTGACGAGACAATTGGTGGGACTGATGGTCTCTTTACATTAAAATCATTAATATTGAAATAAAAAAAGACCCCAATTTTGGAGGTCTTTTTTATTTGATTTGGGAAGAAATTAAACAGTAGCTTTTACTTTTGGATCTAAATCACCTTTGGCGTAAAGATCAGCAAAATAATTTGTACTGTTTTGTTTGATCTTACTTGCTCGCCCTTCGCACCAGAACTGTTTGTATCTATCAAGACAAACTTGCTTCATGTATTTTCTAGCAGGTTTGTTGAAATGTCTTGGGTCAAAGTTTGCCTTATCAGCAAATGCTGCCTCTCTAACCGCGGCAGTGAAAGCAAGTCTGTTATCGGTATCAATGTTTACTTTTCTAACTCCATTTCTTATTCCCTCTTGAATCTCTTCAACAGGAACACCATATGTTTGAGGGATTTCACCACCATATTTGTTAATGATATCCAACCATTCCTGAGGAACTGAACTAGATCCATGCATTACAAGATGGGTATTTGGAAGTGCTTTATGAATTTCAGCAATTCTGCTTATTGCAAGAACTTCTCCTGTAGGTTTTCTTGTAAATTTATAAGCACCATGACTTGTTCCTATAGCAATAGCTAAAGCATCGACTTTTGTTTTAGCTACAAAATCTGCAGCTTCTTCAGGATCAGTCAGAAGCATATCTGTAGAAAGTTCACCTTCAAATCCATGACCATCTTCCGCTTCACCTTTTCCTGTCTCTAATGAACCTAAGCAACCCAACTCTCCTTCAACACTAACTCCAACTGAATGAGCAAAATCTACTACTTTTTTAGTAACTGCAACATTATATTCGTAACTAGCAGGTGTTTTTGCATCTGCCTCTAGAGAACCGTCCATCATTACTGATGTGAAACCATTTATTGCTGCTGAGTAACATGTTGATGGCTCATTACCGTGGTCTTGGTGCATTACCACTGGAATATTAGGATATGTTTCTGTAGCAGCAAGGATTAGATGACGTAGGAAAATTTCTCCTGCATAATTTCTTGCCCCTCTTGAAGCTTGGAGGATTACAGGACTATCAGTTTCATATGCTGCTTCCATGATTGCTTGAACTTGTTCAAGGTTATTAACATTGAAAGCTGGAATACCGTAACCATTCTCAGCAGCGTGATCTAAAAGTAGTCTTAGTGGAACGAGGGCCATAATTAAAATAAGTTAAATGCTATATAAAGCATATGTTTCCGAGAGTTTAGTATAAAGAGGTATCAAATGTCACGTCATTAGATATACAAAATACTAAATTAAAGAAACTTATTTTATGACCCAGAGTACATTTTTAGGATTTTTTAGTTAATAAGTGTAGCCTGCCACAAACAATTGTTCATCAGATGAAGGTTGAGATCCTGCTACATAGGCACCTTTTGAAGCTTCAGAGTTTGCTTGAGCTCTTGCTATTAATGCTTTTTGACCTCCTTCAACGTCGCTTCCTTTCCAGGCCTTTAAGCATGAGTGCTGTAATGCTCTTCCATAGGAGAATGAAACATTCCATAAAGCTTTCCTGTAAAGAGTGTTCATATTATTTAGATAAACAGAAGCAGCTTCTTCGCTTAACCCTCCTGATAAGAAAACTATTCCAGGAACAGATGCAGGAACGCATCTTTCCATAGTTCTAATTGTCATTTCAGCAACCTTCATAGGATCAGCCTTTGTTGGACAATCTGCTCCATTAACAGTCATAGAAGGTTTTAATAGAGTGCCTTCTAGAAAAACTCCATTTGCTTGACAGGCAATATAAACCTGCTTTATTACCTCTTCTTGAACTTCAGCAGTTTTTTCAATAGTATGGTCGCCGTCCATTAAGATTTCAGGTTCAATAATTGGTACTAACCCAGATTCTTGAACTGATCTTGCATACCTTGCTAATCCCCAAGCATTCTCTTGAATTGATAGTTTTGAAGGACAACCATCATTTGTAATTTGCAGAACTGCTCTCCACTTTGCAAATCTGGCACCTTGTTCATAATATTTTGCGGCTCTTTCAACTAACCCATCTAGGCCAGAGCAAAAAGTTTCTACATCTCCTCCTCCTGGAAGTGGATTTAGGCCCTTATCGACCTTTATACCTGGAATAATACCTAAATCATTTAGTTTCTTAACCATTGACTCGCCATCTTGGTGATTCTGATAAAGAGTTTCTTCGAAGAGGATTGCTCCACTTATATATTTGCCAAGACCTTCTGTAGTAAAAAGCATTCCTCTATATGCCTTCCTATTGTCTTCAGTATTCTCAACGCCAATTCCAGCGAGTCTTTTACCTACTGTTTTAGTGGATTCATCTACCGCTAATATTCCTTTTCCTTTAGAAGCTAGTAATTGAGCATTTTCTTTAAGCTCATTTTTGTAATAATTTAAAGCCATTCTTTAATAATTCAGTTCAATTGATTTTTCCAGAATATGAAAAAAAAATAAAATCAATCCAATACTTTATCGGGTGATAATTGCTACTTATAAATGTATAGCCTTAAATTTTGATACTTAATCCACTTTTGGAAGATTCTCTTATGGCTTCGCAAACTTTATGACTAGCAAGTCCCTCGCATAAGCCTGGGATTACAGGTGTTCCATTAATTATACTCTGAGCCCATAAATTTTGAATTCTCAAAACTGGAGCTATTCTCCCATCAGTCCATGTTTTTTCAAAATTAAAACTTGAATCTGCAGTTAGATTTTGTATTTTATTTTCGTTGTTTGAATATTTCAAATTAAAACCATGTACATAATCTTTTTGGTTTTCGCTTTTAAGAATTAGTGAACCTTCGCTTCCATATATTTCTAAACTAAATCCTCTACCATTTTTAGAAATTGATGATAAAGATACCTGACATGGAATAAGATTCGAGCTGTAGTTTGATATTTCTATATTGGCTAAACATACATCTTCACTCGTAACATCATTTAAATCAGATGAATTAGGTAAAGGTCTTTTTTTTATTGATGTTGCTAACTTGCCAGACACGTTTATTGCTTCTCCAAAAAACCAATTCAACATATCGAATGCATGAGTACCTAAAGCGCCAATAACTCCTCCACCTTTTTCTTCCAATGAATACCAATTCCAGGATCTTTTGGGGTCGGATCTACTGCCCATTAACCAATCTAATTTGACTAAATATATATCTCCTAAGATATTTTCATCAATAAGTTTTTTTGTCTGAAGGAAAAGAGGTACTGCTCTATATTCAAAATCAACACATACGCTTAAATTATTAATCAAAGATATTCTCTGAAGCTCTTCAATTTCTGAGCAGGATATTGAAACGGGTTTTTCTAGGAGCAAATTTTTATTATTCTCAAGAGCTTGTTTTGCTAACTTAAACCTTGATTCAGGAGGAGTGGCAATAATAATTCCATCAATTTTTGGAGATTTAACTAAGTCTTCCCAATCATGAAAAAAATCTAAGCCCGTTTCTTTTTCTAATATCGATTTTTGCTTTTTCTCGTAATGATAAATTGCTACAGGAGTTAAGTGATCAGACTCTTTTAATGCCTCTAAATGAACTTTTTTCCCAAACCCTAGTCCAGCGATTGCTACTTTTAATTTTTTATTTTTAGTATTCATTCTTATTCATTAATAAACTCTGAACAACTATTTTCAATAACAACATCTATAAGTTCATCATTATTAGAAGTTTGCCATTTTGAATTGAATTGAGGAATTCCATTTATTGATGTATCTTTGAACTTTTTTTCATGGCAATTAATTCTCATTACATAAAGTGATAACTCTCCATCATCATCAGAATTAGTTGGATTCTTAAAGAATTTTGTTAATACACTTATTTCACCATTTGGTAGCGGCTTAATACTCCCTTTATCAAGCCATTCTTTCCCATCATCATTCTCTTTAAGGAGAACCCAATCAACATTTCCTATCGCATATGAATAGGAGGCAAAGTTTAAAATAAAGAGTAAAAGGCTTAAAGAAAAATAAAATAAATTAGAAATTATTCTCATTTTATATATTTGCTTCTGCAAGTTCTTTTACACCATGAATTTTTAAAATTTTAGTCAGAGTATCCTTGAGATCTTTCCTTTTCACTATTACATCAACAAAACCATGCTCAAGCAGATATTCAGCTGTTTGAAAATTATCGGGTAATTTTTCTCTTAATGTTTGTTCTATAACCCTTCTTCCAGCAAATCCAATAAGTGCTTTAGGTTCCGCCAAAATTAAATCACCTAACATCGCAAAGCTGGCTGTTACCCCTCCAGTAGTTGGATGAGTTAACAAGGGCATATATAGGAGATTTTTCTCTTTATGTTTTTTTAGTGCTCCAGATATTTTTGCCATTTGCATGAGACTTAACATACCTTCTTGCATCCTTGCTCCTCCAGATGCGCAAACAATAAGAATTGGAAAATTTTCCAAAGTTGCTCTCTCAATTATCCGTGTAATTTTTTCACCAACTACTGAACCCATGGATCCTCCCATAAATCTAAAATCCATAACAGCTAATGCTAAAGGCATTGAATTCACAGAACAGATACCTGTTACGACTCCATCTCTTAAACCTGTACCTGCTTGACTTTCTTTAATTCGATCAGCATACGCTCTTCTATCTTTAAAACCCAAAGGATCTGTAGGACTTAGTGAACTATCAAATTCTTTGAATGAATTTTTATCAGCAATTATATTTATCCTTTCATCGCTATTAATCCTATTGTGGTGTCCACAATTACTACAAACATTGAAATTTGAAATTAGGTCTTTTCTATAGGCTACTTGCGAACACTCTGAACATTTAACCCACAAACCATCTCCTTCGTCAGTATCTTGGGAAACTTTCCCAACAAATTGATCTTTACGCCTTGCGGCAAACCAGTCGATTAATGACACAACGTTTCCTTTTTTTCTATTTAAATCTAAGTAAGGTACTTTTATCAAGAAAGATATATAAATATTTGAGATTTTCTAAATTAGAAACTCCTCAAAGTTAAAAATATAATTATTTGAGTTGATAATCGAAATTAATTATTATTTATTTTTCTCCTCAATCATTTTATGAATTATTGGAGTAAGAATTAGTTCCATTGCGAAACCCATTTTCCCACCATTTACAACGATACTTGTTGGACTTGACATAAATGAATCGTTAATCATTCCAAGCAAGTATTGAAAATCAATACCCCATTTCTCTCTTGCCCCTTTTCTGAAATGTATGATCACAAAGCTCTCATCAGGAGTTGGGATATTTCTACATATGAAAGGATTTGAAGTGTCAATTGTGGGAATTCTTTGGAAATTAATATCTGTTTTGCTGAATTGTGGGCAGATGTGATTTATATAATCAGGCATTCTTCTCAATATCGTATCAACAATGGTTTCCGCTGAGTAACCTCTTTCTGCGTTATCTCTATGGATTTTTTGAATCCACTCTAAATTTGTTATTGGAACAACGCCAACAAGTAAATCAGCATAAGATGCCACATTGTATCCATCACCTTCTACCCCGCCATGCAAACCTTCATAAAAAAGTACGTCTGTTCCCTCAGGAATATCTTCCCATGGAGTAAATTGCCCAGGTTCTAGGGATGTCCCAAGTCTTGTATTATGTTCTTCTGCTTCTTCAAGACTATGTAAATAATATCTTTTCTTTCCTCCTCCAGTTTCACCATAGATTTTAAAAAGTTCTTCTAACTTGTCAAAAAGATTAGCCTCTGGACCAAAATGAGAGAAATTTTCACCTTTTGCAAGAGCATCTGCCATAGCTTTTTTCATAGGCATTCTTTCAAATCTGTGGTAACTATCACCTTCTACAACTGCTGGAACAATATCTTCTCTGGCAAAAATATGCTCAAAGGCTCTTTTTACTGTACTTGTTCCTGCTCCTGAAGATCCTGTTACAGCGACTACTGGATGACGTTTTGACATTTTTTAAAAACAATATCTAATGATTCTGACAGGTCATATGCCAACTTTATGTTTTACTTAAAAATAATTTTTTATTTATTAATTTTTTTTAAATTTCATCCATTATTTTATCTCCGATTTCACTGCAAGATAAAACTTCAGTAGACCCATCAGCTAAATCTGCTGTTCTAAATCCTTTTGATAAAACTTTATCAATGGCAGTTTCTAAATTTTCTGCAGCTTCTTCTTCATTTAATCCAATTTTTAACATCATGGAAGCAGATAAAAGCATTGCAATAGGATTAGCTATGTTTTTACCAGCTATATCAGGAGCCGAACCATGAACAGGTTCAAAAACGCCTGGCCCATAATTGTTTAAAGAAGCAGATGGAAGCATACCAATAGAACCAGTTAACATTGCGGCTAAATCACTTAAAATATCTCCAAATAAATTACTAGTTAAAATCACATCAAATTGACCAGGATCTCTAACTAATTGCATTGCTGCATTATCAACGTACATATTGCTTAGAGATATATTTTTATCTTTTGAGGTGATATTTAAAACTGTATCTCTCCACAATTGACTAACCTCAAGAACGTTTGATTTATCAACAGAACATATTTTTTTATTTCTTTGGTTAGCAATTTTTATTGCTATTTCAGTTATTCTTTCTATTTCGGTCGAATCATAAACCATCGTATTGAAAGCTTTTGGGATTTTTGTATTTGTTATATGTCCTCTTGGTTTTCCAAAATAAATCCCCCCTATTAATTCTCTTACAACAATAAGATCTACATGCTCAACGATTTCTTTTTTTAATGTACTTGCTTCCAAGAGAGATTTTCTTATTTTGACAGGCCTGATATTTGCGAAAAGGTTTAGGGCAGATCTTAACTTTAGCAACCCACTTTCTGGCCTTAATTCTCTTGCAAGAGAATCATATTTTATATCTCCAACACATGCTAAAAGTACTGCATCACTTTTTTTGCATTGATCTAGTGTCTCATCTGGAGCAGGAGTACCATGTTTTTCATATGCTATCCCTCCAAATAATTTTTCAATAATCTCAATATCGAAATTATGATTTTTTGAAAGCTTTTTTAAAACTTTTTTTGAAACTTCTGAAATCTCTGGTCCAATTCCGTCTCCTGACAATAAAACAATCTTATATTTCTTCATTTAAATTTTTGTTTAATAGAACAATAAATTATTGCTTGTCTAATTGTCTAAGTTTTTTAGCTAATTCTGGTAATTTTTTAAAAATACTTGAACTCCTTAGCCATGATTTATTTTCCATCGCGGGGAAACCGCTAATTACCTTGCCATCTTCTATGTGACAATGAATTCCGCATTTTGAACTCGCAATGACATTATTACCAACTTTTACCCTATTATTGACTCCTACTTGCCCTGCCAAAATAACACCATCTCCAATATTTGCTCCTCCAGCGATACCAACTTGAGCTGCAAATGCACAATTCTTTCCAATTTTTACGCCATGACCTATTTGTATTAAATTATCCAATTTTGTACCCTCATCAATAAAAGTAAATCCAACTGCGGGTCTATCAATACAACAATTAGTTCCAATTTCTACAAAACTCATTATTTTTACACCACCTTTTTGCGGCATCTTTACCCATTTGCCATTTTCAGGAATAAAACCAAATCCCTCTGATCCAATAACAGAATTTGAATTAATTACACAATTATTTTTTAGAGTGGTATTTTCGTAAATAACACAATTTGGATGAATTATATTATTATTTCCTATTCGAACATTACCTAAAATTGATGATCCAGGAAGAATATGATTATTGTCTCCAATTACTGTATTTTCTCCAATATAGACATTAGGTCCAATATGGCAATCTGCTCCAATTATTGCTGTTTTATCTATAACTGCTGAAGCATGAATTCCTGGTTTGAAATTGATAGTTTTATATAAATAATCCAATACTTCTGCAAATGCAATTCTTGGATTTTTAACGATTATGTTTGATATATTGAGTTTTTTAAGGGCACTAACGATTTCATCGTTGTTAGTAGTTATTATTGCTGATGCTTTAGTTTGATCTAATTTTTCTTTAAGAATATTATTTTCTTCTAAAAAAGAAATTTGATGTTTAACTGCAGCATCTAATGAGGCAGCATCATCTATATTTAAATCTTCGAAAATATTGGCACTAATAAAATTTGAATTTCCTTTTTTTATTAGATCAACTAAATCACTTAAAAGCATTTTTCAGTTTTAATTTTTTTCTAAGAGAGAGCAAGAACATCTCTATGTACGACTATTATCGAGGAGTTGTTATTTTCTTTATTATTTAAGATACTTCTTAATTTGTCGCTACTTATTGATACTAAACCTTTTGCAACTTCTTTATCATTTGTATTTACGATTTTAACTGCCTGATTAATCGTAAAGTTTCCTTCTACATTCTTAACACCAACCGCTAAAAGTGAGGCACCTTTTTTTTTAATTGCAAAAGAAGCGCCATCATCTAAAGTAATTTTCCCTACTGTTTGAATTGCATGTGAAAGCCAACTTTTTTTGTTTCCAATAGGTTTTTCTACTGGATAAAATATAGTTCCAATTTTATTATCATTAAATATTTCAATTAAGTTTTTTTTATTAGTTCCATCAACTAGTTGGACTTCGACTCCTCCTTTTGTTGCTATTTCTGCAGAAATTAATTTTGTAGAAATTCCTCCTGTTCCCCATTCATTATTTGAGTTTTGAATATTTTTATCTTTAATTTCCTTTAATTCACTATTATGAACTTCTTTAATAGGTTGCGCATCTTTATTATTACGTGGATCTTTTGAGTATAGATTTTCAATATCGGTTAATAAAATAAGCTTGTTAGCATTTATAGCCAAGGCAACTAAAGCAGAGAGGGTATCATTATCTCCATATTTAAGCTCTTCATTTGCTACGGTATCATTTTCATTTACTATTGGAATAACATTCAACTCGATTAATCTTTTTAAAGTTTTAGAAGCGTTATTAAAGGATTCTCGTGAATTGAAATCAGCTTTAGTTATTAAAATTTGAGCAATATTATGACCTAATTTATTAAATACTTTATCGTATAAGGACATTAAATTAACTTGACCTACTGCAGCAGTAGCTTGAAGGGTACTTAAATCATTTGGTCTTGTTTTAATATTTAACTTTTGGCAACCTAATCCAACGGCTCCACTAGTTACTAAAATTAATTTGTTTCCTTTTGAAAGAAAACTTGTAAAGGATCTAGAAAGGTTTTCAATAACTTCTTCTGTAGATGTTTCCTCTGTTCCTCTTAAAATACTAGTACCAATTTTTATAACCCAAGTTTTCATTTTATAAAATGAGAAATTAATTTTTCTATTGTCAAAGTTAAATTAAATTTTATAGGCAAGCCATCTCTATTTAATCTCTTAACTAATATTGTTTTTATATCACATCTATTCCCAACAATAATATCTGTAAAAATTCTGTCGCCAATAATGGCTATATTTTTTGGCTCTCTGCCAATTTCTTTGATAGCAGACAAAGTTACTTTTTTTCTAGGTTTTGATGCATTGTATTTATACCTTAAATTTAATTCTTTTGCTATTTTTGCGATTCTTTTTTTTGATGGATTATTACTTATTAAATATAAGGAGAAAAGTTTTTTAGATTCTATGATCCAATTTTTTACAGCTTTTGGGATCATATTTGATTTTCTATTTACTAGAGTCCCATCCACGTCTAGCAATAAAGAATTAATTCCTTTTTTTTGCAACTCAGATTGAGAAATATTATATATTGGTAAGTTTGAATCCCAATTGACTTTTAGGATAGATCTCATTTATTTTAAGAACTACTTTTTTCAAGCTCAGTTTCAATCAAAGGTTGAATTTTATCGAACTCATCATCTTCAACTAATAAGGCACCTTTGTCTTTTAATTTACCCACAATAAAAAAAGGATCTAGTGGTATATATAAGCCATATTCTTGGTCAAAAAGATTAAAGTTAACGAGCAATTCATAACTCTCACTATCATCATCGACGTAATCTTCTTCTAATTCATCGTAAATTGGTTCTTCAAGTTCTCCTGATACTGTTAATGTAACTGCTGATCTGATAAGTCTTAAATCATGTTCTTGAAGAACTGCTTCAGCATTTTTTAGTATTTGTTCATTTTTATCTATTTTCTCAATTAGTTCAGGTTCATCTTTTTCATTTATCTTAAAAAGACTTACTGGTGTATCAACTGGCGTTAATAAAGCATATTCTTGGCCTTCAACACTTACTAATTGTTCAAGATAACAAAATAGCTCGTTTCCATTTGAGTCATTTAATAAAAGAGTCTGTGCATCATAATTATCATTTGAATTGGCTTCTTTCATTTAAAAATTATCTATCCTTTTTAATACTAATATTTTATCTGACGTTTACCAGCTATTTCTTCTAATTCAGGACCTTCTTCGATCCATTGTTCAAGTATTATTTTTGCTGAAAAACTATCAATCAATCCGGATTTATCTTTTTTTATTCCAAATCTTTCTGAAGATTCCCAAGTTGAACTATGTTCGTTGACATAAGAAAATGGAAGCTTTAATTCATTTGAAAGTAATTTACCGTAATTTTTACAGTCAATAGCTTGAGTGGTCATTTGACCTTCCTCATCTAGCGGTATACCCACAATAAAACCAGTCAAATTAAATTCATTTATATAATTTCTAATGATTCTAATCTCTTGATTATTTTCAAATCGTTTTACTGCTGGAAGTATATTTGATGTTATGCAGAGGGGATCACAATAAGCTAATCCTATTCTTTTGGTACCTATATCCAAACTCAAAATTGACTTGGGTTTGGGTTTGCAAAATTTCACTTTGTTTTTAATGGAAAAGGAGATGGATATGGATTACCTTGAGGACTTAATTTTTCAAAGATTGATTCCAAAGATTGATTTATTATATTTACTTGTTTGGATTCATTCTTAATTATTGTGTTCCTAATAAGAATTATTTCTTGATTTTTTTCTTTGATATTACACTCTTCAAGAAAAACATTTAATTGAGAATTTTCTTTATAGGTTTTTAAATATGAAACAGGTGATTTTTCAAAAAATCTTTTTATAAATTCTTTTAAAATTGAATTGAATCTCTTATCCCAATATTTACTTATAGTTAAAGTATAAATTTCTTCATTTTGATAATTAATATCTTTTAAAATTGTACATAAAACTGAACTTTCATATATTAAGGCACCACTCTTAGAGTTATTTCTTTTAAGAATGTCGTCTTGATCAAAATCTAAAATATTTCTTATTAAGGGAGATTGATTTGATCTTATGAAATTAACTATTTTTAATATATTTTGTTTATTTATGTTTTGGAATTCATTAATTAATGTATAGGCATTTGTATTTTGATTTTTAGGTTTATTTAGATCAGAACCATCCCAAAGGATTATCTCTCCTAAAGGTTGAAAGCCTAATTCTCTTGAGTTTGATATGAGGTCAACATTATTTATATCTGAATTAATTATCCAACTTGAAGTTTTGATTTCTTTTATTGAGATAGATTTTTTTATCAATCCTAAAGTTAATTGTTTATCTGTTAAAGAACACTTGCTATTAATCAACTTGGGCTTAGATATTTTTAAGCAAGTCTCTTTTTTGTTTAAAGGGAAAATATTCAAATAACCAATAATTTCGTTTCCATATATAGCAATTATGCATTTATTTTTATTTTTCTTAAGATTATTCAAGAAGATTTTTAAGTCATCAAAGGTATTTACAATAGCCATCTTTAAAAACCAATTATTCAATTCCTTATTTTTAATATCTATTAAAAGATTAATGTGCCGTATATGGAGTTCTTCAAAAGTTACTTCCATTCCTTTTTTAGATTGAAAAGAATAAGAGGTATCTTTTTTCATTTACTTTTTTTCTCTTATTAATACTATAGGGGTTTTTTCATCTCCATTGCCAGCTGGATTAGATAATAAGTTTCTTTTAAGTATTTTATTTACTTTTTTACTTGAACTTGCTAAGACTTTCACACCTCCAAGATCATTAACATCGACAACAGCAACATCTATATTTAGATAGTTCGAGACCTCCTTACAAAATAAATCCGCATTGAGAGGACCCATAACTATACTCTTGTCGTAAGGTGTAACAGTGCCGCTTATATCATCAATGAGGGATGCTTCTGAACCAGTTAACCTATAAAACATACCTTTAATACCAACTAATTTGAAGAGAAATCCAATTAATAGTGCAAAGGTTATTCTTGTGACTCCGATACTATTTATTAATAATTGCATTCCGCAAGCTGTTGCGAGACTGCTTGTAGGGTGAAAAAAATAACATAAAGCTTTCGAAAATAAACTATATTCTAAATTCTGAGGGGAAATATATCTATTTTGCATAATCGCTAGCGGACTCTCACCGATTGTTAAAATATCATTTTTTTCTACAATTCCTTTGCAGTATTCAATCACAGTACTTACTGGATTATCAAAGCAACCAAGTAAATCAGTTTTAATAGCAAAAGCTTTATATTTATTATTTAAAGTAATTTCAAAAACTTCTTTCGGCCTTTGTTTTTGACCATCTAAATTAATTAAAAAACAATCCTTATTATTTGAAATACCAAAATGTCCATAGTTCTCCCAAAATACTTTTAACCATAGATATTTTATTTTTTTTCTAAAATTATTATTGCTAAATTTATATATGATTCTTACAAATAATTCTGAATTTGACTTGATAATTGTTGTTGGCCAGTAATTATTTAAATTCTTAATTTTATTATTTTCATATATATAAATATCTTCTTGATAATTAAAATTTTGGGAATATTCGTTACCTTTATTTTTAAAAAAATCTAATTCAAAATTTATATTAGATACCATTGTCTCTTTGGTTTTACTTTTATTAGTTATTTTTAAATCAATAATTAATTCGTTTAAACCATCTTTTTTTTTGATTTTGTAATTTATGGGTACCAGATTTAACTTTGATTTGGGCGAATTTTTAATATATAAATCTGAAAGAATTAAAAAAAATAAAAGAAATAAGAGGATATTTATTAATATCATTTTTTAATTAATTTTTGTTTTTATCTTTTTTTTCAGAAATGATACTGTTGTATTCATTAAAACTTTCTACAGAAAATGTCGTATCTTCTATATCAATTCCTTTTAGTTCTCCTATAACTTTGTTTAATTCATCGATATTAATCATTCCATTTTGATCATATTTAACTTCACCATCACTATTTAAAATAATGGTTTGTGGAATTAATCCGTTCCAATAATAATTAGGTTCATTTCTAAGATCAGACTTTTCTTTATCCTGTAATTCATCAGTAGTTAGAGCAATGATATCTATATTATTTCTCCATATCAAATCTAAACCAGATATTATCGGAGCCATAGCTTTACTATCTGAGCTATCGTCAAGATAAAAAAATAAAACTGCTACTCTTTTATTTTTTAATGATTCCTGAAGAGTTGTCTGGGGAGGAACTATAGCCCCATTTCCTGCGTATATAGGAAAGATGTTGCCATCGTAACTATTAGAATCTCTAGAGGCATTTGCTTTATATGGACTTAAGAAAATTAATGCTATTAGGATCCATTGAATTATTTTCATTAAAGTTTAAAAACTTACTTTGAACTTGATCTTCCTAATCCTTGAAGGATTCCTTTCCCAACTAAACCGATAGCTTTGCCAACGACCTTTGTAAGGAAAGTTACGAAAAGATTACCGATATATTTTACAGCAACTTCTAACTGCGGTGCTACGGCATCTCTTATCTCAACTAACAATGTAACTTGTTTTTGTAGCCATTCTAGATTCTCTAATTCTTTCTCCCTATTTTCATTTTTAAAGTAACGGGTAAATTTTTTATCAATAATATCAATATATTCTCGTTTACTCTCATACAAGTAGATAGGCATATAAATATAGTCATGCCAGCGATTGTAGTTATTAATATTATTTCTAAATCTTTCAAAATTTCTTGTCGATTGTAATTCGGGATTTATAAGTACAGTTCTTAATTCAGGCCAAGAAGAACAAATATTAAAGATTTCAGAGGCTAATAAATTACAGTTCCTTATTGTCCAATTTGAAATTATATTTTCAAGGATCAAAAACGATTCTGTTTCATATAGAGGGAGTAATTTTCCATCATAGTCAAGAGCTTCATTTTTAATAATTGGCTCAATAAACATTATTGATTCATGTGATTCTCTATCTATCTCTTCGCAACTTACTTCACTATAAATAAAATCATTTATTGAAATAGATTCGCCTCCTTTTTTTAATCGAAAATAACTGTCTGTGATATTTGAAATTGTATTAACTTTAAGTTCTTTTATAAGAGAATCTAAATCATCTTTAAAATCTTTATCCTTATAGTTTTCCTTAATATTTTTTACTAAATTATCTAACTCATCTAACATTTTGCAAATTAGTCGTGAAATGAATTCTTTCTTTATCCCAGAGAGAATTATTGATGAATTATTAAATTCAACCTGTAAGTTAGTTGAGCTATACCTTTCTTTTAGTCTATCTAAAATCAAATTCCATATTACTGCGGTGTTTTTATCTTTTATGAAAACAGTGTTCTTATTTTCAAGATTAATTTTATTTTCAGTGTAAACTGCCTCTGTATAAAGTTCTAGTGAATTACCCCATAAGAAAATTAGAAAAGATTTTGCAGTAATAAGTTCTCTTAATCTTCCTTTTAAAATGAATTTATAAAATTCTGGTGTTGAATCAGAGTTGACATATTTGAATATATAATTAATTTCAGAATCTATTTGTTTAAGACCTGAAGTTAGAATTTTTTGACTAAAAGAGAGAGGCTTATTTTTGTTTAATTGAACTCGGGAATTATTTTCAATATCAAATACCCTTCCTCCATTTAAAATGGTATCTATAGATTCAAGAACTTTTTCTGCACTGGGATTTAAAAGAAAACCTTCAGCATTTAGCGATGGAGGGGTATTTGCTTCATAAACAAGTTCGCCAGAGAGAATTATAAGAAACTTTGACTCATCATATCTTTCTCTTAATTTTAAAAGCTCTAACCTTACAAGATCTTCTGATTGGAAATTAAGAACATTCCATATAACTAAATCTGGAGTTTTATCACCTGTTCCATTATTAAAATTAATTTCTAAATTTTGGTCTAGTGATGTTAACTTAAGCGATAAAGATTCTGCTATTAAGCTTGGAGCAATAATCAATATCGATTTTTTTGAAATTAATTCCAAGACTAGATTTCTTATCTCTTATTCAAAATTAACTAACAATTACTGCAAACACCAGCCTTAAAAGAATTTTTTATACTCTTTTAAGCGTAGTAATTTGTGTTTAAATCAAAGTCATTTAATCTCTCTGCTGACAATACATTATTCGCTTCGTTTATCGTGAATTTATTTTCATATAGAGCTTTACCTACAATTACTCCAAAGAGTCCAGAGTTTTCAAATTTTACTAACGATAATAAATCAGAAATTGAACCAACACCTCCTGAGGCTATTACTGGAATATCTGTAATTTCAAGTATGCTTTTTATGAATTCTTCATTTGTCCCTTCTAAAGTCCCATCTGTATTTATATCTGTAACAATAAAACTAGCAATTTTAAATGAAGAAAACTCCTTTACTAGATCTGTGGCAAAAATATTAGATTGCTCAAGCCAACCCCTTGTACTCACTTTTCCATCTTTTGCATCTATCCCAACAATTATCCTTCCAGGAAATTTATTTGATAAGTCTTTAACTAGTTCTTTATTTTCTATTGCAGAGGTTCCCATGATAACTTTCTCAATACCATAAGAAAATAATTGTTCTATCCTTTCTTGAGACCTTATCCCCCCACCTATTTGAATAGGTATGTTAACTGTTTTTGCAATCTTTTTTATTGATTTATCGTTTGTTGGGGATCCAGTTTTTGCAGCATCCAAATCAACTATATGTATATATTTTGCTCCTTCGCTTTCCCAAAATTTAGCTTGCTCATGAGGCTCTTTTGTGAAGTCTTTTCTTTTATTAAAGTCGCCTTTAAAAAGCCTTACACACTTACCATTCATTAAATCAATTGCTGGTATTAGGTCCATAGAATCATCCTTTTCATTAATTACTTATTAGTAGTACTATTCAATATGTAATTCTATTTAAGATTACTACTTCAGTTAAATATTTTTTGAATATGAAAATTCTTGTAATGGGTGGCACTAGATTTGTTGGCAAGTCTTTGGTTGGAAAGTTATTAAGTAAAAATTATGATATTGATATTTTCACGAGAGGTAATAAAAGTAATCCTGAAAAAACAAATTTAATTAAGGGTGATAGAAATAATTCAGAAGATATCTTCAAGCTAAGAAATGAAAAGTATGATGTTGTTTTTGATATTTCTGGACGAGAGTTAGAACAAACCAAACTTCTTATAGAGAATTTAGATAACTCTTTCCAGAGATATATATATGTAAGCTCTGCAGGTGTTTATAAAGATAATTGTGAATTACCCTTATCCGAAGTTGACCCAATTGATCCGGAAAGTAGGCATAAAGGAAAGTTTGAGACAGAAAATTGGTTAAAAAACCAAAAAATTCCTTTTACAAGTTTTAGACCTACTTATATTTATGGACCAGGAAATTATAATAAAATTGAAAATTGGTTTTTTGAAAGGTTATTTACTAAAAAATCTATACCAATTCCTGGTGATGGTTCTTTAATTACTCAACTAGGCCATGTTTCAGATCTAACTGATGTAATGATTAGGTGCATAAATTTTGAAAATTCCAAAAATAATATTTACAATTGTTCAGGTGAAAAAGGAGTAACAATCAAGGGTTTAATTTATTTCTGTGCGAATGTTCTTGGATTAAACCAAAATGAGATTTCTTTAAGAACATTTGATTATCAAAAATTAGATCCTAAGTCTCGAAAGGGATTTCCAATTAGATTAAATCATTATCAGACTGATATCTCTAAGATAAAACGTGATTTAGAGTGGGTTCCAACTTTTGATTTACTTAATGGTCTAAAGGATAGTTTTGTGAATGATTTTAATAATAAAAAGAGTGAGGAGTTTGATGAAAATTCAGATAATATTCTTTTTAATTCTTAAATAGCCTAATAAAGTCACAAAAGTCAGGATGAATCCTAACCAATAAAAAATTAAAGCCAAATTATTCAATAAGCTAATTTTTAATGGTGTAAAGAAGGTAATTACTGAAATAAAAAAGAAAAATGTTTTATATTTTCCTAACATTGATGCTGGTAAACCGTCTTTTGTAGAGTTCCTTAGGCTAGAGATAATTAATTCTCTAAATAAAATTAATGACAATGACCAGAAGGGTATAAAATTATTTTTACAAAGGAAGGTCAGAGGAATTAAATAGAATACTTTATCGCTTAAAGGATCAAGGATAGCTCCTAATCTGGTTTTAAGATTAAATTTCCTTGCAATTAACCCGTCAAAATAATCAGTTAAACCACCAATAATAATCAATATAAAGACATAAAAAGGTCTGTTAATTTCTAAAAAAAGTATTAATGGAAATACAAGGAAAAGTCGAGATATCGATAATAAATTGGGAATATTCAATGCCAATTTTTTAAGATTTTTTCTTAATAACAAATTAGTTTTTGTATATAAAAAATATATTACACTCTCAACAAACTTAAATTTTTAGTAAAAATTTTAAATAGTTTTTGATGCTAGATTTTAAAATATAATTTAAATCTGAATCCTAAAGATTATAAACTCAACTTCTCTTTATGAATGATGATGTTTTATATTACAAAATTATTCCTTATATGTAATGCAGCCTCATAGCCTAAAGCTATTTCCAGAATCTGATTTGATAAATTCAATTAAAGAATATTCTTTATCGAATAATTTATACGGGTATGTTTCTGGAGTGGTTGGTAATCTTAGAACAGTTTGTATTCAATGCCCAGGTAATCAAGAAATAAATAAATTTGAAGGAAATCTAGAGATAGTTTCTTTAAACGGACATTTTAATAAAGGAGATGTTCATTTACATTTGAGTTTTGCAGATGAGGGATGTAATGTGTTTGGCGGTCATCTTGAAGAGGGATGTATTGTAAAAAAAGGTGCTGATATATTATTACTTTCTTTTGAACAGAAAATTATTAACATCTCAAATCATGATTTAATCACTAATGAATCACGTTTAAAAGTATATATTTTAAAGGATTGTCCTTGGTCTAAAAGAGCAATTAGGTTGCTTAATTCTTTCTCAATCCCTCATGAAGTTACTCTAATAGACAATGATGATAGCTTTCAAAAAATTATGGCTCAAAGTAGCCATAATACTTTCCCTCAAATATTTTTGGATAATAAATTTTTTGGAGGATATGATGAACTTTCAGAACAAGCAAAATTGGATAATTTAATTTCATTTAAGTAATCTAAATTTTTTAACTATCACGATTAGTAAGCTTTTCAGCAACTAATTCGTCCTCTAACTGCTTTATTAATCTTGATACAAGACTTTGAAATTCTGGTTGACAGCCTTTAAATGCAGCTTTATGTCTTATTGGCTCATTTCTAGTTCTTAAATCAGTAAGCATTAATTGTAATGCGTCAATTTTGGGATTTATTTTCATAGTTTTAATTTATATATTTACATCTTTTAAATCATTTGCATAGCTTTTTTAAAAGATATCTTTTTATTATCATTCGAACTTGTAACTTCTATTAATTTATTTATGGATTCTTTGTTTTTTAAAGAATCTATACAACATTGCGCAACTAATCTCCTTGGGATTGATCCATTAATTTGAGTATCCTCTTTTGAATAATTTATATTTTCTGATTTAATATCTTCATTTTCTTTTAATCCTCCAGGTCTAATAATAGTCCAATTAAAATTTGAATTACGTAGAAAGTTTTCACCTAATTTCTTCCAAATAAGAATTAAACCAAATAAGTTTAATGGGTGAAATAATTTACCAGTACAAAGGGAACTAACTAAAATAACCCTTTTAATACCAACTCTTTTGCAACTCTCTAATTGCCTGTATACACCTAATGCATCAACCTTTGCAGGACCAGTTAAATCTAATGATGCTCTCGCTCCAGTAGCAATTATCAAGGCATCAATATCTTTAAATGCTTCATCAAGTTCCCCTTTTTTGTCTAATGAAACCCTAATTGTTTCTAAACGCTCTAGTCCTGCTGAGACTTTTGAATTCTTTCTAATTATTTGCCTTACTTTATACCCTTTCTTAACTGCTTCTTCGGAAATTCTATAACCTGTTTTCCCCGATGCACCAGTAATTGCTATTTTCATGATTAAAAAACTAATTTAAATATTATATAAATTTCTTAAGGCTTTTTACATATAAATTTCTTTTTTCTTTTGGGATAAAGAGTGCGACATAAATAACATTTTGTTCCATCACAGCCTCTTGCAGTACAGTATTCTCTGCCATAAAAGATTATTTGCAAATGTAAAGTATTCCAATCATTAACAGGAAATATTTTTTTTAGGTCTTTTTCTGTTTGAACTACGCTATCTCCATTTGATAGACCCCATCTTTGTGACAACCTGTGTATGTGAGTATCGACTGGGAATGAGGGAATTTTAAACACTTGAGACATTACAACTGATGCTGTTTTATGACCTACCCCTGGAAGAGATTCAAGCTTCTCAAAAGAATCTGGGACCGTACCATTATGCTTCTCAATCAATAATTTAGATAAGTTATAGATGTTCTTTGATTTTTGATTAGATAGACCTAAAAATTTTATGTATTCATATATGCCATTTATACCTAGCTTTACCATTTTTTCTGGATTATCTGCAACCTTAAATAAGCTTTTTGTTAATTCATTAACTTTCTTATCTGTTGATTGAGCACTTAAAACTACGGCGACTAGAAGTGTATATGCATTTGTATGATCAAGGGGTATTGGAGGCGATGGATATAGCTTTTTGAGTTCCTTGCGTATTATTTCTGCTCTTTCAGACTTTCTCATTAAATTTGAAAATTAAATGGTGTATAAAATTATACAAGGGATATTTTAGGTGAATATTTTCTGCTAACTTAATATATTTGAATAAGAAGAACTTAGTGAAAAATGATGCGTTAATAATTGATGATTTGCATCATAAATATGATAAGCGAGAATGTTCAAATTGGATATTAAACGAAATTAACCTGAAAATTAAAAATGGCGAATTGTTAGGGTTGCTTGGTCCTTCTGGTTGCGGAAAAACTACTCTTTTAAGATTAATCGCGGGGTTCGAATATCCCTCTAAAGGGCGGATTTCTCTAAATGATAAGGAAATTTCAAGTAGGAAAAAAATTCTTAATCCTGAGAAAAGAAATATTGGGATGGTTTTTCAAGACTATGCACTTTTCCCTCACTTAACTGTTTTGGAAAATGTAATTTTTGGTTTGAAAAACAAAAAAGACAGATCTAGAGTTGATTATTTATTGAATATTGTTGGTCTTGATAGTTTTGTTGAAAGGTACCCACATGAATTGTCTGGAGGCCAAAAACAAAGACTCGCAATTGCGAGAGCTCTTGCTCCAGGTACAAATTTTATTTTATTAGATGAACCTTTTTGTAGTCTTGATATGCATGTCAAACTAAAATTGAGAAGTGAACTCCCTAATATCCTAAAAGGTTGTAATGCAAGCGGATTGATGGTTACTCATGATCCGGAAGAAGCGATGTCAATTTGTGATAAGGTCGCTGTTATGAATGATGGGAAAATACATCAAATTGATACGCCTATTAACCTTCTAAATAATCCCAAGACCATATTTGTTAGTAGTTTTATTTTGGGTAATAATATTGTTAATCTCAAAAAAAATGGTAATTCATATATTTCTTGTTTGGGTGAAATAAATTGTTCAGAGTATTTGAAAAATGCAGGTATCAAAAGCATGTCAATTTCGCCTAAATTTATTTCAATTAAAAGATCAGAATCTGATGATGCGATTGTTATATCTAAAGAATTTCTTGGAGAATTTCTTATATATAAAGTATCTATTAATGGAAACATATTAAGGGTTAGAACTGATATTAATAATCTCCTGAATAATGGCGATAAATGTTCTCTTTCTATTAATAAAAATAGTCATTATTTTTTATATCCTGGAGCATATAAGGAATATATATAGACTTTTTTATAGGCAATTACACTTGCCCCCCTTCCAATTAGAGCATTTTTTCTTTTTACATTTCTTTTTTTTACTGTTATATATTTTATTAGTTAATAGCAGTTCAGAAAATCTGTACTGTAAATTCATTTATAGTATTGAGACTGATTTTCATTATCATATTATTTAATTTAATTTAAAGGATTAATTTATTACTAATTTATACAAAATGTTGTATTATTTATATAGTTTCTTTCTTGAAAATGATTGAAAATAATTTAAAAACAAAGAAATTAATTAATTTTGGCCCATCTGGGAGAGCAGTTGCTCAACCAATAGAAGATAGTTTATTGGATAATATTTTTGAACATCTAACTATGGAAAGATATGCTAATGTTCAATATTTTTCTATGTATCTCTGGTTTCAAGAACGTGATTTAAATGGATTTGCGTCTCATTTTCTAAGTGAATCACTAGGCGAAATGGAACATGCGCAGAAGTTTGCAGATTATTTAATTGCAAGAGGACAAAGCGTAAAATTAGATGAAATTCCTGCTCCCGTTCAAACATGGGATTCGATAGAAGATCTTATTTCTTATTCTTTCAACATGGAGGCTGATTTAACTTCATCTCTGCAACAACTTTATTCAATTTCAGAAAGAATTTCCGATACAAGAACTAACGTATTTTTAGATCCAATCATTGATGCTCAAACCAAATCAGAAGATGAATTTGCAAACATACTTGGTAAAGTAAAGTTTGCTTCTAATCAACCTTCTGCAATCTTATTGATAGATAGTGATTTAAAGAAAAAATAAATTACTTTCAAATTTATTTTCATTCAATATCCTTTTGCTTATTTCAACAAGTAACTTAGAAAAGTTTATTTTCTCATTATTTTTTTTATTTAATAGCTCAGCTATTGTATAAATTTCATTTACTCTTTTAAAAATATTTTTGTTTTCCAAAAATAACCTTTCCTTCAATGCTTTATTATTTGTTGTTTTGAAAAATTTTTTTATATTTTTGAGTCTATTCGACAAATAATCAACTTCTATTAACAAGCTGTTAGTAACTGATTGTGATTCCTTCATGTTTTTATAGAGGTGATGTTTCAATAAAAGAAGGAGCAACACTGACTGTTTGTGTTCCAATAGGAGCTATTAATAACTCAGATGATCTTAATTTAGAAATTAATCTTGTTGACGTTACACGAGTAGAACCGATTAATTCACCAATTCTTTCGTGAGTTAACCTAAAAGGTAACTCACACCATTGCCCACATCTCCTACCTAAACGATTTACTAGTATTGAAAACAACGCTTGTAATCGCTGTTCTGCATTTCCTAAGTGTCTAATCCTAAGGAGTTGCAAAGTCCATTCATTTACTGCATCGAAACCAATATTCTCATCAATATTTACATTGCTGTGAAAAGACAAATCTGTTAGTGCTTCTACACAGACACCTTCGCTACATAAAAGGTCGGTTCTTAATTGATCTCCTGATTGTAAAAATGCGAGTGTCATTCCTTCAGTTTCTTCACAGGGGCAAAAAACTCTAGCAATTCCACTTTCAACTTCTAGGCATGTCCCCTTTGGTCTTGATGAAGGATCTATTAATACGGATTGTCCAGTTATTATTCTTACTGATTTTGAGGGAGATTCTCCATAACTATGGAAATTCATTAATTTAAATTTGATAATGAGAATTATTATCAATTATGCACTATAAAATTACTTATTGCAATAGATTCTCATTATCATCACGTTTCTGAAGTTTTTCTTTACAAAGTATTTATGAATATAATTTAGGAAGAATTTCTAAATAATTTATTTTAAATGAGCGTAAATAGAGTTTGTTTTAATTGTGGAAGTTCTTCATTCGTCTCAGATCGATCTTTAGGAGGTAAGATTGTATGTTCTAAATGTGGATCTTCTTCATTTAAAAATAAATCCTCTTCATTTTTTAAAAGTAAAAAATTAGTATTTCTTGCTATTGCGATAGCTATTTTTATAATTGTTATTTAGATAATCTTTTTATATTCCAAAGTCCATTAATATGAGTTACCTCTACTTGAATACCAAATAACTTATTAAAATTTTCACTATTCATAACCTTATTTTGATCTCCATCAGCGATTATTTTGCCATCTTTTAGCATTATGACCCGGTCATAAATTTGGGTAATTGTTGAAATATCATGAGTGACGCATAAAATTTTCGTATTTAATTTTGATAATTCATTAACCTTATCAATTACAAAAAACTTTGATTTATAATCTAAATTTGCAACTGGTTCATCTAGGATTAAAATTTCTGGTTTTTTGATTAATGCCCTTGCAATAAGAGAAATTTGTTTTTCTCCATCTGATAAATAGGAAAAATTCTTTTTAGATAAATTAGAAATATTCATTTTCTTCATGATTTTTTCAACCTTATAAGAATCTCTTTCAGATTTTTTTTGTACGTAACAATATCTTCCATAT
>OZSS01000281.1_pt1 | contig 23921 bp, 18 predicted proteins | sample 1779911 | NCBI WGS metagenome assembly OZSS01 (sample SAMEA2603589, study PRJEB24840) | metagenome | biome: Water; feature: Photic zone; material: Seawater sample | place: Mediterranean Sea | collected 2013-11-12 | depth 10 m
AAAATAGCAAATAAAATATTATTAGAAAAAAAAATAATAATACATTTTTAGCTAGAACTTTTGAGAGAGGTGTTAATGCTGAGACCCTCTCTTGTGGCACAGGAGCTGTTGCAATCGCAATTTGTGCTAAATTGAAATATGATTTTCAAAATAAATGGGTGAATATTATAACTAAAGGAGGAGATTTGACAGTGAATTTCAAAAAAGATAACAGTAAATTCATTGATATTTTTCTTGAGGGTAATGCTAAACGCGTATTTGATGGAATATTTTATTTATGAAGATAATCTCTAAAATTTTTGTTATAATTTCTCTTGCGATAATTGTATTTATATCATACTTAGGATTTAAAATATTTTTTAACAGTGCTTGTAATTGTTGTTTCATTGATAGTAAACATTACAATTGACAGGTTCGAACAAAAAACTAACTCTTTCAATGATTTAGAAATCATCAATACATCAGGAAATAATAGCATAAATCAATTCCAAGATTTAAAAATATTTCAAAACCCTGATTTTACCATAGCTGCTGAAAAAACAATCAACTCTGTAGTTCATGTAAAAAATACTGCATTGAATAAGAGTTCAAATTCTTTGTGGGACCTTTTTTATGGTAATTCACAGCAGAAAAGAACAATTGGTACTGGCTCAGGGGTTATTGTTTCTAGTGATGGTTATATAATTACAAACTACCACGTAATAGATAATGCCAGCTCAATTGAAGTAACAACAAATGATAATAAATCATTTAGTGCTGAGTTAATTGGATATGATGAAAATAGTGATATTGCAATTTTGAAGATTGACGATAACATAAAGTTTCCGTATATAATTTTTGCTGATTCTGACCAAACTAAAATTGGAGAATGGGTTCTAGCCGTTGGAAATCCATTTAATCTTACATCAACTGTAACTGCAGGCATTATAAGTGCAAAATCTAGAGATTTGAGTGATTTTGATTCAAAGAATCAATCATTTATTCAGACTGATGCAGCTGTAAATAGCGGAAACAGTGGAGGAGCACTAGTAAATATTGATGGTGACTTAATTGGTATTAATACCGCCATTCAAAGTAACAATGCTGGTTTTATTGGCTATTCTTTTGCTGTTCCCAGTAACATAGCAAGAAAAATTTTTGAGGATATCCTTGAGTTTGGAGATGTACAAAGAGGACTATTGGGAGTTACTGGCCAAAGTTTAAACTCAGAAAATGCCAAAGAGCTGGGAATTACCAAAACCGAAGGGTTTTATGTAAATGAAACTGATCCTGAAATGGGAGCACACCTTGCAGGGATGAGAAACGGAGACATTATTTTGCAAATTGACGATGTTCAAATAACTAAGTTTTCAGATCTATCAGGTTATTTAAATTCGAAAAGACCAGGTGATAATTTGAATGTTACAATCGATAGAGAAGGTAAAATAATTGATTTAAATGTTTCGCTCAAGGTTAGCACCTACGTACAGTTTTATGGGATGCAATTGAAAAATTCAAATAAAAAATATTTGGAGAATCTAAACATTGAAAATGGTTTAACAGTTGTAGTTAATAGAAATTCAACTTTATACAGAATGGGTATTAGGCCTGGTTACGTATTAACAGAAATTAACGAAAAAAGTATTGGTTCAACAACCGACTTAAGATCTTTTGAAAAAGAAAATATTTATCAAATTTCCTTCATAGATTTAGATGGAAACAAAGAGAGATTGATTTTTGATTAACTTAAAGTGATGCGAATTGACATTTTAAGTGCAACACCAGAATTATTAGAAAGCCCATTTTCTGGCTCAATTCTAAAAAGAGCAATTGATAAGAAAATAGTTCAAATCCACTTTCATAATTTAAGGAATTACAGTAGTGATAAACATCAAAAAATTGATGATTATCAATTTGGTGGAGGTTCTGGAATGGTTCTAATGATTGAACCTATTGATAATTGTATAAGGGAATTAAAAAAACACAATAATTATGATGAAATCATATTAATGACCCCTGATGCAATATTACTAGATCAAAAAATTTCAAATAGATTATCTACTCTTAAGAATATTATTATAATATGTGGACATTACAAGGGTGTTGATCAAAGGGTAAGAGATAATCTTATTACAATGGAGTTGTCAATTGGTAATTATGTTTTATCAGGTGGAGAATTACCTGCAGCTGTACTTTGTGACTCTATAATCCGATTAATTCCAGGTGTTTTAAATAATGAAACTAGTGCACTAACAGATTCATTTCAAGATAATCTTTTGGCTCCTCCAGTTTATACAAGGCCCTCCATCTATAATAATATAAGGGTACCTGACCTATTGTTATCTGGAGATAAAACTAAAATTGAAGATTGGAGGGAAAAAAAATCGATCGAGAAAACAAATAAATTAAGGCCTGAAATGCTTGATGAATAATTTTATTTTTAAAATCAAATTGTTTATGTTTGTGCCCCTATTCAACCTCTGAAATAGTTTTGAATGTTGACTAGACTAATTTAAACTACAAATTATGGAATCTCTAATTAAATATGTTCAGGATGAATATATTGAGCCGAAAAGCTTTCCTGAATTTAAAGCTGGAGACACTATCACGGTATACTACGAAATAAAAGAAGGTGAAAAATCTAGAACACAATTTTTTAAGGGTGTTGTTATTCAAATAAAAGGAAAGGGTAAAACCAAGACCTTTACAATTAGAAAAATGTCAGGAACATTTGGAATTGAAAGAATATTTCCAATCAATCTACCCACTCTTAAAAAGATTGAAGTAAATAAGAAAGGTAAAGTTAGAAGATCAAGAATTTACTACTTTAAAAACCTGAGAGGCAAAAAAGCCAGATTGAAAGAAGTCAAAACATAAGAAAATGAATAAAATTAGAGTAGATAATCCGATTGTTGAGCTCGATGGAGATGAAATGACAAGGGTTATCTGGGATTTTATTAAAAAGAAACTCATACTACCCTACCTTGATTTAAATATTAAATATTATGATCTTGGAATCAAAAACAGAGATTTCACTGATGATCAAGTCACTGTTGATGCAGCAGAGGCAATAAAAAAATATAACGTAGGTGTGAAATGTGCAACAATCACACCTGATGAACAACGTGTGAAGGAATACACACTAAAAAAGATGTGGAAATCTCCCAATGGGACAATCAGAAACATAATAGGAGGTACAGTTTTTAGAGAGCCAATTATAATGAAGAATATACCAAGGTATGTCCAAGGATGGGTAAAACCAATATGTATTGGTAGACATGCCTTTGGTGATCAATACAAAGCAACAGACATCTTAACCCATGGAAAAGGTAAGTTAACCATGACTTTTACACCTGAAAATGGAGATAAACCCAAAACTTGGGAAATATATAATTTTCAAGAAGATGGAATTGCTATGGGTATGTACAATATTGAATCATCAATATACGGCTTTGCAAGGTCATGTATGAACAGAGCAATTTCCAAAGGTTGGCCATTATACCTATCTACAAAAAATACTATTCTAAAAGCATATGACGGAAGATTTAAAGATATTTTTCATGAAGTTTACGAAAACGAATTTAAAGACAAGTTCAGAGAAATTGGCATCACATATGAACATAGATTAATTGATGATATGGTTGCAGCCGCTATGAAATGGGAAGGCGGGTTTGTATGGGCCTGCAAAAATTATGATGGTGATGTGCAATCTGATACTGTTGCTCAAGGTTTTGGTTCTTTAGGGTTGATGACTTCAACTTTAGTTACACCTGATGGTAAAACTATGGAAGCTGAGGCTGCTCATGGTACAGTAACTAGGCATTTCAGGCTACACCAAAAAGGAAAAGAAACATCGACGAATCCAATTGCATCAATTTTTGCTTGGACACGTGGTTTGATTCATAGAGCTGAACTTGATGGCAATGATAAACTACTTATCTTCTGTAATTTACTTGAAAATGTTTGTATAGAAACTGTTGAGTCTGGTAAAATGACTAAAGATTTAGCAATTTTGATTCATAAAAGTAACCTGAAAAGACAACATTATCTAAACACTCAGGAATTTCTTGATCAGATAAAATTAAATCTAGACTCAAAGATGTCATAAAAGTGAGAAAAGTAATTTTTCTTTTACTTATTTTAAACTTCAATTTAATTTTTACACAAAAATCATTTACCATTAGTGGGTATGTTCAAGATAGTGATAGTAAAGAGCTTATAATTGGTGCAAGTGTAATTGTACAAGAACTCAAAATTGGTACTATAACTAATAGTTATGGTTTTTTTTCACTTACCTTAAATGAAGGAAACTATAATTTAAATTTTCAAAATCTTGGTTATGAAAATGAATCATTGAATTTGATCCTTGATAAAAATATTTCATTAAATATTTTTCTTAAAGAATATGTAGATTCACTTGATGAGGTTGTTTTAAGTAAAAATATTGAAGATGTAGATATAAAGCTCCCTATTTTAAGTATGAATATTTTATCAGGAAAAACAATTAGACAAACACCTGTTGTATTTGGTGAATCTGATCTTTTAAAGACTATTCAATTACTGCCTGGTGTATCAAGTGCAGGCGAAGGTTCATCTGGATTCAATGTTCGTGGGGGAGCAGCAGATCAAAATTTAATTTTATTTGATGAAGCGATTATTTATAACTCATCACACTTATTTGGATTATTTTCAGTATTCAACTCAGATGCAATCAAAGAAGTAAAACTATATAAGGGTGGTATACCATCATCTTACGGAGGAAGAGTGTCATCTGTTTTAGATGTATATCAAAAAGACGGTAATAATCAAAAGTTTGAGGCCAATGGTGGGATTGGTTCAATATCTAGTAGGTTTTTGATAGAAGGACCCATTCAAAAAAATAAAAGTTCTTTTCTATTTGCATCCAGAGGTTCATATGCTCATTTATTTTTAAAGTTGACTGATATTGAAAATATTGCATATTTCTATGATCTAAACACAAAATCAAATTTCGTCTTGAACGATAGGAATAAAATTTATGTTTCAGGATACTTCGGAAGAGACGTGTTTAAGTTACAAGATACATTTTCTAATACATATGGAAATAATACCCTTAATCTAAGATGGAACAATTTAATTAATGAAAAAACATTTAGTAATACATCATTAATTTATAGTAATTATTATTACGGTTTACAGCTAGATTTTGGTGGTTTTGATTGGGAGTCAAGTATAAAAAATTTAAATCTTAAGTTCGATATCAAGAATTATTTTTCGAGTAAATTCCAATTCAATTATGGAATTAATCTACTTTATTTTGATTTTAATCCAGGTGAAATTAGTCCCCTCAATGAAGATTCTGGAATAAATTATTCGAAACTAAATGCAAAGTATGCTATTGAAAGTTCGTTATATTTTGATGTCATAAATAAAATTAACTCCAACCTTTCAATTAGATACGGTTTTCGTTTTAATCAATTTCTGAGACTTAGACAACAAGGATTACAATCTTACATAAATGATAATCCACTAGATTATGATGAAAACTTAAGAATATATAATCCAGCAAATCCATTGATTAATAGTTTTGATAACAATTCATCTGTTTTTAAAACCTATAATAATATAGAACCAAGAATGAATATTTCTTATTCTTCTGGAAATCAAAGTTTAAAATTAAGTTACAATCGACTAAACCAATATTTACATTTGATATCAAATACAAGCTCCCCTACACCCTTAGATATTTGGGTACCTAGTGGTCCATATTTGAAACCTCAGAGACTAGATCAATTTGCATTTGGCTTCTATAAAATATCAAAGCCTATAAAATTCGAGTCGGAAATATTTTATAAAAAAATTAAAAACAGACTTGATTATGTTGATGGTGCCGACTTAGTTGGTAATGACAATATAGAAACTGTTGTTATTTCAGGTGATGCTAGAGCCTACGGTATTGAATTTTTACTAAAAAAGATTCAGGGCAGACATAAATATTGGATTGCTTACACTATCTCCAAATCTGAACAAAAAACACCGGGCAGAAATAGAATTGAAACAGGAATCAATTTTTCGAACTGGTATAACACACCATATGATAAAACACATGATCTAAGTATAAATTCTGAATACAAGATTAATAATAAACTAAAATTGGTGGGAAATTTTATTTACCAAACAGGACAACCTACAAATTACCCTAATTCTCAATACAATTATATGAATTTGAATATACCTAACTACGGAGAGCGTAATTCATCAAGACTTCCAAATTATCACAGATTAGATATTAATTTAACATTACAACCGAATAAAAGTAAAGGAAAAATTGAAAGCACATGGGTTTTTGGAATTTATAACCTTTACAACAGAGATAATGCAGCTTCAATCATTTTCAGAAGGAACAATGAAACATTGAAAAACGAGGCTGTTCAGATTTCAATTTTTGGTATTGTTCCATCAGTAACCTATAATTTCAAATTTTAATGAAAAAATATTTCCTATTGTTATTTTTAGTGATTTTCAATTTTGGATGTGAAAAAGTTATTGAAATTGACTTAAATTTTAATGAAGAGAATTATGTAATTGATGCCAAAATAAATAAACACGTTAACTCTGATAAAGCATTTTCAGAGGTTAGGATAAGCAAATCTAGACCCTACTTTAGTGATTTAATAGAATATGTTAATGATGCTAATGTTAAGATAATTGAAAAACAAACTGGCAATGAGTATATACTAAATCATTTTGATGAAGGTTTTTATTCTATTAATAGTTTTGATATTGTACCAGAAAGTGAATATGAATTGGTAATAATTCATGGAAACAACCGATTTATATCCACTGAAAAATTAACAAAATCCAGTCTAATTGATAATGTAGTTCAAGGAGAGAGAAACACATTAAGTGATGACTTAATTGAGATAGTAACTACTTTCACTGATAAACCAGAACTAGATAATTATTATTTGTTCGAATACGGAAAAAAAGGGAATCTTCAACCAGCAAGGGATCTTTATATAAATGGTAATTCATTTACCTTCTCATACTTTATTGATAAAAATAATATTCCTCAAAATAGAGAATTAATTGTTAGGATGGAGGGAATTGATTATGATTATTTCAAATATATGATTCAAGTTGTTATTCAGACTAATACTCAAAATGGTCCATTTTCAACCCCTCCTGCTCCAATTTTAGGAAATATTATAAATTCTAAAAACGATGATTCAACAGTTTTTGGATACTTTAAGGTTTGTGAATATGACGAATTTATTTTAAAAAACATTTTCATTGAGTAATTTTAAAATATGAGTTTAAAAAAAATCACAGAAAGTGATTCAAATTATAATGATTTAGAAAAGAAATCAACCAGGGAAATCATTGAAATTATTAATAATGAAGATAAGTCAGTTGCTTACTCTGTTGAGAAAGTGTTGCCCAAAATTGACCAACTTATAAAACAGATACTTAAAAACTTGGTTAAGGGAGGTAGACTTTTTTATATTGGGGCTGGAACAAGTGGTCGATTAGGAATAGTTGATGCATCAGAGTGTCCACCAACATTTGGAGTTAAAGATAATATGGTAATCGGGTTAATTGCAGGTGGTGATAAAGCAATAAGAAAGTCTAAAGAATTTGCAGAAGATAGTTTTGATTTAGGCTGGGAAGATCTAAAAAAACATAAAATTAATAGTAAAGATTCTGTTATAGGTATTGCGGCTTCTGGATCTACACCTTATGTAGTCGGAGCAATAAAAAAATGTAATGAAGAAAATATTCTAACTGGCTGTATTACTTGTAATAAAAGATCCCCATTAGCTAAAAACACAAAATTTCCAATAGAAGTTGTTGTCGGTCCTGAAGTTATCACTGGGAGCACTAGAATGAAGGCAGGTACGGCTCAGAAATTGATTCTTAATATTATATCCACTACCATCATGATTAAAATGGGTAGAATCAAAGGAAATAAAATGATTGATATGCAACTAACCAATAATAAATTAATAAATAGGGCAGAAAATATTTTAATTGATGAATTGAAAATCAGCCATTCTCAGGCGAGTGAGTTACTTAGCTCTACAGGAAGTGTCCGAAAATCAATAGAAAAAAATAAACTTATTTAACCTTTTTTAAAGTATCAAACATAATTGGTGTTGCAACAAAAACAGATGAGTAAGTTCCAATAATTACTCCAATAATTAGAGCAAACATAAAACCTCTGATAGATTCTCCCCCAAAAATAAAAATTGTCAAGAGCACTAGTAGTGTTGTGAATGATGTGTTCAATGTTCTGCTCAAAGTACTATTCAAGGCTGTATTAACTACTCTGGTGATTTCCCAGGAAGTATTTATATTCCGATATTCTCTAATCCTATCAAAAACTACTACTGTATCATTTAATGAGTATCCAATCACAGTAAGAACAGCAGCGATAAATGCCTGATTAATTTCCATATTAAATGGCATGATCTTGTAGGCTAATGAAAATATACCCAAAACAACCATTACATCATGAAAAACAGCAGAAACTGCGCCCAGTGAAAACTGCCAATCCTTAAATCTTATTAAAATGTATAGAAAAACAAAAATTAGAGATCCAATTACTGCAATAAAAGAATTGGTTTTAATATCATCAGCAATTGTAGGACCAACCTTTATCGATGACATAATTCCAACAGTTTTATTTTCATCACCATTAACAAATGAATTGTAATCAATATTATTTCCAATGAAATAATTTAAATCAGAAAATAAAATACGATTTATCTCATCATCAACACTTGAGTCGTCTACATCAACTTTGTAGTTCGTTGTTATTTTTAACTGGTTTTCTGCTCCAAAAGTTTTTACCTCAGCATTACCCAAAGATTCGATAAGTTTTTGCTGGACCTGAAGTTGATTGATAGGGTTTTCAAATCTCACAACATATGATCTTCCTCCAACAAAATCAACTCCCTGGTTCAAATTATTAATAAATAAAGAAAAAATAGCTATAAAAATAAAAGACCCAGATATGACATATGAAATTTTTCTTTTTCCAAGGAAAGATATAGACAGGTTTCTAAATAAGTTTTTTGTTAATGGAGTAGAAAAATCTAATTTTTTTCCTGAAGAAATATACCATTCAACCAACATTCTTGTGATAAAAATCGCAGTGAATAATGAAGTTAAAATACCTATTAATAGCGTGGTTGCAAACCCCTTAATTGGGCCTGTACCAAAAATAAATAAAACTAGTGCAGTAACACCCGTGGTAGCATTTGCATCTAAAATAGATGATAATGCATTGCTAAAACCATCAGCAATTGCTTGTTTTTGTCCCTTTTCTCTGTATATTTCTTCACGTACTCTTTCAAAAATTAGCACATTTGCATCAACCGACATACCAATTGTTAATACTATACCTGCAATTCCTGGCAATGTAAGAACGGCCCCTAAACCAGATAATAAACCGAAAATAAGTAAGATATTCAAAGATAAAGCAACATCTGCATAAAGTCCAGCTCTCCCATAATAAAAGTACATCCAAATCAATACTAAAATAAGAGCAATTATAAATGAGTACGTACCCTTTTGAATAGATTCTTGCCCGAGTGTTGGACCAATTACTTCAGATTGAATAATATCTGCAGATGCTGGTAATTTACCCGCTCTTAAAACATTTGCCAAATCTAGGGCCTCGTCCAAAGTAAAATTCCCTGTTATTTCAGATCTTCCCCCAGAAATGGCTCCACTTGTTACACCAGGTGCAGAGTAAACCATTTCATCAAGAACAATAGCAATGTTAGTTTCATCGGCATATGCTTGGCCAGTTAAATCTTCCCAAACTCTTGCTCCTGTTCCATTCATTTGCATCACAACGGCCGCATTACCAAATTGATCATAAGACTGAGATGCATCTACAACAACGCTACCACTTAGTGGTGGTAAATCTCTTCTATTAGATTTTAGAACATACAATTCAATAATATTAGTTTCAGAATCCGGAAGACCCCATAAAAACTTAGTATATCTTTTACTTGGTGGTAATAATTGTCTAACCTTGGAATTTGATAAATATTCATTTACAAGCTCCTTGTCTTTCAGGTTAAACTGAGCTAATACAGGTCCACCTTGAAAACCTGTGCCAACGATTAGGTCTAATAAAGGGTTTTTCTCAACATTAATAGAATCATTTACCTCAACATCAGCAAGTAGGTCATCAATTTCTGACTTTTCCTCAACATTATCAGTTTCTTCATCTTTGTATATTTCTTTCAAGACTTGGTTAGCATCTGAAAGGAATCTAAAATAATCTTGATTCTTTTCAGATGTCCAAAATTCTAACTGAGCTGTGCTTTGAAGTAGTTTTTTGACTCTATCAATATCTTTTGCACCTGGAAGTTCCACTAATATTCTTCCAGAATTACCAAGCCTTTGAATGTTAGGGCTTGTAACACCAAATTGATCAATTCTTTTTCGTAAAACCTCAAAGGCTGAAACAATGGATTCATCAATTTTAATTCTCAAAATAGGTTTGACATCATTATTCGACATTTGAAAATTTATATCATCACTAAGAGTTCTGTTTGCAAATATATCTGGTGATGCTAAATTTTTATTTGGAGCGATGGACTCAAATGCAAGAAAAAATGACTCAATGTAGTTATCATTAGAACTTTTTTGAAGAACATCTGCCTCACTTAAGGCTCTGTTGAAATCTGGATCGGATGTGTTTTCAGCTAGACCTTTGAGTATGTCCTTGACAGAAATTTGTAAAATAACATTAATTCCACCTTGTAGGTCCAAACCTCTTTTTAATTCCTTCGATTTGAAAGTAGAATAGGTTGGTCTTAAAATTTTTGGTAAAAAAGTAAGTTGATCAATATTAGAAATGGAATCTAAATATAATTTTTTTGAAACCTGTCTTTTAATAACAAAATCATCTTGATCAGTATTGACAATTGATTCCGAGAATAGATCTGCCTCGTTTTCAATTTTATTTGTAAAAAACGTATTTGACAACTGAATTACACAAACAAAAGTGAAAAAAAAGGCAATGAATTTTACTAATCCGTTATTGTGCATAATTTTTTAAATTGCGGCACCAAATATATGATTTAGTAACTCAGAAAACAAAATTTGATGTATGATAAATTTTTTATAGATTTTCTTGAAGACTTTCGTTCATTGCCCTAACAGAATCAGCACTATTTTTAAATTTAAGTTTTTCTTCATCATTCAATTTTAAATTTAAAATTTCTTCAATACCGTTTTTACCTATGGTACAGGGAACACCAATACATAAGTCTGACTGTTCATATTCACCTTCCAAGAATACAGAACACGGTATAATCCTTTTCGAATCATTTAAGACAGATTCTACAAGATAAGAAATTGCCGCGCCAGGGGCATACCAAGCTGAAGTACCTAAAAGTTTTGTGAGAGTAGCCCCACCAACCATTGTTGAGGACACAACACTTTCAATCTCGTTAGCATTTAAAAAATTAGTAATTGGTAAACCATTATAACTAGCAAACCTACTTAGTGGAATCATTGTTTTATCTCCATGCCCACCTATAACCATTCCATGAATATCATTTGCAGGTTTATTCAAAGCCTTTGAAATATATGTCTTAAATCTTGAACTATCAAGAGCACCTCCCATTCCAATGATTCGTCTTTTGTCTAAACCACTAGTTTTAATTGTCAGATAGGTCATGGTATCCATTGGATTAGATACAACAACAATTACTGGGTTTTTAGAGTATTCTAAAATATTTGATGTAACAGTTTTAACTATTTTAGCATTAATACCAATTAATTCAGATCTACTCATCCCTGGTTTTCTAGGAATTCCAGATGTAATCACTACAACATCACTATTTTTTGTTTTTGAATAATCACCTGTCGTACCTTTAATAATTGTATCAAAACCTCTTGTAGTTGAAGTTTGCATTATATCTAATGCTTTTCCTTCTGCAAACCCTTCTTTAATATCAAGCAAAACAATTTCACTACAAATCGATCTAGAGGCCATGACATCTGCAGCAGTTGCACCAACATTTCCAGCACCTATTACACTTACTTTCATTTTTTAAACATCAATATTTGCATAAGTTGCATTTTGTTCGATAAATTCTCTTCGTGGTGGAACCTCATCACCCATCAACATAGAGAAAACTCTGTCAGCTTCTCCTGCATTTTCAATTGTTACTTTTCTAAAAGTTCTAGACTCAGGGTTCATTGTTGTGTCCCATAACTGAATAGCATTCATCTCACCAAGACCTTTATATCTTTGGACAGATGTGCCTGTACCAAAATCCTCAACTAGTTTATCACGATCAGGATCGTTCCAGGCATATTGTTTTTTTGCTCCTTTTTTGACCAAGTAAAGTGGGGGTGTAGCAATATAAACATGTGCATTCTCAATCAATTCACGCATATATCTAAAAAAGAAAGTTAGAATTAAGGTAGATATGTGACTGCCATCAACATCAGCATCACACATTATTACAATTTTATGATATCTTAATTTTTCTAGGTTTAATGCCTTGCTATCATCTTCAGTACCAACACTAACACCTAAGGCAGTATAAATATTTATAATTTCTTGATTTTCAAAAACTTTATGCTGCATAGCCTTTTCAACATTAAGAATTTTTCCTCTGAGGGGTAATATGGCTTGGAAATTTCTGTCCCTGCCTTGTTTCGCAGTACCTCCTGCAGAATCTCCCTCGACCAGAAATATTTCGCATTGAGCAGGGTCTTGTTCGGAACAATCCGAAAGTTTTCCAGGTAATCCTCCACCGCCCATAACAGTTTTTCTTTGGACCATTTCTCTAGCTTTTCTCGCCGCGTGTCTAGCTTGTGCTGCCAAAACCACTTTATCAACAATAATTTTTGCTTCATTTGGATGCTCCTCTAAATAATTTTCAAGCATTTCTGAAACAGCTTGGGAAACAGCTGATGTAACTTCTTTATTTCCTAGTTTGGTTTTGGTTTGACCTTCAAACTGAGGCTCTGCTACTTTAACTGAGATAATTGCCGTTAAACCTTCTCTAAAATCATCACCCGAAATTTCAAATTTAATTTTATCTAAAAGACCAGAGGAATCTGCATATTTTTTAAGAGTTGATGTCAAACCTCTTCTAAATCCTGAAAGATGGGTTCCTCCCTCGTGAGTATTAATATTGTTAACATAGGAGTGGATATTTTCATTAAAAGAAGAATTGTAAATCATAGCTATTTCCACTGGAACATCGTTCTTTTGACCCTCTATAGAAATAACCTCAGGAATTAAAGGTTCACGATTTTCATCCAAAAACTTTATGAATTCCTTTAGTCCCTCATCAGAATGAAAGGATTCTTTCTTAAAATCATCATCTACTTTTTTTCTTCTATCTGTTAAATTTATTGTTATGCCTTTGTTTAGAAATGATAATTCTCTCATCCTATTAGAGAGTGTTTCATAATTATAACTTTGAACATCTTTAAAAATACTCACATCAGGTTTAAAGGTTACAAGGGTTCCGGTTTTATCACTTTTTCCATTTTCTCTAACAGCATAAAGGGTTTTTCCTTTTTCGTATTCCTGTTCCCAAATTTTACCATCTCTGAAAACAGTAGCCTTCAAATGATCAGAAAGTGCATTTACAACAGAAACACCTACACCATGTAAGCCTCCGGATACTTTATAAGAATCTTTATCAAATTTTCCACCTGCACCAATTTTAGTCATTACTACTTCCAGCGCTGATACACCCTCTTTTTGGTGAATTCCAACAGGGATTCCTCTTCCATTGTCTTCTACAGTAATTGAATCGTCTTCATTAATAATTACACTGATTTCGCTGCAGTGACCTGCCATGGCTTCATCAATTGAATTATCAACAACCTCATACACTAAGTGATGTAAGCCTCTAACACCAACATCTCCAATATACATTGATGGTCTTTTTCTGACATGTTCCATCCCCTCAAGGGCCTGTATACTATCAGCGGAATAATTTTGAGTAGATTCTGAGCTCATATTTGTTAGATTTGTTGTGCTCACAAATATACTCAATATAATGCTACAAGACTCATTTCTAACAGGAAGGAAATGATATAAGTTATTAACAAAAAATTATTAAACTTTTTAATAAGAATCCTTGTGAATATTTTGTACCGCTCGTCCAGATGGATCATTTAATTTTTGAAATGATTTATCCCACTTTAAAGCTATTGGACTACTGCATGCAACTGAAGGTACTGAAGGAACTGTTTGAGCGGCTGTTTCAGAGGGAAAATGATCTTCAAAAATTGATCTATAGTAATATTCTTCTTTGCTCATAGGTGTTTGGAAAGGAAATCTTTTGTTGGCATTTTGAAAATCATAATCAGAAACTTCATTTTCAACCAACTCTTTTAAACTATCAATCCATGAATAACCAACACCATCGCTGAATTGCTCTTTTTGTCTCCAGGCTACTTGTTTTGGTAAATAATTTTCGAAAGCTTTCCTTAAAACCCACTTTTCCATTCTTTCTTTGTTGATCATTTTATCTTTTGGATTGATATTCATTGCAACATCCATAAACTCTTTGTCTAAAAAGGGAACTCTTCCCTCAATACCCCAGGCTGCAAGTGATTTGTTTGCCCTTAAACAATCATACTGGTAAAGTTTTTCAATTTTTCTAACAGTTTCATTGTGAAATTCTTGTGAATTAGGAGCCTTATGAAAGTATAAATAACCCCCAAAAATTTCATCTGCACCTTCACCAGATAAAACCATTTTTATTCCCATAGACTTTATGACCCTAGCCATCAAATACATTGGAGTTGATGCTCGAACAGTTGTCACATCATACGTTTCAATATGATATATAACATCTCTTAAAGCATCTAAACCTTCTTGTATCGTAAAATTAATTTCATGATGAATAGAGCCTATGTGTTGAGCAACAATTTTTGCAGCTTGTAAATCAGGTGATCCTGCCAGGCCAACAGAAAATGAGTGCAATTGTGGATACCAAGCATCGTCTTTGTCATCAGATTCAATTCTCTTGGCAGAAAACTTTTTTGCAAGTGCAGATGTTATTGATGAATCTAATCCACCTGAGAGCAACACTCCATATGGTACATCACTCATTAGTTGTCTGTGAACAGCATCCTCTAGTGATTTCTTTAAAATTTCAATTTTTGTTTTATTATTTTTAACTGTTTCAAAATTCATCCAAGATTTACTGTACCATTTGACATAATCTTTGTCATCACTATGGTAAAGACTTCCTGGTGGAAAAATTTCAATTTTTTGACATTTACCATCAAGGGCTTTTAGCTCGGAGGAGACATACATAGTGTCATTTTTATCCCATCCAACGTAAAGTGGAATAATACCCACATGATCTCTTGCCACCAAAAATTTATTTTCAAATGAATCATAAAGAACAAAGCCGAAAATTCCATTTAAATCATTCAAAAAATCTTTTCCTTTTAGATTGTAAAGAGCTATTATAATTTCACAATCAGAATCAGTCAGGAAATCGTGATTTTTAGCATATTTTTCTCTTAATTCTAAATGATTGTAAATCTCTCCGTTGGCAGCCAATACGTACCTACCATCTTTACTGTAAAGTGGCTGTTGGCCAGACTTTGGGTCTACAATCGCTAGTCTTTCATGGGCTAAAACAGCATTTTTATCACTAAATATACCACTCCAATCAGGACCACGGTGTCTTAATTTTTTTGACATTTCCAAAAGCTGAGGCCTTAGAGTCTCGGGGTTCTCATTGATATCTAAAGCACAGACAATCCCACACATCTTGAATTTTTTGGCAAAGATGATTAATAAATTTGAATAAAATCAATTAATTCTGACTAATTAGTATTTTTGAAGCATCAATGATTTGATAATTTTACAGAGCAAAATGAAAAAAAAGTTAGTTTTTTTTGAAAATGTTTTTATTGAAATTAATGAAACTAAAACACTTGAAAATTTAAGTTTTGAAATCTCACAAGATGATTTTATCTATTTAATTGGAAAGACTGGTAGTGGTAAAAGCAGCATATTGAGGTCTATTTACTCTGATATAAAAATAAAGTCAGGGAACTGTATGGTGCTAAATGATGACCTAGTTAAAATTCAAGGCAAAAAAATTCCACTACTAAGAAGAAAAATTGGAATGATTTTTCAAGACTTCAAGTTACTTCCTGACAGATCTGTTGCAAAAAATTTAGAATTTGTACTTAGGGCAACTGACTGGGGAAAAAAAGAATTGATTAATGATAGGATCAATGAAGTACTTGATAGAGTTGGCATGAAAGATTGTATAAATAGAATGCCTTACCAACTTTCAGGGGGCGAACAACAGAGAATAGCAATAGCCAGAGCATTGCTAAATAAACCTGAATTAATCTTGGCTGATGAGCCAACTGGGAATCTTGACCCACAAACAAGTACGGAAATAATGAACTTATTGAGTGATATTCATAACCAAGGGAGTGCAATTTTGATGGCAACCCACGATTATAATACCATTAATAAATTTCCAAAAACAACGCTAAGAATTGAAAACAATAGATTATTTCAACTCAAAAGCAAGTCCATTATTTAATTACATTTGCAAAAGTGAAAACATTAAAAGAACTATTTCAGAAACAAAGCCCATTTTTACTAATTGTAGGGCCATGTGCAATTGAAGGAGAAGAAATGGCATTTAAAATTGCTCTCAAGTGTCAAGAAATAGCAAAAAAGCACGGCATAGAATATGTCTTTAAAGGAAGTTTCAAAAAAGCAAATAGAAGTAAAATAGATAGTTTTACAGGTATAGGTGATGTAAAAGCTTTGAAAATTCTTTCCAAAATTAGAAATGATTTAAAAATTCCAGTAACAACAGATGTTCATGAAGTTAATGATATTGAAATGGCCAAAGAATATGTGGATATTATTCAAATTCCTGCTTTTTTAGCTAGACAAACTGACTTGTTAGTTGCTGCTGCCAAAAGTGGAAAAATTGTGAATATCAAGAAGGGACAATTTATGGATTCAAAAAGTATGGGGTTTGCAGTTAATAAAGTTTTACAATCTGGAAATAGTAATGTTTTAATTACTGAAAGAGGGAATATGTTCGGATATAAAGATTTGGTTGTTGATTTTAGAAATATTCCTAAAATGAAAGTTTACGCACCTGTTATTTTGGATGTTACCCACTCATTACAAAAGCCAAATCAAGATTCTGGTGTAACAGGCGGAGAACCTGAACTTATTGAAACTATTGCAAAAGCAGGGATTGTTACTGGCGCTGATGGTATCTTTATTGAGACACACTATGACCCTAAATCTGCCAAAAGTGATGGAAAAAATATGCTGCCAATCAAAGAATTGGACAATCTTATTTCCAGACTAGTAAAAATAAAATCCTCTATTTAATAAGTTTTTATATTTTTGCACTCCAATTTTGATCATTGAAATTATGGGGCCGACTGGATTTGACAGCGATCTAGTAGTGTTAGTAAGCAAACCGAGCGATTAGTTATAGCTCGTTAATATCAGCTAAAAACTTTAAATGGCGAAAATAAATACGCTCTTGCTGCTTAATGACTGAATTATAGTAAGTCTAAGCCTAGTCCTGCCAGGCAGGAAAGCGAGATGTCTCAAAGTTGTTTTTGTTAGCAATGACTTTTAATGAGGCACCATTCTGTTAACATAGAATAATCATTGCTTCAATGATTATTTGAAACTTTAGAAGCTAAGTGTTGATTGTGTAGTTTTCAGCAAGATCATCATCGAAAATTAAATGAAAACTAAGTTTGTAGAAAGCTGATGTTTCAGTCGTTTGGACGAGGGTTCGAATCCCTCCGGCTCCACCATTTAAACTGTGAATATTAATTTAAAATTGGTAATGATGGGAATTTTGAAACTTCTTTAGACAATTTTTCTTTTATTAATTTTTCATTCAAATCAAGATCTTTTTCTTTTAATGGATTTTCCTCAAAAATATCATTTTTCATATCAAAAAATTCTCCATTTTTATACAACTTATACCTTTTATCCTGGCTAAAAATATTTCTGTACCTGTCAACATTAATTGACCACTTGGGGTCATAGTAAATAGTTACAGTTTCACGTATATTTTTTTTATTCCCATAAAAAACATGCGTTAAGCTTTTGCCATCCGAATCATTTGAAACATTTAAAATGTCAGAAAATGTAGCATAGAAATCAGTCAAATCAACAACACCATCATAAATAATTGGTTTCTTAATTTTAGAGGGCCAACTAGCGATCATCGGAACATGCACACCATGGGTTATAGTATTTCCTTTTGCTCCTTTAACATCGCCATTTACAGTTTTGGTAACTAGAGTTCTATTTGTGCCGTTGTCACCAAGAAATATTATTAAGGTGTTATCCTCTATTCCCTGAGCCTTTAATTCTTCGGCTATTTTACCAACTATTTTGTCCATATATTCGACCATATCTTTAAAAAAAATATTGTTCCTTTTGTACCTTAAATCTGGATTATTCCACTCATCTGAATCTGGTGTAGGAACAAATGGGTCATGAGCAAGGAGCATCGGGTAATAGAGAAAAAAAGGTTTTTCTTTATTTCTTTGTATAAAATCTATTGCGTAATCTGATACTATATCTGGGCCATACAAATCTTTATTACGATCTAGAAATTTTCCGTTTTGTTCAATTAATGGATTTGCAAATCTTTCTCCAAAATCTTTTGTTTTTGTCAATTGCCACAAGCAATATTCATCAAAACCAAATTTGTAAGGTCTAGTATTATCTTCTTTTATACTTTGATCTATTTCACTAATTTTTAATCCATTCAATTGCCATTTACCAACTATCGCTGTTTGATAACCATTCTCTTGAAATAAATTTCCAAATGTTTTTTCACTAGAATTAAGATGCGTGAAATAATCGTAGTTTTTGTAGTTATATTTTCCAGTCATTATTTTGACTCTTGATGGGGTGCAAAGTGGATTTGCAATTGCATTAGTAAAATTTACACCATTTGAGGCCAATGCATCTAAGTTCGGGGTATTGTAAGACAAACTCCCATTAATTCCTAATCCTTCATAACCAATATCATCTGCCATTATCAATATTACATTCGGATTTCTTATTTCATTTTGAAATTGATTACAACCAATACAAATAAAAATCAAAAAGATTATTGAGGGTTTTATTAGTGTATTCATCTTTATCATTTAAAATAAAAACATTGGTTGGTTAAATGGCAAATATTCTTAAATTTAACATCTTAATTTTAAAAATATGAAAAAAATAATTTTACTTTTTGCAATCTTTTTTTCGTCTTTTTCATTTTCTCAATATTGCGCTTTTTTTGATTTTAAAACTGATGAGCCAGAAATGGTTGTTTCAGCACTAAAAGGCATGATGGAAACTGAATGGGCAAAAAACATCAATGGAACAAAATCCTTGTTTGCTTATCAATTCAACGGAAATACTGAAGCAACTCATGTAGTTCAATTTTGTTTTCCTGATGAAGCATCTTTTGCGAATTGGTCATTGTCCTGGTTTGCATCTTCAGTAGCTCAAGTTTTTGGAGAAAAACTTAACAAGTACATTACACCTGTTAAGACTGCTTTAAATACACCAGCATGGTTTAAAAATGACTGGACACCTGATCAAGTTTTTATGATTTGGGAAATGGAAGTTTCAGACCCAAGCAAGTATGCGAAAGAATTTGCTTCTTTTTCTCAGGAAATGGCTGTAACTCAAGGGTATGAAGAAAACTCATACGGTCTTGGATATCCAATTAGTGGAAAAAATGGTGGTTTTTCTCATTTTGTGTGGGTTGGTGCACCTGATTTAGAATCAGCATTAAAAAGAACAAAAGATATGTATAACAGTACTGAATTTGCGGAATACTCTAAAAAAGTCAGTGGCGTTAGAAAAGTTGTAAACTCTTACATGATGGTAAGGTTGGCTGACTTCTAGATATTAAAATAACTGTATGAAAAAGCCCTTTTTAGGGCTTTTTTTATTTTAATTTTAGAAATCCGAATTCACCATTATCAACTGCTATAATAGGTTTGCCATCTAAAGACAAATCTATATCCTCACCTGCCCAATCTTCACTCTCAATTCCATAAACTCCTTCCCATTCAATAGAACCATCAGATGAAAACTTAATAGAATATACTTTCCACTGATTAGAGAATTCAGATGAATTATCACATGATGCAGAATATTCATCATATTCATCTCCAGTTCCAGCAGTAATTATACAACCACCATCATCAGTGTGTGCGACTCCCCAAACCTCATCGTGAATGAAATTTTCATCGAAACCTCTGGGGTTGCCTTTTTTGACTTCCCATAACTTATTGCCATTGTTATCAATCTTCATTGTATAAGTGTCCCAGTTCGCAGTTTGTGATGTCGTATGACCACTTAAAAAAATTTCATTTTTATCATTTACATCCATTGCAAAGCAATGATCAGAATCTGATCCACCATAAACATTAGACCAGATTACATCACCTGACAGATTCATTTTAATTAGAGCATAATCCTGAGCGCCATTTGTAAGGCCTGAAATATAAATATCATTATTAATAGACTTAATTCTGTATGCATGTGACATGTAACTCTTGATATCAATATTTTTAATAATAGTTCCATCTAAATCTAATATGTGTAAGCTTGATTCACCCTCTGAATAAAAGTTATTGTATTTATCTTCAGAATTGGTGTAACCAACTGCAAAAATTTGATTATTTACCAAAAGTAAGTGCTCAAAAGCATCACTTCCACCATTTTCAAAAGTTTTAGAGAACAAAATATCTCCATTTTCTTTTTTTACCTTAACTAAAAAACTATCATCATTTTTTACCCCACACAATAAATAACCATCTTCAATTTCAAGTATTGAATTTCCAAAATTATGACCTTCATCAGTATATTCTTTTTTCCAAATTAATTGACCATTTCGGTCAACCTTAACCACAAGCATTTTAGCATTATTTGGTAAAGAACCTGTTTCACCTATTTGAATAAAACCTCCGTCACTAGTGGAGAGAATGTAATGTCCATGAGATTCTTCACCACTTCCCCCATAAGATTGAAACCAGTCTATAGAGGGTTTGTTCTCATAATTAATTGACTCACAAGTAGAAATGCTATCAACATCATTGGAGCACGACATCAAAATGATTAATATCAAGCTTAACTTTAATTTAAATGTCATAATTTTAAAAATATTTATGATCATTAAAAGATACATTTTTAACATTTCAAAAATAATTTTGATATTATTTTTTATCTCATGCGAAGATAATGATTATGCTACTGATTTTAACTCAACCAAAGAGCTAAAAACAGAGACCATATTTATTCAACAAAACGTGAGTGGTGTATTAGAGCAAAGACCTGTTATTATCCAAACCGAGTTAAATATTAACACTAATAAATTATACCCTATTGTTTTTGGATTACATGGAAATGGTGGAACAAATACAGGTTTTTTAAATAGACTTAAAAGGTTTACTGACGATGGGGAATTTGTAGGTATTTATCCTCAAGGAATTCAAAGATCATGGAATTTAGGTTCAGAGGCCTCGCGAGCTGATGATGTTCAATTTATTAATTTGATTATTGAAGAATTGAAAAACTATCAGAATCTAGATATGAATAAGGTTTATGTCATAGGAAATTCAAATGGCTCTGGAATGGCCAACAAGTTAGGTGTAGAAACAAATCATTTTAAAGCGATTGCACCCATCGTAAGTCAATTAATGGAAAGTATGCCGTTGAAGCCAACAACTCAGCCCCTATCGGTTTTCCAAGTTAACGGAGCTTTAGATCCAATAATTCCAATCAGCGGTGGACCCGGGCCAGGAACACATATTTTTTTAGATGCTCTGGAAAGTGCAAAATTGTGGGCAAATAAATTTAATTGTTTTGAACCTCAAATTAGAATGATTGGGGAAGATACATTGTATGAATTTAAAAACTGTGACGATGGAAAAGAGGTCAGGTATTTAAGGATTGAAAATGGGGAACACAATGTTTTAAATTCTCTTTTTTTAATCAATGAGATTTGGAACTTCTTTCAAAGATTTTAGATATGAAACATCACATCAAGAATTTATCAAATATTGTAATTGTTTTTTTATTATGTATGGGTTTAGGATTTGCCACCCAAAATAAAATTGTAATTAATGGTATCATTTTGGTTTTTATTATCCACTGGGTATTATACATTCCTGCAAATATTTTTAAAACCGAAAAATTTTATGATCTAACAGGTAGTCTCGCTTATATTTCTGTGATTTCTTACATACTATACTCAAAAACACAAAGCTTTGGGTCAGGAATTGGAGAAATTGTTATTTCCCTAGTAATAATAATATGGTCTGGTAGATTAGGTACATTTTTATTTTTAAGAATAAAAAAAGATGGTGAGGACAAAAGATTTAGAGAATATAAAAAGTCATGGTCAAAATTTTTGCTTGCATGGACAACATCAGGAATGTGGGTAACAATATGCTCAGCATGCGCAATTACAGCCGTCGCTTCGGAAAATATTATTGAGCTAAGTATTGCATTTTTTACAGGACTTACTCTCTTTGTTCTTGGATTTTCCATAGAGATCATAGCAGATTATCAGAAGACAAAATTTAGATCAATTAGTGAAAATAAGAATAAATTCATAACCTCAGGCTTATGGTCAAAATCTAGGCATCCAAACTATGTAGGAGAAATTATTCTTTGGCTAGGTATTTCTGTTATGTCATTTTCAAATTTGGAGGGATTACAATACATCACTCTTATCTCACCAATTTTTACCTACTGGTTACTTGTCTACATAAGTGGGGTAAGTATTTTAGAGAAAAGTGGTCAAGAAAAATGGGGGCATTTAAAAGAATACCAGGATTACATTAAAAAAACGCCGAAATTACTTTAAAACCAAATCAACTGGCCCATCAGTATTTTTATCAACAGAGAAACTAAATTTATAGAGTTTTTTATCTACTAAGATCTCTCCCTCATAATCACCAAAGAATCCCCTGAATTCAAAGGAATCGCTAATATTTATTTTTTCACTTATTTCAGTTGTCCAAGTTTCTTTTATTAACTGCTTTAAAGTCAAAAATGATTTTTTTGGAGATAAGTCTTTGTAAAGCAATCCTCCAGCATGTCCTCTCCAGGCATTTTTGTCAGTTAGGTTCCAAAAAGTAATGGAACTAACACTTGGATGACTGAAGACAAGTGTGTAAAAGTCTTTTAAATAAGATGCTTGGAAATCTTCATATTCAGGAAGACTTGGTAAGTCCATTTCTTTCCCGTTTCGAAGTGATTCATCTCGCTTAGCTAAAAACTCTTGGTGATCTTTCCAATTATTAAATCTTTTCGAACTTGTCACAGTGATTTCTGTGAACTGAATGTTTTTTCCCAAAACTGCATAGTCCTCAATCTGATCCCAAACTTGACTTTCAGTCATGACATTATCATTCGACTGCATGTGAGCTTGCATCCCGATTGAACTGAAATTTAAATTTTTCTGAACGTAATATTCATTTATTTTAAAATATTCGGGGTCCTTTGCGTGATAATGATTATTTGAATAATTCTTATTTGGATTAACGCTGTTGACAAACTGATAGATTTCTACCATTGCTGGATATATTCCACCTTTGTAATTAATCCAGTCTTGAATAGCACTATATGGAATGTGAGGTTTAAATGGGCCAACTGGTTCATTGTATACATCCCAATCATTAATTTCTGGATAAGTTTCGATTAATCTCCTCATGTGTTTTTTGATTGCAACTTCAAGTTCATCCAAATCTTTTGAATATCTTACCCAATCAGGCATACCTTCATGCCACATCAACGGATGACCTTTTAATCGAATATTATTTTTTATTGACCATTTAATTATATCATCATAATATTTATCTATTTGTTTTCTACCACTCCTTTCATCAGTTAGAGCCCAGTACATACCTACTGT
>OZSS01000282.1_pt1 | contig 23882 bp, 20 predicted proteins | sample 1779911 | NCBI WGS metagenome assembly OZSS01 (sample SAMEA2603589, study PRJEB24840) | metagenome | biome: Water; feature: Photic zone; material: Seawater sample | place: Mediterranean Sea | collected 2013-11-12 | depth 10 m
TGAATTTTTAAATTCTGGTGCAAAATATGCATTCTGCCAGTTTTTTCTGCTCTTTTTTTCACTATAAAACTTCCAAAACCTCTTAAATAAACATTTTTACCTTCGCTTAATGAGTTTTTAACTTCTTCCATAAAATCCTCTACAGTTGCAAGCACCTCATTTTTTTCTAGTCCTAAATTAGATGATATTTTAGCTACCAATTCTGCTTTCGTCATATTTCTTTAGTTTTTTAAAATTTTTGATTGCCAAATATATAAATTTATATTCTCTTATAATTCTTTAAGATATATTTTTTGATACATGCATCTTCCTATATTGATCTTTCAAAAAAGTTGATAAAATGGTATTCAACCAATAAAAGAGATCTTCCCTGGAGAAAAACAAAAGATCCATATTCTGTCTGGGTCTCTGAAATTATCCTTCAACAAACAAGAATAGAAACTGGAATAAGATATTATTTAAACTTTATTAAAAATACCAGCTCATTCAATACCCTCTTTCAAACCAGCTAAAATTTTTGTAGAAGACGTAAAAAATAACAACTAATTTATGCCTAGCGGAAAAAAAAGAAAAAGACACAAGGTTGCTACCCACAAAAGAAAAAAAAGGAGTAGAGCCAACAGACACAAGAAAAAGTAATCAGTCTGTACGATCATTGAAATTTAGAGTTTACTTAAATTAAACTCGATAAAAAAAGTTTAACTAAAATTATTAATTGTGAATAAAGAATTAATTGTAAGATCAATTAATTCAGCTGTAGATTATGCTCTTTTACAAGATGGTAGACTCATAGAGCTGCACAGGGAAAAAGATAATAACAAATTTGGGGTTGGTGATATTTTTATTTCAAAAATAAAAAAAACAATCTCAGGCTTGAATGCATCTTTTGTTGAAGTAGGATATGAAAAAGATGCTTTTCTTCACTACCATGATTTAGGTCCAAGAGTTAGATCTCTTATTAAATTTACGAACTTAGTCAGTGATGGAAAAATCACTAATTATTCTCTCGAAAAATTTAAGTTTGAAAAAGAAATTGAAAAACAAGGAAAAATTGATGATGTAATAAATGCAAATCAAAAACTCTTAGTTCAAATTATAAAAGAACCAATTTCAACAAAAGGCCCTAGAATCAGTTCAGAGCTCTCATTTGCCGGTCGATTTCTAGTTCTAATCCCTTTTTCCAATAGAATTTCTGTTTCTCAAAAAATTAGCAGCAGAGATGAGAGGAATAGATTAAAGGATTTAATTGAAGAATTTAGACCAAAAGGTTTTGGTGTTATAATCAGAACTGTTGCTAAAGGGAAAAAAACAGCTGAATTAAGTAAAGATTTACAGAGTTTATACACTCAGTGGATAAATCTATGTAAAAAAATTAATGGTTCGAAAGTACCTTCACGAATCCTGAGCGAATTAAATAGAGGTTCCTCTATACTCAGAGATGTTTTCGACGAAAAATTTAAAGGTGTGTATTGTAATGACAAAAGTTTGTGCTATGAGCTAAAAGACTATATTGAGCAAATTGCTCCTAGTAAAAATTCAATTGTTAAATATTATAAATCCGATAATCCAATTTTTGAACATTTCAGTATTGAACGTCAAATAAAATCAGCATTTGGAAGAACAGTGTCAATGAGCAAGGGTGCTTACCTAATTATTGAACACACAGAAGCTCTTCATGTTGTCGATGTTAACAGTGGAAATCGTTCAAATAAAAGTTCTAATCAAGAAGAAACGGCATTAGAAGTTAATTTGATTGCTGCATCTGAAATTGCAAGACAATTAAGGCTCAGAGATATGGGTGGAATAATTGTCCTAGATTTTATTGATATGATAAAAGTGGAAAATAGGAAAAAATTGTTTGATCATTTCAAATCTGAAATGGAATCAGACAGAGCGAAACACAAAGTACTGCCTCTAAGTAAAATTGGGTTGATTCAAATGACCAGGCAAAGAGTAAGACCTGAGATGAATATTACAACAATAGAAAACAACCCGAATAGTAATGGAAAAATTGAAGCTCCAATTGTCATTATAGATAAGATTAATAATTCCATAGAAAAAATCCTTAACAATAAATACATTTCAAAAAAGAATCTTAAGTTGCATTTACATCCTTTCATTGCAGCTTACATCACGAAAGGTTTTATTTCCAAAAGGGTTATGTGGTTTTTGAAGTACAAAAAATGGATCAAGGTTATACCTAGGGATTCATATACTTACCTACACTACAGATTTTTCAACATAAAAGGAAAGATTAATCATCATTAAAAAGCGGCTTATGCCGCTTTTTTTTTTATATTATGATTAGTGAATAAATACTTAAGTATCCCAGATCTTCTTAAAAAAGGAGAGTATTATTGTTCATATCAAGAAAGGTGTCATGTGGAGGTTTACAAGAAACTAAGAACATTTAGTTCTTCTAACTCAGACATTAACGAAGTAATTGGTAAATTAATTTCTGATGATTATTTAAACGAAACACGCTTTTCAGAAAGTTTTGTAAGAGGTAAATTCAAAAATAAAAATTGGGGAAGGGTTAGATTGAGTTTAGAATTAAAAAAAAGATCTATATCAAAAAAAAATATCGAAATCGCAATGCGACAAATTCATGAGGATGATTATCAAAATAAATTTAAAGAACGTTTTTATTTTTTGGTTGAAAAATTCAAAAATGAAAAGAAAATTGTGATGAAAAAAAAGATTTTTGATTATTTTAACTATCGCGGTTGGGAACATGCAATAATTTACAATGAAATCAATAAACTCTAAACTCTTTTTTTTAATTGCTGTTTTTTTAATTATCAGTTTTGGTAAAAATGAAGTTGATCTAGTAGTAATAAATGCCAAAATATACACTGTAAACGATGAGTTTTCTATTGCAAAATCCATGGCAATAAAAAATGGAGAAATCATAGATATTGATACTGATAATTTAGATTCCAAGTACAATTATAAAGAGATAATTGATTTAGATGGTCAGACAATCATTCCAGGAATTATTGATTCTCATTGCCACTTTTACAATCTAGGTCTTGACCAACAAGTTGTTGATTTAAGAGAAACTAAATCCTTTGACGAAATTATTCAAAGATTAAAAAACTATGAATTAAATAATAACACTGATGTAATAATGGGCAGAGGATGGGATCAGAATGATTGGGATAAAAAAAGTTTTCCCGTAAATACAAAACTAAATGAGGAATTTAAGAACAAATTAGTTATTCTTGAGAGAATTGATGGACATGCATATATAGTAAATGATAATGTTCTCGAACTCTCCGGAATTGATAAAAACACATTGGTTCGTGGAGGTCTGGTGCTATTAAAAGATGACAAGCCAACAGGTGTATTAATTGATGGTCCTATGTCACTTGTTGATCAAGTTTTACCTGAAAAAACTTTGAATGAAAAAATTAATGCATTGAAACAGGCTGAAGAAATTTGTTTTAGTTATGGTCTTACAACTGTTGATGATGCAGGCTTAAGTACCAATATAACATCTATTATTGATAGTCTCCACAAATCAAATGACTTGAAAATTAAAATATATGCAATGATTAGTGTTTCAAGAAAAAATATTGAAAAATTTAAAAAAGAAGGAATATATAAATCTAAAAAACTAAATATCAGGTCATTTAAAGTATACGGTGATGGGGCATTAGGATCTAGAGGAGCTGTATTGAAAAACCCTTATTGTGATGATCCTCACAACTATGGAATTCTAAGAACTAGTGCAGATGATTTAAAGTATTATGCAAAAGAAATTGCTGAAATGGGTTTTCAGATGAACACGCATGCAATAGGTGATTCAACTGTTTCTGTTTTATTGAATGAGTACAAAAAGGTGCTTAATGAAATTGATGATCCCCGTTGGAGAATTGAACATTCACAGGTTGTAGACATGAACGAGTTTGAATTATACAACGAAAAAATTTTGCCTTCAATCCAACCCACACATGCAACTAGCGATATGTACTGGGCATATGACAGATTAGGTAGCAGAATAAAAGGAGCATATGCATTTAAAGACTTACTAAAATCTTCAAATAGAGTGGCTTTAGGGACTGATTTTCCAGTTGAAAAAGTAAATCCATTTCATACATTTTACAGTTCAGTAGAAAGAAAAGATCTTAAAGGCTATCCGGAGAATGGTTTCCAAATGGAAAATTCCTTAAGCAGAGAAGAAACGTTAAAAGGCATGACCATATGGGGTGCTTATTTTAATTTTGAGGAACATGAAAAAGGAAGTCTGGAGATTGGTAAAAGTGCAGATTTTGTTGTGTTAAATCAAAATATAATGGAAGTCGAAGCAGACTTAATTCCAAATACAGAAGTACTACAAACATATATTGACGGTGAACTTGTTTACTCGAAATAGTTAATAAATCCAAATAAAAAATTTCTACCTGGCATAGGCACTAGATTTGTCTCTGTGTATGACTCGTCAAATATATTGTTTAAAGAAAAGAATACATAACCCTTAGATCCTATTCTATATTTAATATTCGTATCTACAACTGAATGATTTGAATGATCTGACCTTTCGCCATACTTAAACATTAAATTTTGGGATAATCTTTTTGAATAATTCAATAACAATCTTGATGTTAATTGGTGTTTTAGTGAATTGATCGAGTATCGAGAAAAATTGATATCATTCACATAGGAGTCATCAAAAAGATAAGTGTAACCAATTCTAAATATACTTTTATGACTTAAGTCAAAATCAAAACCTTTTGTATCCAGATTTCTGATATTTGTAGCTCTCCACTTTTCAGATTCGTTTTCTTTAACATAGTCAATAATATTAGTAGACTTTCTTTGAAAAAAGGAGGATGACAGTTGAATATTTTCACTTTCATATTTAAATCCAAATTCATTACTCAAAGCGTGTTCAGGATCTAAATCAGGATTTCCAACTGTGTTTCGGTCTGAATAATAAAGATCCGTGTAAGTTGGGATTCTATAGGTTTTACCAAAATTGGCATACAATTTTATTTTTTTTGAAAGGTGAAAACCCAAATCTAAACCAGGGAAAAAATGAAAGGATAAATCAGAAAAATACGAAACAGAAAAGCCCGGTGACACTATGAGTTTATCATCGATCAAATGAAATATATGGTCAAAATAAACTGTTGATGTAAATCTTTTATGAGATCCTAAATTATTACTTGAAATATAGGACTGCGAATTATCAATACCAAAATTCGAAAAACTACCGGAATCATAATACTTGATAAAATTCAAATCAAGATAAATTTTATTTGATATATGAAGATTTCTATATATTTCTGGGTTGTCCCTAATATAAATGTATTCGTCTTGATTTCTCCTCCAATAGAGTTTAGGTTTAACAACCAATTTTTCTTTTTTAAATTTTGTTGATAACCCAAAAAAACTTGATTGTGTTTCCTCATATTGATCGATTGCCTCTGGGCTTGCATAAAAGCCATTCGCACCAAACTTTTTCTCAGAAAAACCTGAGATAATTTCGATAGACCCATTTTTAGATTTTATATTATTTTTCATAAAAATAAAATCGTTTTTAAAGTCTGTATTGTATCTATAACCATCAGACTTGGCTTTGTGAAATGATATCAATGAATTGAATTTATCTTCAATACTGGTTCTCATTTTTATGGAATAATTAAATTGGTCGTAAGATCCGTATGAGATGTCGTTAGCATAAATCTCAACAACTTTATTATTGGATTTTTTAAGAGGTTTCGTTATAATATTAATTGCACCACTGAATGCATTTTGTCCAAAAATTCTAGCAGCAGGTCCTTTAATAATTTCTATTCTTTCAATTAACTGAACTGGTAAAAGTAAATTCAGCGTATGATGACCTGTTTGAATATCATCCATTTTCATTCCATCAATCAAAAGCAATGTTTGATCAAAACCACCTCCTCGAATATATAAATCGGCTTGTGTTCCAGAAACCCCTCTTCTTCTTATATCTAAACCGCTAACTAACTGAAGAAGCTCTGTGACATTTCGTGATGCAGTCTCCTGAATTGTTTTTGAATCAATTACTTGAACAGATCTAAAGTTTTTACTAAAGGGGATATTTATTTTGGTATCTGAAACTACGACCTCATCGAGATTTTGAGTAGTTTGTGAACTAATGGTTAGTGAAATAAAAATTAGTATTACAATTAGTTTTTTTTTCAAAAAATAAAAAATTAGTCAACTAAAATAATTAGCTTATTTTTTTTCATTTCAACTACACCAGATTTTATCTCTAACGATGCTCTACCTGATGAAAAATCCAAAATATCACTTTCTGAATCATTATCAACTCCGTCTATTAGGATTTCCCCTTTTTTTAAAGTGGAGACTATCGGCGCGTGATTATTTAAAACCTGAAAATAACCTTCCGAACCTGGCAAATGAACCGATTTTGCTTCACCACTAAATATGGTTTTCTCTGGGCTTACAATCTCTAATTGCATATTATTTAGATTCAGCAATCATTTTTTCACCTGCTTCAATTGCTTCTTCAATAGTCCCTTTTAAATTGAATGCTGCCTCAGGAATGTGATCTAATTCACCATCCATAATCATATTAAAACCCTTAATTGTATCTTTTATATCTACTAAAACTCCAGGGATTCCAGTGAACTGTTCAGCAACATGGAATGGTTGGGATAAAAACCTTTGAACTCTTCTTGCTCTTGAAACAGTTAATTTATCTTCTTCTGATAATTCCTCCATACCTAGGATTGCAATAATATCTTGCAGCTCCTTATATTTTTGGAGCATTTCTTTGACACGTTGCGCACAATTATAATGATCATCACCAAGAATTTCTGGCGTTAAAATCCTAGATGTTGAATCAAGTGGATCAACAGCAGGATAAATACCCAATTCAGCAATTTTTCTAGAAAGTACAGTTGTTGCGTCAAGGTGGGAGAAAGTTGTTGCTGGAGCAGGGTCAGTTAAATCATCAGCAGGAACGTAAACAGCTTGAACAGAAGTAATAGATCCTTTTTTGGTTGATGTAATTCTTTCCTGCATAGCACCCATTTCTGTAGCTAGAGTCGGTTGATATCCCACTGCAGAGGGCATACGTCCTAACAAAGCAGACACTTCAGATCCTGCTTGTGTAAATCTAAAAATATTATCTACAAAGAATAAAACATCCTTTCCTTGCCCATCATCACTACCGTCTCTAAAATATTCAGCAACTGTAAGTCCAGAAAGGGCTACTCTTGCTCTTGCACCAGGGGGCTCATTCATTTGACCAAAAACGAAAGTAGCTTTTGATTTTTCCAAAGCTTTTTTATCAACCTTGCTTAAATCCCATCCACCATTTTCCATTGATTCCATAAATTCTTTTCCATAATTAATGATTCCCGATTCAAGCATTTCTCTTAATAAATCATTACCCTCACGTGTTCGTTCACCTACTCCAGCAAATACTGAAAGTCCACCGTGGCCTTTAGCAATATTATTAATAAGCTCCTGAATCAAAACGGTTTTACCAACACCAGCACCACCAAACAGACCAATTTTACCACCTTTGGCATAAGGTTCAATTAGATCAATAACTTTTATTCCTGTAAAAAGAACCTCTGTAGAGGTTGATAACTGATCAAAAGCTGGAGCCTCTCTGTGTATAGACAAACCAGTATCACCTTTTTTGGGTAGATTTTTCATTCCATCAATAGAATCACCAATTACATTGAAGAGTCTTCCATAAATTTCCTTACCAGTTGGCATTTGAATTGGACTTCCTGTTGAAATAACATCTTGACCTCTTTGGAGTCCATCTGTCGAATCCATTGATATGGTCCTTACCATGTCTTCTCCAACATGAGATTGAACTTCTAAGACCAGGGTTGATCCATCATCCTTGTTTACTTCGAGAGAGTCATAAATACTTGGAAGCTCTGTAGATGATGAGTCAAAGGAGACATCGACTACAGGTCCGATTATCTGAGAAACTTTACCAACATTTTGTGACATAATACTTTTTGATTATAGGATATACAAATATAATCTAAACTTGTATTTTTTGTGAATAAAAGAAATAAAAAAGGCGCCTGAAAAAGCGCCTTTATTAACAATTTTTGTTGATATGTTACGGGTTTAAGGTAAACTTAACATAGTATTGACTACCAATTAGTCCAGTGTAAGGTATACTGGCATAATCGTCACCTGTTAAGTTGACAGCTCCAACTTTAATTACACTTTGTAATTCAGGAACATCAAAACTCATGGATGCATTGAAAACCCAATTAGCAGGAATAATACCATCTGCAAAAGTGGATTCATATAAAAATGCATTATGATAGCTTGCAGAAACATTAAATCCAATATTATCTCCAATTTCAGTCGAACCTAAAGATAATCTTCCACGAACCTTAGGGGTATTGAATGAAGTCTCATAACTTGGATCAATATTACTTCTATCCATCTCGTTGTATGCGAACTTTGCTCCAAAGTCAAACTTTCCAAATATTTTAGCATCTAATCCAATATCTAATCCCATAGTACTGACAACCTCATCAGTGTTGTTATCAACGGCATAAATAGCAACGTCATCAGCTTGAACTGCAGCCAAAGCAGAACCATTAGCTACGCTTCCATAAAAAGGAACTATAACATTCTTAGAGGCAATGAAGTTTTGATACTTTGCCCAGTAGGCATTGATATCAACAGAAAGTCTTTTACCATTATATCTATATCCAACTTCCCTAGACTGAACGTATTCTGGCTCAACATTATCTAATTCAGCAACTACTGCAACTCCACCATTTATTAGCTCCTCAGCTTTGTAGGAATTATTCATAACCATATCACCAGTTACAGTGTATGATCCACCGAATGTATTGTGCACGTATCTAAATCTTTCAACACTGTCAGGTGAAGATCCAAATAATACAACTGGAAAACCACTTTGAGAACCACTTCCCAGTCCAATGTACATATCTTGCATTGTTGGTGTTCTCATGGCTGTTTGATATGAGACTCTTGCATTATGTCTTGGAGCTAAATTAATTAAAGCACCAACTCTTGGTGTAAAACTGCCCTCATAATTTTGTGCTTTATCATATCTTAAGGCACCATTTAAACTAATAGCACCATCAAAAATATCTCTTTGAACGCTTGCAAAAAGACCTGTTTCGCTAGTTTTTATTGGACCATCGTAATCTGTAAATAATGTCCCATTAGATCTAAGTACGTATTCTCGAAATGAACCACCAATAACCATATCAAATCCATCAACGAGGTCACTCAAGTCATAATTGGCTTCAAAACTATTAGAAATCGTATTATCTTGTACAACAGCGCCACCATTCACTATAGGTGTCTTTGTAATTCGATCATAAGCAGCATTAAATTCAGGACTTCCAGGTACTAACATGTTTCTGTTGGCTATACTTCTTGCGCCGGCATGTGCAACAAAATTCATTGATGGATTGACTAAGAAGTCGTACATACTGGTTTCTCCAAAAAATAAAATACCAACAAGCATTTCATTGATAGCCACTAATGGATCAGGGCTAATTTGGGCTGCTAGTAAAAGAAAGTAATTTTGAAGATATGAACCAAACCAAGCTCCGGCACCACCAGGCTGAGAAGCAAATAAGTTACCACCCAGGGCATCAAGCTGTGTTGTATTACCAGAACTCTCAATTGTTTTATAAGCTCTAGCTGTAAAGTTTTTGGTCTTATATTCCAACTTATGTTGTTGGATACCAAAATTCAACATTTTGAATCTCGAACTTCCTTGAAGAAGCGTATTACCTCGACCATTGTTAAAAACATAAACAAGTTCTGAATTACCATTAAATCTATAGTGAGCGGCAACATTGAACTTAAGGTTAGATGCTTCCCCTTTAGGATCAATATCCATTTCTTTATATCCGGTAGTCCAAATCTCTTGCGTACCAAAATAGTTTGGTGCTAAATTAGTGAATATGCGACCATAAAAACTAGTAATAAACGGGGGTAAACCCAGTTGTGCACCAAGACCTGGTAAAACACCTTGAGTGAAAGCATTTGTCATATCCCAGGTTGTTTGTTGCTCTCCATAAGTATTGTAACCATCGTAAGTTGGGAATAATGACGGATCAACTTCTTCTAATCTACCAGGAAAGAATGGGACTTCGTTATTACGGTCTGAATAATCAGCAGCTGCCCAATCTTTTCCCTTAACATATCCAAGAGTAGCTTTTACGGCAAACTTGTCATTAAAAGCGTGAGCAAAACGCATTCCAAAGTCATAATAATGATTATCACCAGCGACATCTTGAGATGTAATACCCTGAGTTAAATAAGCACTAAATCCTTGAAAATCGAATGGATTTTTTGTATTCATTACTATTATTCCCTTGTAAGCATTGGGTCCATACAGCGCAGATGATGCACCGGGGAGGAACTCAACGTCATAAAGATCTAATTCGTTAACACCTGCTAAATTTCCTGCAGAGAAATTTAAGCCAGGGGCTTCATTGTTCATACCATCAACAACTTGTACCATACCCTCATTCCAAGCAGTTGAAAAACCTCTTGCATTGATTGTTTGATTGATGATACCTGTAGTAATAACTTGGACTCCTTTAAGTTGTTCCAAGCTTTGATAGAAATCTGCTCCTGTTGATGCAGCAATGTCTTTGTAATCGAATCTTTCAACCGTAACTGGAGATTCAAATAGACTTTGTGCAGTTTTCGATGCAGATAATACTACCTCATCAAGTAAATTCTCAGAATCACTCAATGTTACAGTAACAGATGCATTAGAATCATTGACTGTTAATGTCATTGTTTCAAAACCGATACTAGAAACAGTCAAAGTAAACGGTGGCTTTGCATCTACATCAATTGAAAATTCACCATTAAAATCAGAAACTGATCCTGTTGTTGTGTCAAAAACAACATTAGCACCAGGTATAGGAGTATTGTTACTATCAATAACCACACCTGTTACATTAGTTTGCGCGAAGATGAATGTACCTATTAGTACAAGCATCATAGACAAAATATTTCTCATATTTATAAATTTTATATTAGTCGTTTATATTCTGTAAATATAAAAGATTTCTGCAAAAGTAATATTTTTGAGCATCTATAACAGAGAATTCGTTAAAAATGTACCCTTTATAATTAGAATATATAGAAGATAAACCCCAGTCTAAATTGCTTTAAATCAATAATATCACTGTTACTACCATCAGTAAAAAAAGGTTTTAACGATTGGTATGCACTAATATTCCAGGTATTAAATCCAATATTTAAAGTAAGTCCTATTTGATCTTTTTCAATCGGAAAGTCATCAATTTCATTACTTAACGCAACATCCTCATAAATATATTTTGATTGAATAACTTTGGAATACCTCAAACCTGCATAAATTCTCCAGAATTTGTAATTATCAATAGATGAATTTCTCCATCTGATTTCAAAAGGGATTTGCAATTCTGTATAATTATATCTGTTAATGCTGGTTGAACTTAGATTTTGTATAAACTCAAAGTTTAGATTACTAAACTTTAGATTATTGTTTAATGAATTGTGTGATAGACCCAAACCAATACCCAGTGCATACTTTCCATTCTTGCTAATAGGAATATCTTTAATGAAACCATAATTTACAGAATAAGAAAATTTATTTTCTTTGAATTTATCAACCTTTCCGCCAAGAGAGTTATAGGATAATCCTAAATAAAATTGATCTTCAAAGTAATTTTGATTTTCCTGAGAAAAAAGACTAAAAGTTATAAATAGTAAACTGTAAAATAATCCTCTCAATATCATTTGGAAATTTTAATAAAGATAAAAAAACTACAGTGGAAGTAATTATTGGTTCTGTGAGTAATCACCAATTCTAGTTGTGTAGTTAATTTTAAGGGCATTAACTTTTCTCAGTTCCTGTTTTATATCACTTATTAAACCCATTTTTGTTTCACCATCGACCTTTAGTGCAGTCGTCAATACGTTTTGAAGTTCCTCTCTTTTTGCAGCTCTTTCTGCAAGCACATAAGCTCCAACATCAGCTACGGTTGCAAATTTATCATTAAGTTGAATTCTAGGTTGATCCCCATACTTGTCTTGGTATCTAGAGCTTGGTTTTCCTGCATAAATGTAGATCACCCTATCTTTTTTGTCTAGTTTTTGGACTTGATCAGCAGCAGGTAAGGTGTTTTGAATCAAAAGTGTATTATCTCTAAGAACTGTGGCAACCATAAAAAAGAAAAGAAGCATAAAAACAATATCTGGTAAAGATGCTGTTGAAATCTTTGGTAGTTCTCCACTTCCTTTTTTCTTAAATTTAGACATAACTAACTTGTTTTATTTGGCTCAGCCTCCGATAATTTCATAGGATACATGAGTTTAATTACAGAAATTTTTTCTTTCAACTTTTCCTTTACTGATTTTTCAGTTCTTGGGTCAGTATACTTTTTGTCTGCTTCAATGTAGGTCATGTTCTCTTCTGGGTATAGCCTTGTAAACTCTCTATTTCTTAGTTGATTATAAGCTGCAACTAATTCATTTTGAACAGAAATATAAACCTTGTAGTCGGTTTCTCTATCATTTTTCAAAGAAACAATTGCTTTGTCTGGATTATCTGAGGAAGAGCGGTCTCTTTCACCTTGACAGTAGTCACAAGCCTCCTCAGCAAGTCCACCACCATTATCTAAAAAAGCGACAGCTTCTTTTCTAAGATCACTCAAATCCATCAACTCTTCTTCAACAAGTATTTGATTATTTTTGTTAACTACAACTGTAAAAATATTTCTTTCTTTGATAATAGGAGGATCAATTATTTCTTCCATAGGGGGAAGCTTTCTATTAATACCCGAATCAGTCTCAATCGTAGTTGTTACAAGAAAAAATATCAATAGCAAGAAAGCAATATCTGCCATTGAGCCAGCATTAACCTCGGGTGCTGATCTTCTAGCCATAATTATTTTTTAAACAATTTACTAACAGAGTTAAATAGCATTAAACCCCCAGCGATCAAAACCAAGAAATAAAATGTCTTTATCCCTGTTTCAACAAGTTTAGAGCCTGTTGCAGATAATACTTTACCATCACCCATCGGTGTTTCCACACCTGATGAAAACACAAAAGCAATTAGAATAACAATCAAAAATGATCCGATAGACATTCCAAACTTTTTAAGTTTTGATTTGTCTGAAGCAATGTTTTTTAAAGAAAAGACAAGTGTAGATAAAGTAACAAGTGATAAAACAATTATTGCTAACCATATCATCCAAGAAACAAAACCATAATTTCCCTGCATTGCATTGGCTTCAATTGAATCATCACCTTGAAAAATTAAAATAAAAAGGAACAATAAGCCTAACAAACCCAATGTCCAAGAAACTATATTAGTTATTTTTTGAAGATTCATTTTGTATTATTTCTTGTAAGAAACTAAAATATCAATTAAAGTAATGGAAGCATCTTCCATGTCGTTAACAATACTATCAATTTTTGCTACAATATAATTGTAAAAAATTTGTAAAATAATAGCAACGATTAGACCGAATACAGTTGTTAAAAGCGCAACTTTAATACCACCGGCAACGAGAGAAGGTTGCATATCACCTGCAGCTTGAATTTTATCAAAAGCTTGGATCATCCCTATAACTGTACCCATGAAACCAAGCATGGGAGCAAGTGCGATAAATAATGAAATCCAAGAAACGTTTTTTTCAAGTTGTCCCATTTGAACACCTCCGTATGCAACTACAGCTTTTTCAGCACTTTCGACGCCCTCGCCAACTCTATCAAGACCCTGATAAAAAATTGATGCAACAGGACCAGGTGTATTTCTACAAATTTCTTTTGCTGAATCAACTCCACCAGATTTCAATGCTGACTCAATATCCTCTACCAATTTTTCAGTGTTGGTAGTCGCAAAGTTTAAATAAATAATTCTTTCAATGGCAATAGCTAATCCCAATATCAAACATGCTAAAACAATACCCATAAATCCCGGACCACCTTCAATGAATCTGTTTTTTAATTCTTGAGTAAATCCAACACTTGGTGCCTCAGCTACTGTCATTTCCGGTTCTTCCTGAACTTCTTCAACAGGCATCTCAACCACCTCAACTTCTTCTTCCTGTTCTTGGATAAAATTTGCATGGATTTGTTGTGGTAAAAAGTAAAACAATCCAAATGCAAAAGCTATAGTTAGTAATTTTTTCATTTTTCTTTTTTTATAGTTTTTTGGAAGGCTAAATATATAGAAAAAACTTAAAAACACAAATCAAAATCAATTAAGTATTGGGTTATTAGTTTGCAGAGAGGAAGGGATTCGAACCCTCGATACGCTATTAACGCATACACGCTTTCCAAGCGTGCGCCTTAAGCCACTCGGCCACCTCTCTAAAAATCTTGGGAATCGAAATTAAAAATTTTATGTGAATTCAAACTTGTTTGTTTAATAATTTGATCCATTTTTATATCATAAATTTTGCTGAGCTTTTCTATCACATGAATTATATATGAACTTTCATTTCTTTTTCCTCTGTAAGGTACTGGTGCTAGATAAGGTGAATCTGTTTCAAGAACTATATTTTTTAAACTAATTTTGTGCAGGAACTGATCAATTTTACCATTTTTAAAAGTTACTACACCTCCAATTCCTAAACTAAAGTCCAAATTTATGATTCTTTGTGCATCCTCATAAGAACCTGCGAAACAATGGAAAATTCCTCTTAGGTCTTTATTTTTTTTCTTCTCTAAAATATCAATTACATCCTCATAAGCATCTCTGCAATGAATGATTATTGGTAGATTTTTTTTTATAGCCAAATCAATTTGCATTTCAAAAGCCTTAATTTGTTGTTTGTAAAATTCTGTGCTCCAATATTTATCCAAACCAATTTCACCAATAGCAACAAAATTATTTTGATTGATCTCATTTTTAACAAATTCAAGTTCTTGCAGGTAGTTCTTGTCGACATACACAGGGTGCAAACCAAGCATCAAGAAAATATTTTTTGGATATTTTCTTTTACACTCTATCATTTTATTGTAATACTTTGATGAAATAGAAGGAAAAACAAATTTAGAGATATTGTTTTCAATACTTCTTCTCACAGTTTCATCAAAATCATCATCAAATTGATCCAAATAAAGATGAGTATGAGTATCTACAATTTCCATTATATTAAAGTTATTTAATTTAGTATTAATTATTTTAAAAGATGGGGATTGAAAAAAAGAATAATTATCTATCAAAAAAATTTGAAATTCTTAAATCAGGTCACTTAGTAGCTGATTGCTTGATAAATAGATTATCAGCAAAAGTCATAATCGACACTGGAGCCTCAAATTCTTGTATTGATTCAAATAGTGTTGAAATATTTAAAATCAAAATTGAAAATTATCATGAGACCGCGTCAAGTGCAACCGAAAAGATAAAAAACATGCACTTATCGAAAAATAATGCGATTGATATTGTTGGTTTTAGTATTGAAAATTTTAAACTATTTGTTTTTGACATGAAACATATCAATGATACCCTCCAGGAAAATGAGTCTATTAAAATTCATGGAATAATTGGAAATGATATTTTGAGTAAATATGGGGCAATTATAAGCTTTAACGAAAAAAAAATTTACTTGAAATTAGATTTCTAAAGATTTTTTCAAATCGTTATTCATTAATACTTCAATTGGATTTTCTAAAGCTTCTTTTATTTTAAGTAAAAATCCAACTGATTCTTTTCCGTCAATTATCCTGTGATCATAACTCAATGCCAAGTACATCATTGGATGTATTTCAACTTTACCATTAACTGCAATTGGTCTTTCAATAATATTATGCATTCCTAAAATAGAGGATTGAGGTGGATTAAGAATTGGAGTTGACAACATTGAGCCAAACACACCTCCATTTGATATAGTAAAAGTTCCACCCTCCATATCTTCTATGGACATTTCACCATCTCGTGCCTTTAATGCCAAACGCTTTATTTCTTTTTCAATGCCACTAAAAGCAAGCTTATCAGCATTTTTAACTACAGGAACTAGTAAACCCTTTGGACCCGAGACTGCAATACTAATATCATAAAAATCAAAGCTGAGTTTGTGGTCTTCATCAATCATTGAGTGAACATCTGGAAATTCCCTGAGTGCATTAACAACAGCTTTTGTAAAAAAACTCATAAAACCCAAACTGACACCATGTTTTTCTTTAAAGATTTCCTTGTATTCTTTTCTTATTTGAAAAATTGGAGTCATATTAACCTCATTAAAGGTTGTTAGCATGGCTGTCTGATTCTTAACTGCAACTAACCTTTGTGAAAGCTTTCTCCTAAGCATTGATAATTTCTTGCGCTCTGTTTTTCTCCCCTTAGAAATCAAACTTTCATCAATTTTTGGCAACGCCTTAAGAGCATCTTCTTTAGTAATTCTTCCACCTCTTCCAGAACCAATTAAATCTAGTGGATTTATACCCTTTTCACTAAGAATTTTTGATGCAGCAGGAGAAGGAGTAGAATTATTGGCTTTGTCAGAGATGATTTTCTCAGTATTTGATTTACGATCTAAATCTTTATCTACAAATTGATTATCAGTGACTGGTTTTGAGGGTTCAACAAACTCTTTAATTGGCTTTTTGACAGAGGTATCAATATTGCAAACAATATTTCCGACAGGCACCACATCTCCTTCATTAGCTTTGAGTGTAATAACTCCAGACTCTTCAGCAGGCAAGTCAAGAGTAGCTTTATCAGAATCAACCTCAGCAATCGTTTGGTCTTTTTCAACATAATCGCCATCAGCTACAAGCCATTGTGCTATTTCAACTTCAGAAATAGACTCGCCAGGTGATGGGACTTTCATTTCTAGTATCATTTTAATCAGATATTATTGCTCGTTCAATTTCACTATCACTTTTTAATATTAAAAATGAAGATATGGCATAAAAAGCATTTTTATTGTTATAGCCTGGTGTCCCAACAAAATCATTTGTCCAATTCTCAAAATCATACTCGTAGTTAAGCGTTTTATTAGAAACATCTGTTTCAAATTTATTGATTCTGACAGGAACTGACATTCCCGGACACCAACCTGCTCTGTCTGGCGCCCAGTTTCCACCTTGATTATTAATAGGATTTTGTGAACAACCAATAGGTCCCATGTAATGACTGAATAAATTGGAATTATCTATTTTAATATTATGTGTTCTAAAACACCATTCAGCGCATGCTCTTCCATCAGAATCAGCTGGTGTCGCGTGTCCCCAACCTGTAATAATAGTTCGTAGGTGAGCACTTTCCACATTATTTCCTATTTGTAATGATTTTATTAAATCGAACTTATCTAAATCAATCTCTGTATTCCCATTTAATCCACCATAAGGAACACCTCCCAAAGAATTTCCATTAAATTGTATGATACTGGATACTTTGTAATACTTATAGTCTGGTGTACCTGGTATGAAATCAAATTCTAAAGAAACTATCCATCCAGAACTAACCCAGGTTTCAACAAAAATTCTAAGCTCAACATTACCCTCTAATAAACTTTTAAAATCTGTCACGTCGAACTCTATTCCTCTATCTAATGCCCTATTATCAACACCATAAGGAGTAATATGACGACCTATTTCAAACCATGCATTTGTGATTTTATCTCTGACCATAATGTTGGCATATCTATCCCAAGGATCGCAACCTCCAGACGGACAGTCCAAACGTAAATACATTTTAATCATTTCTATATCACTCACATCATTGTGTAGATCGAAGCTTTGAACTGATGATTGACCGTGTCCTCCTCCCCAGGCAATTCTCTGATTTGAAAAAGCTCTATAATTATATCTCAATCTTGTTGATGTTCCTTCTAAACTTACATTTGCATTTCCAGCTCCTGGACTTTCAAACAAAATATTTCCACTCATATTTCCAACTTCAGATGGTGAAAATCTTACAAAAATATTTGATGTAGATGAACCATCAATAATTAGTGTATTTGAAAAATTAAAATTATCTGATGAGATCTGAAAATCACCAGAAACAGAAATGGTAATACTTGAATCCAAGTTGTTGGGATTTACATTTACTGTTTTGGCATCAGAGTTTTTGGTAACCATCGTGTCTGAAAAGTCAATTGATGATGGATTAACTGTGATTGACTTGTTGGCAACATTCTGATCACTTGAGTCACCACCATCCTTGCTGCAATAAACAAATACAAAAGCCAGTAGGACTAGAGTAAATGGTTTAATTATTTTTGGATTTATGTTCTTAAACATCATTAATTATTTTTTAAAATTATCTTTTTTTTCATCAAATACATAGTCAATTACTTGCTGATGTCTTCTTTTAAACCTGACCGAACTACCAGATGCTGGAGAACTATAGAATCGTCTAGATGCAACTCTAAATGATTTTGCAAAATCCAAATGCATTAGTAGGTGTCCCCATGCGCCCATATTTCTTGGTTCTTCTTGTGCCCACACAACATCTTTTGCCCTGTATTTATCAATTAATTTTCTGATTGATTCAATTGGTAAGGGGAATAATTGTTCAACTCTGACAATCGCAACATTTTTGATATTGTTTTTTTCTCTAAAATCAATTAAGTCATAATAAAACTTACCACTACAAAAGACCAGTTTCTCAGGGTTTTCAATATTTTCATCATCAATTACTGGTTTAAAATCTCCATTAATGAAATCATTTTTTGATGATATAACTTTTGGATGTCTTAAAAGACTTTTAGGGGTCATTAGAACCAAGGGCTTTCTGTATTTTGTAACAACTTGTCTTCTTAACAGATGAAACAAATTCGCTGGTGTTGTACAGTTTGCAACAAACATATTATCCTTAGCACACAATTGAAGGTACCTTTCAAGTCTCGCAGATGAGTGTTCAGCGCCCTGTCCTTCGTATCCATGCGGAAGCATCAAAACTAATCCATTTTGAAGTTTCCATTTGTCTTCAGCAGAAGACAAATATTGATCAATCATTATTTGTGCTCCATTACTAAAGTCTCCAAATTGAGCTTCCCATATTGTTAAGGTTTGGGGTGAGGCAAGAGCATAACCATATTCATAACCCATAACGCCATATTCTGATAATGATGAATTATATATTTCGAATGAACCTTGAACCTTAGAAATATTATTTAAAGGTATGTACTCTTCCTCAGATTTTTCTTTTTTAAGAATGGCGTGTCTGTGAGAAAAAGTTCCCCTTTCTACATCTTGACCCGAAATTCTGACATTATAACCTTGGTTTAAAACGGTACCATAGGCAAGCGTTTCTGCTATTGCCCAATCTATCCTATCATCTTTGAAATACATTGTTTTTCTATCTGACATTAATTTTGAAACTTTTCTCAAATATTGATCCGGATCATTAAGCTCAAATAAACTTTCTGAAACTTTATCCAAATCTTTTTTACTAACAGAAGTTTCAACTTTTTTCATCATATCAGATTTCTTCACTGATTTAAAACCTTTCCATTCATGTTCCATAAAAGGAGTTATGATGGCATTTTTTTCTTTTTTAGAATCAACCAAGTCTGAATCTAACTCATCGGCATACTCCCTTTCCATTTTCTTTAATTCAGTTTCTGAGATTACATTTTCTGAAATTAATTTTTGAGCATATATTTCCTTCACAGATGGATGGTTAGCAATGGACTTGTAGAGTTTTGGCTGCGTAAATCTAGGTTCATCACCTTCATTATGACCATATTTTCTATAACCTAACAAGTCTATAAAAACATCTCTTTTATATCTCATTCTGTACTCCAAAGCAAAATTTGAAGCATGCACAACAGCTTCGGAATCATCAGCATTTACATGCAATATTGGACATAAATTTGCTTTACCCACGTCAGTACAATATGTAGATGATCGTCCATCAACATAATTGGTTGTGAAACCTACCTGATTATTCACTACTATGTGAATGGTTCCACCAGTTTTAAAACCATTGAGCCTCTCCATTTGAACAACTTCGTATACAACACCTTGACCAGCAATTGCTGCATCACCATGTATGATTACTGGTAAAACTTTTTCAATATTTTCTTTATGATATTTATCTTGCTTTGCTCGTGTTATCCCTTGCACAACAGGACCAACAGATTCAAGGTGAGATGGATTTGGAGCTAAATTGATGTAAACATTAATTCCTGAGTCTGATTTTCTTTTTGAGGTCCAGCCCAAATGATACTTCACATCACCGTCAAAAATTTGTTCCTCATAATCTTTGCCAACAAATTCACTGAAAATTTCTTTTGCAGGTTTACCAAAAATATTAGATAATGTATTCAATCTTCCTCTGTGAGCCATACCAACAACAAATTCCTTTACTCCTTTTGATGCAGCACTTTCAAAAATAGAATCAAGCGCAGGAATGAGTGACTCTCCACCTTCCAATGAAAATCTTTTTTGCCCCACAAACTTTTTTTGAAGAAAACTTTCAAAACTAGATGCTTGTATCAATTTTTTTAGAATTTGTTTTTTCTTATCAATGTCAAACTCAGGGTGATTATCGTTTTTATTAAGAAAACTTTGTATCCACTTAATTCTTTCTGGTGTTCTAATATACATGTATTCAATACCAATTGAATCACAATAAATTCTTTCTAAATGAATTAAGATATTTTCAAGACTTGAATTACCAATTCCAATAATCTCACCAGCATTGAATGTTGATTGCAGATCTTCATGAGAAAGACCAAAATTTTCTAAATCCAATGTTGGCACATATTTTCTTCTTTCTCTTACTGGATTTGTTTTTGTAAAAAGGTGCCCTCTTGTTCTATAAGCATTGATTAATTCAACAACCTTAAACTCTTTGAGAATATTTTCTGGTATTAAAAAATCTTCATTTTTAGATTTCTTATCAATACCAAATTCAAAACCCTGAAAAAATGCTCTCCAACTGGGTTGTACTGAACCAGGATCTAAAAGATATTCATTATACAATTCCGCAAAAAATGCTGTATGTGCTGTGTTTAAAAAAGAGTAAGGATCCATATAATCCAATTACATAATAAAATTACAACTTATCCCGATATTTTCAGCACTTATCTTCCGTAATCATCATTAATTCTTACAATATCATCTTCATCTGAGGGATTATCCTTTTCCGTGTGTTGCCAAATCTCAGCGATTACTGCCCAATCATCCAAACCAACCAGTCTATGTCTTTGTTCTTTTTTGAGTTTAATTTGACCTCCTTGTCTAAGTTCAATCATTTCTTTTTCAAAATCCGTATCACTAACCACTACTCCAACGGTTCCTTTATATACTCTCCAAATTTCTTCTCTTCTAAAGTGATATTGCCATGATAACCTTGATTTGGATTTCACCATGAGAATCTTTGGGCTTAATTTTCCCGATATTTTAAGCTTACTCACGTCAATTCCATTAAAAAAGCTATCAGAAAAATCCTGAGCTTGCTTTTCATCAATCACTAAGAATCCACCCCACGGTCTTTCAAAATCCTTATCAACAACTTTAAAGCCTTTCGACTCAATTTCCTCCAAAGTTTTTTGCATAAATACCATAAAATAAAATTACTGAAATTTTAATACAATATTATTTGATAAAGCTATAAATCAATATTAAATTTAATAGGATGTTTGCACTAATCGATTGTAATAATTTTTATGTTTCGTGTGAGAGAGTTTTTGACCCTGCTCTTAATGGAAAACCAGTTGTAGTTTTGTCAAATAACGATGGCTGTGCAATATCAAGAAGCAATGAAGCTAAGAAACTTGGCATTCCAATGGGTGCGCCGGCTTTTAAATATGAAAAAGTTTTTAAACAACATAACGTAAAAATTTTTTCATCCAACTTTCCCCTTTACGGGGACATGAGTAGTAGAGTGATGAATATCCTATCTTCTTACACTCCTAATATTGAAATATATAGTATCGACGAAGCTTTTTTAAAATTTAAAGGTTTTGAAGATTATAACTTGGAAGTCTATTGCAAAGAAATACAGAAAAAAGTTCTTAAATGGACAGGAATACCCATAAGTATAGGTATAGCACCTACGAAAGCCTTGGCTAAGGTAGCAAATAGAATTTCAAAAAAGTTTCCAAAAAAAACTAAGGGTGTTTACATGATTAAATCAGAGAAAAATAGAATTAAAGCATTAAAATGGCTAGAGGTTGAAAATGTTTGGGGAATAGGATTTAGACATGCAAAGAGACTGAGAAGTTTTGAAATAAATAATGCTTATGATTTTGTATCTCTTCCTGATGATTGGGTAAAAAAACAAATGAGTATCGTGGGGTTAAGGCTTAAAAAAGAATTGGAGGGGGAATCTGTCCTATGTCTAGAAGAAAATCGATCACCTAAAAAAGCCATTGCTACAACCCGAAGTTTTGAAGGTACAATTACAGATTTTGAGAAAATAAAGGAAAGGGTATCAACTTTTGCAGTATGCTGTGCAGAAAAGCTAAGACTACAGAAAAGTACATGTAATGCAGTTTATGTTTTTGTAAGAAGCAATAAGTTTCAAAAAAATAAACCTCAGTATAGGAACGGGATACTTATGACAATACCATTTGCAACAAATTCAAACATGGTAATAAGCAAATATGCAACTGAAGGATTAAAAAAGATATTTAGATCTGGTTTTAATTACAAAAAATCAGGTGTAATTGTAATGGCAATCAACTCAATTAAAAATTATCAAACAAATTTATTTGAGAATGAAAATCCTAAGCACAGGAAACTGATGAAAACCATTGACTACATTCAAAAAAAAGATGGGCAAAGTAAAATAAAGCTAGCAAGTCAAGACCTTAAAAAAAGATGGAAAATGAAACAAGAAAGGTTAAGTAATCTCTACACTACAAAAATCAATGATATACTAGAAGTAAAATGAAAAAAGATAAATTAAACTTCTTTCAACCAGATGAAGAAAAAAATTTAGGTCAATGGTTAATGGAACAAGGAATATCAGCAGGATTTCCATCACCTGCAGACGATTTCAAGGAAATTAGAATAAGCTTAGACAAAGAACTAGTAAAAAATGGTGATGCTACTTTTTACGCGAAAGTAAGCGGAGATTCCATGATAAATGCAGGACTGAGCGATGGAGATTTAATTGTGATTGACCGCAGTTTAGATCCACAGCACAATAAAATAGCAGTTTGTTTTATTGATGGCGATTTTACAGTAAAAAGAATTATTAAGAAAGGGGCGGATTTGTATTTGAAGCCGGAAAATAAAAACTACAAGCCAATAAAAATTGATGAAGAAAACGAGTTACAAATTTGGGGAATTGTAACATATGTGATAAAGTCACTTTAATAGTTTTGATTCAAAAAATTTATAATAGAGGAAAATCATATAGGCAAGAATAATCAAAGTAGTTGTTATAATATTAACTCCTTCAAATAAAATCGAGGACAAATCAATTTCCAAAATTAAAAGAGAAACTCCAAAACCAGTCATTAGAACTGAAATTGATAGCAATGCTATTAAAATAGAAGCTTTTACATGGCTGTAACCTTTATCTATTAGCTTGTGATGTAAATGTCTACGGTCAGGCAAAAACGGTGAATTTCCAGACTTTGCTCTTAAAATATAAACTCTTAACGTGTCAGACAGGGGATAAATGAGCAATAGTACAGCAATTAAAGATCTATTTACCCAATTGTCTGTGATTACTTGATTTCCAGAGTGAAGAATTGAAAAAATGAAATAAGTAATTACTGATCCAATTAACAGTGAACCAAAATCACCAAGGAATACTTTTTTATAGGATTTGAAATTAAATATTAGAAATCCAGTTAAGGCACCAATTAACGTCAATGAATATGCCAACATCGATTCTTTGTTGACTTCATAGGAATAAAGGTTACCATCGGTAAAATATATTATAAATGAAATTGCAATAAAAAACTTTAGAGCGATAAGGCCTGCTA
>OZSS01000283.1_pt1 | contig 23872 bp, 19 predicted proteins | sample 1779911 | NCBI WGS metagenome assembly OZSS01 (sample SAMEA2603589, study PRJEB24840) | metagenome | biome: Water; feature: Photic zone; material: Seawater sample | place: Mediterranean Sea | collected 2013-11-12 | depth 10 m
GATTCATTCTGTAGAAGATGTTCACATTATTATTGTATTTGATAGTAGTAAAAAGGTTATAGAGGTAGAATATCCTTTTCGTGATAAAACATTTGAATTTGTTTTTGCTCCGAAGTCGCTGACAGCTGATGGAGTTATTGAAAGAATTTTAGTAAGGATTAAAAATAAGGAACAGGTCAGCGTAGTGAGTAATGATAATTTAGTTCGAGAGGCAACACGCTCTAACGGGGCAGCTGCCTTGCGACCACAGGATTTATTTGATTGGATTAAGTCATCTAATAAACGGCTTGGTGAGATCAGGAATATTCATTCTAGTACAGACTCTAAACCTCTTGAGAACCGAATAAATATTGACCTTGATTCATGATTTTCGCTATACTTAAAAGCGTGAATGATCGGCAAGTCTTTGAGATTCAAGGCTTATATGGTTTATTGATAAAGCAGTATTCTCGAATTACTGAAATACCGAACGAGCATTCTCAAAGAGGCGCATCCAAGGGCCATTCTCGCCGCTAAAGTAATTGTAGCCATAACTCAATTGTACAGAACGAAAGCATCGTTCTGGATGGGGCATCATAATTGTCACACGTCCATCAGGTGTGGTGAAGCAAGTGTTACCCTGTTCGGATCCATTCGGATTGATTGGGTAGATTTCGCTTGGTTGTGCCTTACAGTCAATATAACGCATACCCACTAAATTATCTTTTGAGCATTGTTCCAAATTTCCAGTTTTTGAGAAGTCAGTCCGACCTTCACCATGAGCTACAGGTATGGGTAATAAACTATCCTCCATGCCTTGTAAGAAGATACTAGGTGATTTAAGGACAGAGATATTGGAAAGACGTGCTTCAAATTGTTCCGATTTATTACGAACAAAGTAAGGCCAAGGATCCGCACCTGGTATTATGGATTTTAACTGAGAAAGCATTTGGCAACCATTGCAAACGCCTAAGGCAATAGTATTTGAATCAGCAAAGAATCGTTCAAATTGTTCTTTGATTGAAGCATTATAAAGAATGCATTTTGCCCATCCGCTACCTGCCCCAAGAACATCTCCGTAAGAGAAGCCACCGCAAGCAACTAAAGCTTGAAAGTCATTCAACTGAAAACGGCCTTCTAGTAAATCAGTCATGTGCACATCCACAGATTTAAACCCAGCTTTATGAAATGCATAAGCCATTTCATTTTGGCCATTAATTCCTTGTTCTCGGAAAACTGCTATTTTGGGTTGGGTATTTTTTGAAATATTTGGAATTTGATTCGGATCAAATGTCGGTTGGATAATTATACCCGTATCCGTTTCATCCAAAAGCAAATCATAGGCTTCTTTGGCACAATCGGAATTATCTCTTAAGCTCTGCATTGTGAAGCTAAGTTCGCTCCATGCACGATTTAATTCAGTTATTGTATTTTCATAGATTATTTCTGATTGATGTGTGATTCGTCCATTTTTATTGGTTGTGGTTTTCCCTACAGAGTGGCAGATGCCACTTAGTCCGAATGATTCAATAATGGACTTGATTTCAGAAAGTCTATCAGACTCAATCTCAAGGACTGCACCTAGCTCTTCATTAAAAAGAGTTTCATGAATGGATAAATCAGAGGCATCGTCTTCGAGTAAAGCATCTAATTTTAAGTCGTAGCCTTTACGACCCGCAATAGCCATTTCTGTAACAGTGATATAAAGCCCGCCATCCGAACGATCATGGTATGATAGAATTAAATCCTTAGCAATGAGTGATTGGATACAGGCAAAGAATTGCTTAAATAATTCGGGGTTGTCTAAATCGGGGGGCGTATCGCCTACTTGATTAAAGCATTGTGCTAGAGAACTCGCTCCCATGCGATTTTTGCCTTCCCCTAGATCAAATAACAAAAGTGTACTATGCGCTTGTTTGAAATCTGGAGTTAATGTCTTTCGTACATCTTCGACGGTTGAAAAGCCAGTGATCAGTAAACTCAATGGAGAAACTTGCTTAATCGTTTCGTTCTTTGCGTTGTTCCAAGTGGTTCGCATAGACATAGAGTCTTTCCCCACAGGGATACAAATTCCGAGAGCAGGGCAAAGCTCCATTCCTACAGCGGTGACTGTATCATAAAGATTCGCATCTTCACCATCTTCACCAGCAGCTACCATCCAATTTGCCGAAAGCTTAATGGATTGTATTGATCCAATATGGCTAGCTGCCATGTTAGTTAAGCATTCTCCTATGGCCATACGTCCAGAGGCTGGTGCATCTAGTAGTGCGATGGGAGTACGTTCACCCATAGCCATGGCCTCACCAGTATAGGATGCCATAGTAGTAGCCGTGACTGCCACATCAGCAAGAGGAGTTTGCCAAGGCCCAACCATTTGATCACGGCTCACGGTTCCAGTAATGGTGCGATCAGCGATGGTGACCAGAAAGGATTTGTTGGCAATCGCTGGAAATCTTAGCAGGCGATTGATCGACTCTTGTAAGCTGATTGTTGAATAATTTATTTCAGAGGTATCAGAAGTTTTGCGTTTGCAGTCTCGAGTCATCTTTGGCGTCTTTCCGAGCAAGATACTCATATCAATATCGATCGGATTATTCTCGAAGTGTGAGTCGACTAAAGTTAATTTATGGTCATCAGTCGCTTCTCCAACGATAGCAAAAGGGCATCGTTCTCTTTCGCAAATTTGAGAAAAAATGGCTTCATCCTCTGCCGAAATAGCAAGAACGTAACGTTCTTGTGCTTCATTACACCAAATCTCCATTGGGCTCATAGAGAAATCTTGATTGTGAATATTTCTCAAATGAAAGCGACCGCCAGTGGCTTCAACGAGTTCGGGCAAACCATTGGATAGGCCACCCGCTCCAATGTCGTGAATGGATAAAATTGGGTTTTGGGTACCTAATGCGATACAATGATCAATCACTTGCTGGCAACGGCGCTCCATTTCAGGGTTATCTCGTTGAACAGAATCAAAATCTAATTCTTCAGACTGCGAACCAGCTCCGATCGAAGATGCCGCACCACCGCCTAGTCCAATTTTCATCGCAGGACCTCCAATTTGTATAATCTTTGCTTTGGAAGGAATCGGTTTTTTGTGGACGTGTTCTTCTTTTAGATTGCCCATTCCGCCTGCCGCCATGATGGGTTTATGATAACCTCTATAGTTGCCAGAATGTTCGATTTCAAATGTGCGAAAGAGACCAGTGAGTTGTGGGCGGCCGAATTCATTACCGAATGCAGCTCCTCCAATAGGCGCTTCAAGCATAATTTGCAAAGGAGAGGCAAGGCGCTTTGGGTGAGGCTCATCAAGCGTTTCCCAGCCTTGCTTTAGCGAATCAATTTTTAAATGAGAGACCATGAATGCAGAAAGTCCTGCTTTTGATCGACCACCAATACCAGTGGCTCCTTCGTCTCGAATTTCTCCGCCGACTCCCGTAGCTGCTCCTGGGAATGGAGAAATTGCTGTTGGGTGATTATGGGTTTCAACCTTACATAATAAATCTAAACGAGTATTTGTATTTTTGTATTGTTTTGAATCGTCTTGGGTGACTTCCCACCAGTCTCCAGATTTACCGAGTAAAACACCCGAGTTGTCAGAATAGGCAACGCAAACCCCGTCAGGGTTTAGTTTATAGGTGTTGCGAATCATTTGAAAAAGCGATTGCTGGCTTGGCTTGCCATCTACTATCCAATCCGCATTGAAAATTTTATGCCTACAGTGTTCAGAGTTTACCTGAGAAAACATAACGAGTTCTACATCTGTAGGATTTCGTTGAATTGATGAATAAGCGTCGGCAAGATATTGAATCTCAGCTTGGCTCATCGCTAATCCCCATTCTATATTTGCTTTTTCTAGGGCCTGTATGCCGTTTTCTAGAAGGTTAATGGTTTTGAAACTAGTGGGTTCAGGTGCATCAAAGAAATCACTGAGATCGGTGTAGATGCCTTCAGTCATAGGGTCATGAAGAAGCTTTGCCTCGTCACCGAGTTCACTTACAAGCAGGCTAGTGTCCTCAGCATAATGAATGGTGTAATAAATACCTTTTTCGATGCGTTGAATGCCTTGGATGCCACAGTTTTGAAATATATCGGTGGCTTTAGAGGACCATGGAGAACAGGTTGCTTTTCTCGGTGTGACAAAAAAGCCGTCCGATTGTTTAAAGAGTGTTTTAGCTGATAAAAGTCTATAGCTTTGATTTAAGCTTGCTTCATTTAGAGGTTCATTCGTTTGTAAAATATAAACAAATTCGGCTTTTATGCGAATGTCTTCAAGGTCGCTTCGTGCTGTAGACAATGATTCTGTGAGTTGTTTGAGGCGAAATTCAGATAGAGCGGATGTTCCTTGTATTAAGACTGGATGCATATTGTATGTTTTAGAGAATATTTTTTTCTAAGGAAATCTTTTTTCGATTAATCACTAAATTTTTATCAAAAAAATTACCAACGGCGATTGGGTGCGATTTTCAATGTCTGATAAAGAGAAGTATCGATTTCTTGAACAAAACGACTTGGGTTCATTCGCATAAGATTATTACCTAGGCTGTTAAGCATTGGATAACATAAGTAAAGCTCCTCTTGAGCACGGGTTGCCGCGACATAGAATAAACGGCGAGCTTCTTCTAAATCTCCTTCGTCAATCGTTCGTTTCAAGGGGAAGAGCCCGTCAGCGAGACCAATGATAAAGACAATCGGAAATTCAAGCCCTTTTGCTTGGTGTACTGTGGTAAGTCGTAAACAGTGCTTACTATCTTGTTCTGAACGGTTTGAAAGTTCTGAGGATAATAAGACTAATTGTGCGAGTAATTCTTCAAGAGTATCGAAGCGTGAGGCGAAGCCAATTAAACTCACAAGGTCTTCTTCTCGTTCGTGCCAATTGGGATAAATTTCTCGGATAAAAGTGCTATACCAACCCTCTACGGCTAATGCTACAATGGCCTCGGGAGTTTGATCTTCTAGAGCTTGGGTTAACTCAACTAGAGTTGCGGTCAACGATTCCCATTCTTCTTGTGCGAATTTCGGAACTTTTTTGAAAATGGCTTCAGATTTTAAAGCATTACAGAAATCAAGATTGTTTTTCTCGGCATGCACATGGCAAAGAGCATGTAGTTTTTCAGCGGTTTTTGGGCCAACTTTTGGCAATAAACAGGTAAACCTCTTAAAGGCTGACACATCGGCTGGATTGGAAGCAAATCGTATTTGTGAAACCAAATCTTTTATGTGAGCTTGCTCAAAAAAGCGAACTCCACTGGTGATTTGGTAATCAATGTTTTGCCGACTGAGTTCCATTTGAATATCCATCGATTGGTAGTGTGCTCGATAGAGTATGGCCATATCAGAATAGTTATAACCTTCTTCAAGCAAGCCATGAATTCTTTTTAACAGAAATTGTGCTTGATTGGGACCATCCATTAATGGAACAAAATAGGGTAGTTGTCCCGAAGGTTTAATCGCTTTTAACTCTTTAGAAAAATGCATTCCACTTGGTTGTGCATTCAATATGGAATTTGCAAAATTTAGAATCTCTGGAGTGCTTCGGTAATTGGTCTCAATCTTATGGACAACGGTGTCGGGATGTCTTTCGGGAAAGCCCATGATATTTTCGTGATTTGCCCCGCGCCAAGTGTATATACATTGAGCGTCATCGCCTACGGCCATGACTTGGTGATTAATTCCAATAGCATCGACAATATCGGATTGAAGGCGATTGGTATCTTGGAATTCATCCACTAATATGTGTTTAAAGCGATTTTGATAAATAGAAGCGATATCTGGATTCTCGCGAAAAAGTTTTAATAAAAGTTCAAGTAAATCATCGTAATCAGTGACTTGTTGTTTCAACTTGGATTCTTTGTAGTCTTCGTAAAATTCGGCGATTTTTGACCCAATACCTGTTATGAGAGGATAGCGATCTTCTGCGACAGAAGCAACTTCGGTTTGAGTGTTTCTCGCATAACTAATCATATTAGAAATGACTTTTGCCTTGGGATTGTCTTTAGTTTTAATGAATTTTGGATCAACGGATTGAATTGAATTTTTTAAAAGATCCTCGGCTTCACTTTCATCAATAATGTTGTAGTGTCTTTTTAAACCAATGGCTTCTCCATGTAAACGAAGGATTCTTTGCCCGATACTATGAAAAGTACCCCCCCAGAGCTTGTGCTTGGGTATATTGGTAAGATCTTCAACTCGCTCTAGCATTTCTTTGGCTGCTTTATTCGTGAATGTCAGTAGCAATATTTCATGAGGTTGGACGCCTGAGTGAAGTAAATATGCAACTCGATAGGTTAAAGTGCGTGTTTTCCCTGATCCCGCACCGGCTAGCACCAATGATGGACCGTCTTGAGCAGTCACCGCTTGGTATTGTTCTTCGTTTAAAGCACCTTTAAAATCGATTGGAAAAAATTCGGGATCCATAGTAAATTTCAATATGTTTCGTCTTATCGGCTATAAATATCTTTGAAAAAGTCACTTGCGATAATTAGAGAGTCGATTTGTTTTATTTTAGTGCAAGATCAATCTGTAAATATTGCTCATTTTATTGATGAGCTAGCTTTAAAAGCTTTTTTATCTAAATGCATAGAGAAAGCCAAGAACTCAATGTGCCCTCAATTGGCTAGTATTTCTTTACCTTTGTCTTATTTAGCACCTTTGGGCGTGCTTCATTCGATCGACTTAAAGGATCAGTTGCATTTCTATCTAGAACGCCCTGTAGATGATTCTTCCATTCTTGCTTATGGAAGTGTCGCTTCTGCCACTTTTTCTGGGCAAGATCGTTTTCAGTCTGTAAAAAGTTTTGCCGACTCGTGCTTGAAAAAGATTAGTCGCTATCCCAATGATTCGGAGTATGAATTTTATGGACCACATTTTTTTAATGCCTTTGCTTTTGAGGATAATTTGAGTGAAGACGAGGGCTTTGCACCGGCAACGACTTTCTTACCTAAGTGGCATGTGTTTAGTGATTCGGGAAAATATGGATTAGTGCTTAATATTGAAGTAGATGAAGACTCTGATACAGATACCTTATTTGATAGAATTGAAAATGAGTACATAAATTTCTTGTTTTTTAATTACGAAGAGGGCAAGCAGAACATTGCCGATTTCAACGAACAAAAAGAAGCTAAAATCTCTGGGGAGGTATGCAGCGAATCGTCATTTGAAGAAGCAGTTACAGGTGCTTTGTCTGAAATAAATAATCAGAATTACCAAAAAATTGTCTTAGCTCAAAAATTAGTTTTAAAAAATGATTCTTCAGTTAAAGGTATCCAGTACCTAGATCGGTTAAGGGAGCGATTCAGTGCATGCTATATATTTTCATTTAGTGATGGAAGCGAACGCTCCTTTATCGGTGCATCTCCTGAAATGTTACTTCAAGTGAAAAACAGTATTTTGATGACAGAGGCAATTGCGGGTTCATCTTCTAGAGGAAGGAAAGCAATTGAGGATGCACGACTTGGTTCTGGTTTGTTGGCGAGTGATAAAAATTTACGAGAACATAATTTAGTCAAAGAATCAATTTTGAGACGATTGAATGTTTTAGGCATCAATGGGATCGCAGACGAAAACCCTAGGCTTTTGGCTTTGGCGAATGTTCAGCATTTACAGACGAAAATTTCTGCTTTTATGGATGAAAACGTGCATTTTCTTGATGTCGCTTCTGAATTGCATCCAACACCCGCGGTGGGTGGGCAACCAAGAGAAAAAGCAGTACCAAGAATTAATCAATTGGAAGGCTTTGAAAGAGGTTTATATTCAGGATTAATTGGCTGGTTTAACGGACAAAATGAAGGAAAGATGATTGTCGGAATACGATCTGCCCAATTTGATAATAAGACAATTAAGATATACGCTGGTGCAGGGATTGTATCCGGTTCCCAAGTCGATATAGAAAAAGAGGAGATCCTTTTAAAACAGTCAGCAATGCTCAGCTTATTAGAGTGATCATAAAAACCTAAAAAGGAATTGCCTTAAAGAAAAAGTCACTGATTCCCAAGTTAAATTGTATATCAGAAATTTCAATGTCTACAATATGGTCTCCACTCAGTTGAGTTGAGATTTTTTTAGGAAACATCATACCGTTTATTGATTCATAATTTGCTAAATGAATCGTATAGCTTCTGTAGGCAGAATGATCTCGTTCGTTAAATTCTACTAAGATTTTTTTTGTTAAATTATTTCGTATGGGAACGAAGTAGGTCATTTTGATGTCATTTTTTAATATGATTTTAACGGGTTGTATTACTTGGCCGTCTTCCATGAAAGGGATGCCCAGAGAAATTTCTTTTTTTGGGTCTTTAGGGTTAAGCAGAAGTGAGTCAAATATTTGCTCATAATGAATCCATAAGTTTTCAGAAGCATAAATATCTAAGGGTTGCCATTGTATTGTGGGATCTGAATTCGTTGTTCGTCCGCTTTTTAGGCTAGCACCATCATAAATGATAATTTGTTCCGAATCATTGTTCTTTTTTATGTATGACTTATATTTATTCGGTCTTTTTTTAATAATTTTAATGTTACCTATTCCTCCCCCATTCACCGTATAGGCACCCATTAACTGCATGCTTTTAACAGTTTTAATATATTCATCGTCTGAATAGTTCTTCTGATAATATTTATCTAAAAAAAGCTTCAATTTAGGATCGAGATCACGAGTATCCATTAAAGAAATCTCAGCGGGATTATCATTAATTAATTGTTCATTGACACTCTCCGAAAACAATAAACTGCTCACAAATAGCGTAAAAATAAAATAACAGATTTTCATTATTTTTATAAGAATATTAGATGAATATTTATACTCTATAGAATACATATTCAAATATATGTGTTTGAGTAAATCTTTTATTATTCAATATGGCTAAGAATAATAGAGACTATGTCATTCTTGAATCCAGTTAATCCATGGTTTCCGTTGATCACTTTATAATGGTAAACACCATAATCTGCATAACCATATTCTTTAATCGAGGGATTTATAGTATCTATTCCATTTCCTGATATTGCGGATCCAGTAAATCCCCTTCCTTTTGCTAAAAAATAATTACTTTCTTGGGCATCATAAAATGTTCTATTTAGCCAATTAATGTATCCGCCGTCATATGGAATTGAAGTATCATCAGTCCCATGAAAACTAATTATCTTATTTCTGGCAGGAAGTAAAACTTCATTTGTGTATACTCTGCTAGGAAATTCATTATACCAAAATTTATTTTCTCTGTACTGATCAGATATAAGTTGACTAGCCATAAAGATTCCGTTTTTGAACGAGTTTTCGGGGAGTTCTAATAGTGCTTTAAGAACTAGCGCAGCACCATTTGATGTGCCAATTAATGATATATTATCTGCGTCAACATTTGCGTATGATTTTAATTGTGAAATGACCGAACTCAGAAAATCAATATCATTAGCCTCAGATGATTCAGTTTTAATATTCCATTTGTTATCATATCCATCCATTCCAATCTTAATGTAATTTGTAAAAGTATTACCATATTGATTTAACATATTGATGCCATTGCCACTTGCTCCGTGAAAAAAGATTATAACTGGATGGCTCTCAGCATTTGTAGCCGGCACTTGAACATGGGCAGTACGGGAATAATTAGTTTCTTGTGACCACGTTTGTGTCACTGTAAGGATCGTGTTTTCCAAGATCAATGTTGGCGCATTAACAGGGTCAATCACCGCTCTATAGAAAGTATTTTCTGCTTCAGAGGTTACTGTTGCTGTATGAATACTATTCCATTCATTTAAATCATTTGAACTTTCAATCGTTATAGTGAAATCATTGCCCAATAAGGACACACAAGAAATTAATGTGCAGAAAGCTAATTCAATAACTGTACGTATATTTTTTGCCAATTTGACTGTAGGAGGATGATTGTTTTCGTTTATGAATTTAAAGCTTGGTCCAAATCTTCTAGTAAATCTTCAATGGATTCAATGCCTACAGATAAACGAACAAAATCGGCGGTAACGCCAGTTGATTTTTGTTGCTCCTCATCCAGTTGTTGGTGAGTAGTTGTGGCAGGGTGAATCGCCAAGGATTTTGCATCACCTATATTGGCTAAGTGACTGAATAGTTTTAGATTATCAATGAATGATTTCCCTGCTTCAATGCCATCTTTTAGCCCGAAGCCAACAAGTGCACCATAATGATCTTTCTCAAAATATTTATTAGCAGCGTCATGATGTGGGCTATTTTTCAATCCTGGATAATTCACCCAACTGACTTTAGGGTGATCATTTAGGAATTCAGCAACTTTCATTGCATTCTCACAATGCCTTTCCATTCTTAAAGGAAGGGTTTCCACTCCTTGTAAGTGTAAAAATGAATTGAAAGGAGCTGCACAATTACCCATGTCTCGCAAAAGTTGTAGACGCATTTTCATGATGTATGCAATATTGGCTCCGCCTGCGGGAGGGAATGCTTTGAAAACATCCCAATGCACTAGACCATGATAGCTTTCATCGGGTTCAGTGAACATGCTGAAGCGACCGCTTCCCCAATCAAAATTTCCGGCATCTGTGACCATGCCCCCGATACTAGTTCCATGCCCGCCAATGAATTTTGTTAAACTATTTATCACTACATTGGCACCGTGTTCAATCGGTCGGCAGACTGCAGGAGAGGAGACCGTATTATCAATAACAAGTGGCAACTTTTCTTTTTTGCACAAAGCAGAAATCTCTTCAAATGGGAAAATATTCAGTTTAGGATTTCCCACGGTATCCCCATAAATCGCTCTGGTTTTATCATCAATCAAAGAAGCAAAAGTTTCAGGATTTTCTGCATCAGCAAAACGTACTTCTATACCAAGTTTGGGTAAGGTATGTTTAAATAAACTATAAGTACCTCCATATAACTGTGATGAAGAAACGATATTGTCGCCTGCTTCGGCCAAATTTAAAATAGCATTGGTGATGGCTGCTTGACCACTAGCATGTCCAAGACTGGCAACTCCACCTTCCAAGGCTGAAATTCTTTTTTCCAACACATCAGTCGTTGGATTCATAATACGTGTGTAGATATTACCAAGTTCTTCCAGTCCGAATAATTTCGCGGCATGCTCGGTGTCTCTAAAGACGTAACTTGTTGTTTGATAAATAGGAACAGCACGAGAGTTTGTTTCATCAATATCGTGACCGGCATGAAGTGACAGTGTTCCGAGTCCTGGTTTTTGGTTTGAATCAGTCATAGTTTTAAACAGTTATAGGAATGTGCAATTAAGCGTTTGAAAAATGGTGGGAGCTGCGGGATTCGAACCCACGACCTCTACCATGTCAAGGTAGCGCTCTAACCAACTGAGCTAAGCCCCCGTAAAGTATCAATATACAACGAGTAAATCTCACGCAATCAAGCATAATTTAAATTCTTAGTCATTGCCTTATTTTTAGCAGTTTTGACAAAATATGTTTTTTGCTAGACTTTATGAAAAATTCAGCCTCCTTTATAGGCTAATCTTTATATTGTTATGAGCGAAGAAACCTTAATTATTTTGAAACCTGATTGCATGACTGCTGGAATCTGCGGTGCGGTGATCAGTCGATTTGAAGCTGAAGGCTTTGAAATAGCCGCGGCAAAAGTTCAGCAATTAGATGATACATTATTAAAAGAACATTATTCACATGTTGCACATCTTCCATTTTTCCCAGAAATTGTTGCCTTTATGAGTAGTGTCCCAGTCGTGGTCTTACTTTTGAAAGGTGAATCAGTGATTGCTCGTGTCCGCGATTTATTAGGGCCAACAAATTCTCTTGAAGCTCCCAAGGGGACAATCCGTGGCGATCTTGGTACGGATAGAATGCGCAATGTCGTTCATGCTTCGGATAGCCCTGAAAATGCTCTGATTGAGAAAAAACGTTTTTTCCCTGAATTATAGTCTTTTTTATTCTGGTACATTTTGGTTAAAATTAAAACAGGTTTAGGTCTCGATAGTCATCGCTTTCACGAAGACCCATCAATTAACAAGCCTTTGATTTTAGGAGGGGTCAATTTTGAGAGTGAGCTCTCCTTGAAAGGGAATAGCGATGCTGATGTTGTCTTACACGCAATTACCGATGCTATTAGTAGTATTACAGGTAATACGATAATCGGAGCTAAGGCAGATGAGCTTTGCCAGAAAGGCATGACAGATAGTAGTGAATATCTTAAATTAGCATTGGCTGATTTTGGAGACTACAGCATTTCGCATGTAGCCATCGCATTAGAATGCCATCAACCAAAGATTGATCCCATGGTAGAGACGATGCGAACTTCAATTGCTGAGCTTTTGGGAATTGCTTTTTCTGATGTTGGTATCACTGCAACGAGTGGGGAAGGACTAACCGATGTCGGTCGTGGCCTCGGTATTCATTGTACCGCAATAGTCACAGCAGTCGCAGTGGCAATTTAACAGTCGATTAGTGCTCTAATATTTCGACCTCATATCCATCAGGGTCTGTAATAAAAGCCATTTTTTTGCCATCAATAAATTTTTCACGCCAATTAGATGGCCATAAATCAATGGTAAGATCTAAAGATTCAAGATAGTCGCAGTAAGCAATAATATCATCAACTCGGATGCAGGTATGCACCAAATCTTCTGGGAATTCTACTTTAAAATCAGGAGAGAAAGTGAGCTCTAGCTTGTGTTCTGAATCAGGAATTTTCAAATGTGCTAGTTCATTACCTGAAGGAGATTTGTCGGTACGTCTTAAAACTTCAAAGCCACAGGTTTTCTTGTACCAATCAATTGAGGCTTCCAAATTTGAAACACGAATACGTGTATGATCAAAAGTAATCTTCATACGACTAATCCTACAGTATTATAAATAAGTACAAGACTTAAAGTGCTCTAACGACTGCCTTGGCCACACCTTGAATCTCTAATTGATCTGAAGGGTGCAACTCAGGATAGTTTTTATTTTCTGCTTTCAAATAGGGGGGTTCACCCGCTTTTTGAATTAATCGTTTCAAGGTCACTTCACCATCAATCAAAGCAGCCACTATATCGCCATCTCTTGCTTCTCTAGGCTCAATGATCACGCGATCTCCATCATAAATTTGAGCATCGACCATGCTGTCGCCTCTCACTTCCAAGGCAAAGGACTGCTTTCGACTGGCATTGGTAAAGCCTGCGTTTTGAATGTCTACCTGTAATCTGCCGACAGCACCTGAAGACTCAACGCGATCGGGATAACCCGCAGCAATTGCTCCGTACACAGGGATCTCAACAACTTCACTTGCATTGTCGGGAATCTCAGATTCAAAGTTGGCCTGTGGGCTGTCAGGGCGGTTGATTCTAAAGGTTCGAGCTTGTCCGGGGATTCGCTCAATCGCTCCTTTTCTTTCAAGAGCCCGCAGGTGACCCATCACTGCATTGGTGCTTTTGTAGTCAAACTCCATTTGAATATTACGAATGCTCGGCCAAAAGCCGTGTCTCCATTCATAGTTGGTGATAAAATCTAATATTTCTATCTGTCGAGTCGTCAATTCTTTCATAGTGTACATATGAATAGGTGAACAGTTGTGCATTTGTCAATATTCAATTTAACGTTGTCAAATCTATGCATGGAATAAAAGTATCTAACTATTGGTATGCCTTTGTCTTTCTCACAGTATATTCAGTCTATAACACTTTCTTCAGTTCTGCTTTTGAGCCTATTGAACTTGGGCTGTGAACGGGCGATCAATTATGAGAGAACGCATCACCCTTTACCCGAAGGAGTCGATATCTCTGAGTGTGAATCTGGCCGCTATGGCGGGATTTTTATTTTGAATGAGACGACCCAGCCAACCACTTTTAATCCGCTCGTCCCTAACAACCTAAGTACGAGTATGGTTTTATCGCGCCTTCTCAGTAACTTAGTGGAGTTTAATCCAAAGACTGAGTTATTTGAACCGGCATTGGCTGAATCATGGATCGTCAGTGAGGATGGTCTAACCTATACTTTTAATCTGCGAAAAGGTTTGCTTTGGAGTGATGGTCAACCCTTCACCGCTGAAGATGTGATCTTTACTTTTGATTGTATCTTATCGGAAATTATCGATGAAGCAACCGGAGACAAACGGCCTCGTTATCCATCTCGTTATTATCAACAACTGCACATAGATGGTACGCCGATTCGATATACACTAATCGATGCCCATACGATACGGTTTGATCTACCCACGACTTATGCACCTTTTTTGTATGATATCGGGCTAGCAATTTTACCCAAACATATTTTAGGCGATGCGTTCAATTCAGGGTCGTTTATGAAAGAGTGGACAACGCAAACAGCAATCGAAACTCCCGAAGAAATTGTCGGACTAGGTCCTTTTAAGATTTTTTCATACAAGCCAGGAGAGCGTATAGTGCTAGAGCCAAACCCTCATTACTGGCGTGCAGATAGTTCAGGGCAACGATTACCTTATTTGGATTATTTAGTGATAAAATTTGTCTCTGAAGCGAATACAGCCATTGCCCATTTTGCTACGGGTAAGAGCGATGCATCCGGCGTTGGTGCTGACGATTATGAGTGGGTAAAAAAAGCAACAGATATTTATGATTTTTCTATTAGTAATCGTGGCCCATCTTCTAGCGTAAACTTTTTTTGGTTTAACCTAAATCCCGAATCTTCAGAGGATGGAGTCCCTTATATCGAACCGTACAAATTTGCTTGGTTTAGCGATAAGCATTTTCGGAAAGCCATTTTACACGGCTTCAATCGAAAAGGAATTATTGATGCAGTTTTGTTCGGAAAAGGGGAACCATTGCACTCAATCATACCGCCTGCACAAGGTGAGTGGCATAATCCAAATGTTACAAAATATGCGTACTCACCAGAAAGAGCTCGTGAACTATTGCAATCCATTGGCTTCACTTGGAATAGCGAAGGGCAATTATTCGATGGGTCAGGCAATCGTGTCTCTTTTAATCTACTACTCGTTGAAAGTGCGAATTACGACCAAATCGGTATTACTTTTGTTGAAAACATGAAAGATCTAGGAATTGAGGTTCGCTTAGAGCGTGCAGACTTTGCGACCCTGCTCAAGCGTACGGATAACACTTTTGATTATGATATGACCATCTTGGGTTGGGGGTCTTCCAGTGCTGCATATGATCCTTCTGGGAGTAAGGCACTTTATTTGAGTAGTGGTAAGTATCATATGTGGTATCCAAATCAAAAATCACCAGCGACAGAATGGGAAGCGAGAATCGATACTTTAATCAAACTTCAGGAACAAACTTTAGATCGTAAACAACGAATTGCTTACATGCACGAGGTGCAGGCGATATTATCCGATGAGCTACCTTTGCTATTTGGCTATTCGCCTTACAGTTATGTCGGCATTAAAGACAAATGGATGAATGTTTATATACCTAAATCAGGTACAATTCTTTGGAATATTGATGAAATTTGGGAAGGAGATGGGCAGCCGTAAGCACGGATTAAGATTAATCAAAATTAACTATGTGGCGATTTATTTTTAGGCGTTTATGCACAATAATTCCATTATTATTTGGAGTGAGTTTGCTCGTTTCACTTTTAATGTATTTATCTCCGGGCGACTTTTTAACACAAGCACGAGCGGCAAAGGATATAGACCCTAGCTTTATTGAGCAGATGGAGCATCAATTAGGCTTGGTAGATGCAGCAGGAAATCCAACGCCATGGTTTGTTCAGTATGGACATTGGTTGGCAAATGTATCGCCACTTAAATACGGGCCATGGGTGGGTGAACCTGACAAAGGACTCTTCTTTGGCAGTCCATATTTCGGAGAATCATGGACTTACAAAGTCGAGGTATTTGATTTATTAAAGCAACGTGTGCCTGCTACATTTATTCTTTCTTTAAGTTCAATTCTCTTCGCTTGGATTATTGCAATTCCTTTGGGGATTTTAGCTGCCATGTATAAAGATTCAATCTTTGATCGAATATCCGCTTTTTTTGCGTATGCCGCACTGTCTATCCCTGAATTTTTTCTCGCGATTTTAGCGGTTTATTTTGCCGCGGTTACTGGTTTATTTCCTGAGGGTGGTCGATCCTCTATCGAAAGTGAATTTTTGCCTCTGGGCTTACAGTTTCTCGATTATTTGCATCATTTGATTTTACCGACAATTGTATTAGGTATCGGGGGCATTGCCGGTACTATGCGAATTATGCGTGCAAATTTCATCGACAGTATGCGAGCAGAGTTTGTAACAACGGCACGAGCTAAAGGGTTACGAGAAGGTATCATAATGTTTGTGCATGTGTTTCGTAATGCGATCAATCCTTTGATCACTTCATTGGGCTATGCCTTTGCCAGTTTGTTATCGGGTGCTTTATTGGTAGAAAATGTAATGAACTATCCGGGCTTAGGGCAGTTGATTTATGATGCGTTGATAAGGGAAGACCAATATGTAGTTATGGCAGGTGTATTGGTAGGTGTGACCTTGCTGGTTTTTGGTAATCTATTAGCCGACTTATTACTCGGTTGGGTAGACCCTCGTATCCGAGTCGAATCGGAACAATCCAACTCTAGGAAGAAAAATACGAATTATAGTCGATGGTTATTTTTAATTCTCTTTGGTCTGATCGGCGGAGAAATTTTATTAGAGTCTTATTTCCCATCAGGGTTGTTTGTAATTGCCCAATGTTTAAAATGGGTCGGTCTGCTCATAGTTGCTTTGGTTGCCTTGGCGTGTATCGCCATGGTGGGCTATCTCATGTTTATTATGGCGAAGCGTTTATTGATTCCAATTTTTAAACGGGCCTCTGGAGCAATTGCCTTTTCGATTTTAATAATTCTCTATTTTCTCTCAGGCTTTGCTTCCTTTTTTGCTCCGTATTCGGTCTCTGAGCAAAACCTCAGTTTTCCTTATCATCCACCTTCACAAATTCAATTTGTGGATGGGCATTTTGAAGTGAGTTTGATGGAAAGAGTGCAAGTAGGGGCGGCTCAATATCAAGCGACAGGTGAAACCGCACAGCTTCAATTTTTTACCAAATCAGAACCATATCAATTATTTGGTTTCATTCCTATGGACCATAAGTTTCTTCAATTAGAATCGGGAAACGAAAACGACCGATTGTATTTATTAGGCTCTGATTCTACGGGACGTGATATATTCAGTCGGCTTTTATATGGCTCTCAAATTTCTCTATCGATTGGATTGATTGGTATTTCAATTACGCTGGTACTAGGCTTCATTGTAGGTGCAATAGCAGGCTATTATGGGGGTTGGGTGGACTTCTCGGCGATGCGACTGGTCGAATTATTAATGTCGATACCGGGTCTGTATTTATTGTTAGCGTTGCGTTCTGCCTTCATGCAACCTGAGCTTTCGCCGGTTCAAGTGTATACGATTATTGTGGTTATTTTATCGGTGATTGGCTGGGCGGGCACCGCTCGGATTATTCGAGGCATGACTTTATCCCTTCGCAAAAGACCGTTCGTACAAGCGGCAGAAAGTTTTGGTGTCCCGGTATGGTTGATATTGGTGCGTCATATTTTGCCGAATATTGCTAGTTATTTATTGGTCGCAGCAACACTTTCGATTCCTGGTTATATATTAGCAGAAGCCGCACTCTCATTTCTCGGATTGGGAATCTCAGAACCTTCAGCTTCATGGGGATTGATGCTTAAACAATCACAGGGCAATATGATTGTATTTTTTATGAATTTTTGGTGGATGCTATTGCCTGGAGTGGCAATCTTTGTCACGGTCGTGGCTTACAATGTTTTAGGGGATGTGCTTCGAGATATTGTTGATCCGAAGATGAAGCTTTGATTATTTAAGCTAAACGGGTATTTTTTTAATTATGTCGAAATTATTAACAGTTGAGCAATTGAAGATAGGATTTGGTTCGGGTGATCAGATTAATGAAGTGGTGCATGGGATTGATTTCGACATTGAAGCAGGGGGAGAAACCGTTGCGATTCTTGGGGAAAGCGGAAGCGGAAAAAGTGTCAGTTGCTTGGCTCTGACTCGATTACTCCCAACGGATGCGAATTGCTCTGTTTCTGGTTCAATTATTTTTGATGGTGATGATGTTTTAAAATTAGAGGATTCTGCTTTGCGAAAAATTCGTGGTGGAGGCATTGCCTACATCTTTCAAGAACCTTCAGCCTCTTTAAACCCGGTTTTCTCGATTGGTTTTCAAATTGCGGAAGCGGTGCGGTTGCACCGTCCTGATATCAGTGATGTCGAAGGACGAGTAATCGAGCTTTTAGAACTCGTAGGGATTCGAGAGGCACAGCATCGTTATCGATCATACCCGCATGAATTGAGTGGTGGGATGCAGCAACGTGTCGTTATAGCTATGGCATTGGCTTGCGAACCCAAATTATTGGTGGCAGATGAACCGACAACTGCGCTGGATGTAACTATCCAAGCACAGATTCTAGATTTGCTAAGAAAGCTGCGCAATCAATTAGGAATGAGTATTTTATTAATCACCCATAATTTTGGAATTGTTAAAGGGTTTGCCGATCGTGTTCTAGTTATGTACCGAGGCGATATTGTGGAATCAGGAAGCGTAGAAACCGTTTTGTCGAACCCTCAACATCCTTATACCAAAGCCTTGATTACTTGTATCCCTAAGTTGGGCGATAGCAGAGAACGTCTCACTACAATTAGCGATACATTCGACCAATAATCGATACCTACTCAGTGGCTCTTTTATAAGATAGGGTCAAAGGCATCTCTAAAGGCATCACCAATAAAATTGAGTGATAAAATTGTCATAGAGAAGAAAATGGATGGAAAGATCAGAAGCCACGGATAGACATCAAATTTTTGTGCACCTTCATTAATTAAGCTACCCCAAGAAGCCAGTGGGGCCTGAACGCCTAATCCTAAAAAACTGATCACTGATTCTAAAAGAATCACCGATGGAATAGTCAAAGTAGCAAAGACAATCACGGGGCTGATTAAATTTCGAAGGATGTGCTTTGAAATAATTTGGTGGTGGGGCAGTCCATACAATTGTGCCGCTTGTACATAAGCTTGTGTTTTGATATTTCGAGTTTCTCCACGAACAATTCTAGCTAAGGTCAACCATTCCACTGCACCGATGGCGAGAAAAATTAAAACTAAACTACGGCCAAATAATACTGTCAGTAGAATCACCATAATAGTGAACGGTAGGGCATACAGTGTATCGACAAATCGCATCATCAGTGCATCAGTTTTTTTGCCAACGTAACCAGCAACCATTCCATAAGCAGTCCCTATGATTAAGGCGACAATCGTGGCTAAAAAGCCGACAAAGATCGATATTTGTCCCCCGATTAAAGTGCGTATCAGTAAATCACGTCCTAGGACATCTGTGCCAAATAGATGTTGAGAGGAAGGGGCGCTCGCACCGAGGGAGAGTTGGGTTGTCTCGTAAGAGTGAGGCACAAAAAATGGTCCAATGAAGCAGGCAAGCGCGATGGTAAAAAAGAGGGCAAATCCTATCAGTGCATTCGTAGACCTGTAGAGCGTTTCCCATAGCTTGGTTTGTTCGCTACCTGCGCTCCTTGAAAGATGCATTTTTTCTGTTTTTGAATTAATCACGATTTAATTTTGGGTTCATCCAAATTTGGATTAAATCAACAACGAGGTTGAAGAGGATAATCAGAGCGGCATAAAAAAGTACCGTACCCATGACCATCGTATCATCTCTATTGAAGGCCGAATTAACAAAGAAGCTCCCTAAGCCGGGTATAAAAAATAAAGTTTCAACAACAAATGAGCCAGAAATCATTCCCGCCACTGCAGGACCTAAATAAGCCACCACTGGACTGAGTGCAGAACGCAATGTATGGACAAAGAGAATCCGTATCGAGGACAGCCCCTTTGCTCGTGCGGTCTGAATATACGGGTGTTTTAAAACATCTAAAGTGCCACTACGAGTGAGCCGGGCAATAAAGGAGGCATAGAATAAGCCCAAGGTCAAAGCGGGTAAGATACGGTCGCTGAATGAATTCCAACCAAAGGGATTGAACCAACCTAACTCTGTTGAAAAGACCAATAATAAAAGCGGTCCTAAAACAAATGCGGGTAAGCAAATACCGATCAGAGCAAGACTCATAAAGACAATCTCCATCGGCTTTTTATGAAACAGTGCGGACAGAATGCCAAGAGGCACACCGATACAGATAGCAATGATCAATGCATACAAACCAAGCTCCAGTGAAACTGGAAATGCTTGTGCGATAATTTCATCCACATCCCATCCAGCATATTTATAGGACGGGCCAAAATCACCTTGTAGGCGCTTCACGATAAATTGTATATATTGCTCATGGATCGGTTTATCCATGCCGTAATGTGCTTCAATTAATTTTTTAATTTCAGGAGTTACAGGTTTCTCTTGGTCGAAGGGCCCGCCTGGAGTCAGCTGCATCAGAATAAAGGTCAGCGTTGCAATAATCCAAAGGGTTGGAATTGCTTGCAGGAGTCGTCTGATGCTTAATTGAAACACTGAAAAATTAATCCTTCTCTGTTAGGGAAATAAATTGATAGGGATGATAGTCGAGAATGTTTGAGTACCATCCGTCCACGGAACGATCGATAAGTAGACTACGAACATAAAAGTAAATTGGGATGAAGGGCATCGCTTCAATTAAACGATCTTCCGCTTTTTGAAACAGCTCAAAGCGTTTATCGCTCTCCAAGGTTTGTGTGGTTTCTGTAAGCAGTTGATCAAACGCAATGTCTCTCCATCCGCTATGATTATTCCCTGAGTCTGAAATGCCGAGTCCGAGGAATGTATAGGGGTCTAAATAATCACCGATCCAAGCCGCACGTGCGATATCGAAATCCCCTTTTTGCCGAGAGTCCAAATACACCTTCCATTCTTGATTGTGTAAACGTATCGTGATTCCTAGTTCTTGTTTCCACATTTGCTGAATCGCCTCGGCAACAATTTTATGTGACTCGGATGTATTATAAAGTAATTCAATTTCGGGAAAATTTTCCCCCTTTGGGAATCCAGCTTCGGCGAGTAGAGCCCGTGCTTTTTCTGGATCATAGGAGAAGTTCTTTTCTGCGGAGAAGCCTCCAGTGTTTGGAGGGGTGAAATGATAGGCAGGCTTTTGTCCGCCTTTTAAAACATATTGAGTCAAGCTCTCTCGATTGATGGCATAGGCTAAAGCCTGACGCACACGCTTATCTGAGAGCGGAGGTTTTTCCGTATTCACTAAATAATAATACACACCAAGATAGGGATCAAAGCGGATGTTTTCTGGACGATGCTTGCGATACCAATCAATACGGGCAGTCGGTACGCCCGAAGTAAGATGAATTTGCCCTGCACGAAAAGCACGCTCCTCCGTTTCCAAATTGATCGGCAAAAATTCAATCCCATTCAGTTTAAGTATGTCTGCTTCTCGATAAAAAGGATTTCGCACCACGCTGATTCCATTATTTAAACGCCATGTCTTTAAAGCGAAAGGTCCATTGCCCACAAAGTTTTTTGGCTGTGTCCATTTCGATATTCGATCCACCATTGAACCATGCTTAAGAATGGTCGGCGGGTGTACTGGCCACCAAGTAAAATGTGTGGGCAAAGAAAGGAAATAAGGGGTCACCGAGTGTAATTGTATTTCTAAAGTCTCTGCATCGATGGCTTTGACTCCAACCTCAGAAAAAGAATCGGTCTGTCCTTTATGAAAGTCCTCTGCACCTTTGATCGGATAAAGCATATACGCATAAGGAGCTCCCAGTTTCGGTGAAAGGATACGTTCATAAGAAAAGGTGAAATCATGGGCAGAGACAGAATCACCATTAGACCAAAGTGCCTCTGAATCTAAGTGAAAGGTATAGACTAAGCCATCGTCAGAGATTGTCCAAGATTTCGCCACACCCGGAAAGATTTCAAGTGTCTTCGGATCAACAGTCGTCAAGCCTTCAAAGAGTGAGAGTAGGACATAATGCTCAGTCACCCCAGATACCAAGTGGGGGTCTAGCCCCTCAGGCTCAGTGCCAATACCAATATATAGTACTTGCTCAGAAATTCCTCGTTCAACATTTGTTTGAGCCGGAGTACACGCCAAGCTTATGAAAAGACTGATAAGCAATGGAATGATGAGGAAAAAAGTGAATTTCATGATTTTAGGTGCAAGCTGATTTGATATAAATTCTTCTCATAGCCTGCAAGCGCTTTTGCCTTAAAAGCGTATAAAAAAGTACTTAAAAACGGCTAAGGCAAATGCTTGCTGGGAAAGTTGCCTCTTGATAAAGGCTACACAATTTGTTTTATTTTGTATTATTGGAAAGGATTTTAGATACAAGCAATGCAGATTGCTCTGATCCAATGCTCTGATCCAAAGAAGTGAGGAAAATAAGAAAAGCGATGAACAAAGGATTTGGCAAAGATAAGCAATCAAAAGAACTGAATTTACGTGCTATGGCACAGGAATTTATGGATGGATTACAACGCCATGCGGACATGCTCGCATTCAATTTAGCCTCTAGAGAATCCGTCCAAGAGAAAGATTATAAAAAACGTTCGGCTGCACCTCAAATCATGCCCTCAGGCAAACGGCATCAAAATTTTGAGCAGATGCAGGCCTATGCTCGAGACCTATTAGTGCGTCAGGTCATCAATGACTGTTTAGGACTCGCCGTCACTGCATTGAATAACAGTCATTTCTTTTTCTCTCTGCTTAAAGAATCCAAAGGCTCCAGCAATTTTGATGCAGAGACTCAGAAAATTGCCGAAGAGCGTCACCATCATTTTTTAAATGCCCCCATCGATGTGAAGTTCGAGTTATTACAGCAAAATTATGGGGTAGGCTCAGACTCCCAAACCACCATTCTTAATTTAGTCATCGCCCTCAAAGCACTCATTGAAAACAACGGTATTTTAAAATCACAAATGTTTCCTGAGGGAGTTAACCCGATACTTGAAATCGACCTCAAGCGACTTGAGATCGAGCCAACGAAAAACGAAGCCGGACAGCCCATGGGCCGAATCGTCAATGATCGAAAACTATTTCGTGACGGAGAAGCGATCGTTTTCAGTGATTTAGAAATCCAAAGAACACTCGTGACTATCGCCTCATTTGCCGATGCCTTATTTAAGTCAGTCGCTGGCTATGCCCAAAGCTTCAACAAGAAAAGTTAACGCTTAAAAGTCAGTATGTTTCATCTAACACTACTCACAGTCGGTAAATTAAAAAACGCTTCGATCAAATCATTAGCCGAGGACTATCAAAAACGGCTGAAGCGTCATGGACGATTTGAGACAGTCGAATTTGCCGATGGCACCGTAGAGAGTGAAGGGCAACGAATCCTTGAGTATTTAAATAAACAAACCCAAGCCAAAATTTTTATCCTAGCCGAAGAAGGGCAGACCCTCAGTTCAGAAAGCTTTGCTCAAGAGCTCCAAGCCCTACAAGGACGTCACGCCATATTCGTCATAGGCGGAGCCTTTGGACTCGACCCGCAAGTCAAAGCAAAAGCCCATACCTTGCTTGCTTTATCGCCCATGACTTTTACCCATGAGCTTGCACAAATGTTACTCTGTGAACAAATTTATCGAGGGATATCTATTTTGAATGGCAGTAAATACCATCATCAATAAAGAAGGGATACGCTGAGAAAATGAAAAGTGAATCTTCTCAGCAATTTTCGATTGATCTTTAAAGCAAGCTCGTATTATATCCACATTTCAAGCTTCGGAGACGTGACTGAGTGGCCGAAAGTACTTCTTTGCTAAAGAAGCGAACCTCAAAAGGGTTCCGAGGGTTCGAATCCCTCCGTCTCCGCCACTTGTGAAACAAGTGCTAATAGAACGAGAAGGGATGAGAACGAAGTTCGACGTAGCGAAGCGAAGATGGCGAAATCATAGAAGATGATGAGCAATCCCTCCGTCTCCGCCACTTGTGAAACAGGTACTCCCCGATTGATCAATCGGAATTGCAATCAGAGGATATTTGATCCTCGTCAATGG
>OZSS01000284.1_pt1 | contig 23841 bp, 25 predicted proteins | sample 1779911 | NCBI WGS metagenome assembly OZSS01 (sample SAMEA2603589, study PRJEB24840) | metagenome | biome: Water; feature: Photic zone; material: Seawater sample | place: Mediterranean Sea | collected 2013-11-12 | depth 10 m
AATATTATCTGAGTATGATACTTTTCGCGAATTAATTGAATCCTTATCGACAGATACTTCATTATTTATTTCAAATTCTATAAAAGAAAATAAAAATATTCTTTTTGAAGGAGCTCAGGGTACATTACTAGACATTGATCATGGAACTTATCCATTTGTAACGAGTTCAAATACCAGCGCGGGCAATGCCTCAATTGGTTCTGGAATAGGACCATTAAATTTTGAAAAGGTTGTTGGTGTTACAAAAGCTTACATATCTAGGGTAGGCACTGGTCCTTTCATGACTGAACAGAGTAATAAAATAGGAGATTATTTAATTGAGAAAGGTGCTGAATTTGGAACAGTGACTGGTAGACGAAGACGATGTGGCTGGTTAGATCTTGTTTCACTTAAATATTCAGCAAGAATAAATTCTTTGAGTGAATTGTTTATTACAAAGTTAGATGTTTTAACTGGTTTAGATGAGGTCAATATTTGTGTAGGTTACAAATTTAAAGATCAGGAATTAACTGATTACCCTTTAGTTGAGGATATCCTAGAAAAATCAACACCTATATATAAATCGTTTGAGGGGTGGAATGATGATATATCTTCAATTACAGAATTTAATAAACTTCCAGAAAGTGCACAAACTTATATAAATTTCATTGAAGAATTTACAGAAATACCAATTAAATATATATCTGTTGGACCAGAAAGAAAGCAAAATATAATTAGATAAATGATAAAAAGATACTTGATAAACGAAATTGAAGATATTTGGAATCAAAATAACAAAATATCCACCTGGAAAAAAGTTGAATCTTCGGTTACTAAACAACTTGAAGATGCAGGAATTGTTCCAAAAGGTTTGTCCGCGGAAATACTTAAGGTAAATATTTCATTAGAAGAATTAGAAGAAAGAGAAAAAATCACAAATCATGACGTTGCATCTTTTGTTGATATTTTGCAAAATAAAATTCAAAAAAACTCAGAGTGGGTACATTACGGACTGACAAGCTCGGATATTGTAGACACTTCAAACAGTCTTTTAATAATTGAGTCTTTGGATTTTCTATTAATTCAAATTGATGAATTAATAGAAACCTTAAAAAATCTTGCGATAAAAGAAAAGGATACAAAAATAATTGGAAGAACACATGGAGTGTTTGCGGAAATTACTTTTCTGGGAAATATATTTTCAAATTGGCTTCTTGAAATTAATAGAAACAAACAAAGAATTGTAAAAGCTAAAGAAAATATTTCTGTTGGTAAATTCAGTGGTGCAGTTGGAAATTACTCTATATTAAATCAAGAAATAGAGGAAAGAGCATTAAGTAGCTTGAATCTAAAACCTGAATTTTTTGCTTCACAGATTGTAAGTCGTGATCGTTATGCAGAAGTAATAATTGCTATAGGAATGCTTGGAAGTTGTTTTGATCGTATATCACAAAATCTTCGCGGGTATCAACGATCAGAAGTTGGGGAGATCTTTGAATCTTTTTCAAAAGAACAAAAGGGCTCTTCAGCAATGCCTCATAAAAAAAATCCAATAACTTCTGAGAGAGTTTCAGGAATATCAAGAATCTTAAGAGGTTACGTTATCACTTCTTTAGAAAATATCTCTCTATGGCACGAAAGAGATATCTCAAATTCTTCAGTAGAAAGAATTATATTTCCTGATGGTTTCAACCTCATTTCCTTTGCAACTATTGAAATGGAAAAGTTGTTTAGCAACATTCAAATAAACCACGAAAAGATTAATTCCAATATTGACTTAGCAAAAGTAAGTATATTAACTCAGGCTTGCCTTTCACATCTCATTACTAAAGGAGTTGATAGAGATGAAGCATATAGATTTATACAATCACAATCATTTGAAATTAATGATCTAGATGATTACTTAACTACTCTTTCAAAAAATTTTGAGAATGTTTCAATTGAAGAATTAAAAAGCATAACAAATGAAATTCTCTCTGAAAAAACAAATGAGAACTTTGAGGAAAAAATAAATTCAATTGTATAAGAGATTCAAAAAACAATTCTCAGAAATAAAAAGTGAAGTTCTTGGACTGAACGAATCCCAAAATAATGTATTTGATTCAGTCCTTGCACCAGTTTTTTTTGTTTTACTAAATAGATTTTTTGATCTAAATATTGCAATTATAGGGACGGGGTTCTTAGTCGTTCTTACAATCATTTACAGAGTGCTGAGAAAAGATGATCTTAAATTTGCATTTATTGGTGTAGTTGGAACGATAGTTGCATTACTAATTGCTAGATTTCAAGGAAGTGCATCAGGTTTTTTTCTTCCAGGAATTATTAGAGACCTAAGCATTGCTTTAATTGGATTTGTATCAATATTGATTAGAAGACCTTTTACTATTTACTCATCACAATATTTTAGAAAATGGCCTATGGAATGGTATTTATTGCCTTCTGTTAAGCCAGCTTACAATCAAGTTGCTATTTTGTGGGTAACTTTTCTTTCTCTAAAGGGAGGTCTTCAGATATTGTTTTTTAATAATCCTGAAATTCTTGCAATTATAAAGTTATCAACATCTAATCAGACAACTTTAATACTTTTGATTATTTCATATTTTTTGGGTTTAAGAAAATTAAAAAACCTAAAGGGACCAAGCGTTGAAGAATTTAAAAATAATGTCTCTCCTCCTTGGAAAGGTCAGGAAAGAGGATTCTGACTAAGGTAATATAGCTATATGACAGATGAAAATTTAAGATTGTTAGTAATTATTGGAAGCAGCTTTGGTATTTTTTTAATACTAAGAATCTTAGTTTTCCCAGCTCTAAAGCGAATTGCAAAAAAAACAAATACAATTATCGATGATCTTTTTTTAGAAAAAAAGTTTTTAAACAGACTATCTTTTGTTGCTGTATTTACTTTTCTTAATGGAATAGTTTTTACAGAATTTTCAATTGACTTAATGAACAGTGAAGTTGGTCAAAGAATAATCAGTTCATTTTTGGCAATCTTTTTAGGGCTTACATTGAATGAATTGCTTTCAATTCTTAATAATGCATCTAGCAAATATGACGCTTTAAAAGATAGGCCTATCAAAGGTTACATACAGATTGTTAAGATCATATTGAATGCATTTATCTTCATAATTGTTTTTGCAATATTGTCTGGACAATCAGTTACATATTATATAAGTGGGCTTGGTGCACTAACTGCTGTACTATTACTAGTTTTTCAAGATACAATTTTATCTTTCGTTGCTTCAGTACAAATTGGACAAAATAACATAATAAATAATGGTGATTGGATTGAGGTCCCTGAATACGGTGCAGATGGAGATGTTATAGATATAGCTCTACATACTGTAAAAGTACAAAATTGGGACAAAACTATAACATCTATTCCGACCTCAAAAATTATTTCAACTTCTGTTAAAAACTGGAGAGGCATGTCTGAATTTGGTGGTAGAAGAATAATGAGATCGATAACAGTTGATATTTCAAGTATTAAATTTTTATCCATCCAAGATATTGAGAATTTAAAAAAGATCCCACCTATCAAAAGTTATCTAGATGAAAAAATTAAGGAAGTAGAGATCTTTAATAATGACTCATCTAATGATGCTTCTCAAATAGAACAAAGAAATTTAACAAATATTGGGACTTTTAGAGCATATGTAGAAAATTATTTAAGACAAAATGAAAGCTTAGATACACAAAATATGACTTTCTTGGTAAGACAATTAGCGCCGACAAACCAAGGAGTATCTATACAAATATATACTTTTACAAAAACTACAGACTGGGTTGAATACGAAAAAATCCAATCAGATATTTTTGATCATCTACTTGCAGTACTTCATAAATTTGACTTAAGAGCTTATCAAGATGGGATTGTTGAAGCAGCAGCGATGAAAAATTTACACTTTAATGAAGGTCTTAAAGACTGAATTTATATTTTCTTCTTAAGAAAACTAAAAAGCCAAAGCCAATAACGAAAAGGTTGAAGTAGTTGCCGAATAAACTGTAGGGTGTTTGGGAGTCAATTGGTTGTATTGATTGATTAAGAATTTCTGCTGTAAAAAGATTTGTATCAGATAAAATATTTCCATCATTATCTATGAATGCTGACTTTCCTGTAATTGCAGAATGAATAATTGGTCTATCGTTTGATATTGCATTGGCACGTGACATAAGTAAAAACTGTTCAGACATTCCACTTTGGCCATAACTAGCTTGATTTGTTAATATTACGATAATTTCAGCACCTTCTAGAATACTATTTCTTATATATCTCTGGAATGAACCCTCAAAAGAAATTACTGTAGAAAGTTTGTAAGAGCCAAGTTGAAATATTTTTTCTTTATCGCCCCTGATCATATCTCTTGGGACAAGTGAGAGAGAAGGAATCCAGTCTAAATAGTCTCTAAATGGAATATATTCTCCGAATGGAACAGGATGTTGTTTCAGATACTGATCAACGACCAGTCCGTTGTTATTTATAAAAACACCATAATTTTCAAAATATTTATCCTCAATTGGCCTATCTCCCCCAATTAAAAAGTAAGAATTAAGCCTTTGAGATTCATAAGAAATGTCATTCAATACACGTTCGTGGATCAATGGATCATTTCTAAATCCAGTTGAACTTTCTGGCCAAATGATTAAATCTTTATCATTCTGTATGCTTCTTGTTAAATTCAGATGACTTTCATATATTCGCTTTCTTTCATCGTTGCAATTATTTTTGGCTCCGGGACAAGGGCTGTTGCCTTGAACAATTGAAACACTAACTTTTTCATTTATTGAATTATTTAAAAATAAATTTAAGTTGCTATTTGCTAAATATATAGATAGTGGGATGAATAAAAAAGTAAAAAATATTAGTGAATCTTTCAAGTAAAAATATTTTTTTTGATTATCAAGAATTAACAAAACAAAAATTAAAGTAACTGATTGAATGATTAATGAGTATCCAGTAGGTCCAAATGTTTTAAACAAGCTTGGCAGTAAATTAAATAAACTATCCCTGTACCCTGTTAAAAGAACGGTTGAGGTTGAACCCCAAGGAAATCCACCAAATGGAAAATAGGCTCTCAGTAAATCAAAAATGCTTAATACTCCTATTAGAACAAAAAAGTTATTACTCGTCTTGATAGCTATGAATTTAAATATCTTTCCAAGAAAAGCATAAAGTAGGCCCATCAAAATAACTAGAGGAATCCATGCTTCATAACCGATTGATTGGATTCCAAATAAAATAACACCAAATGAAATTGAACCAAATATAAATCCAGTTATAAATGGAGCTTCACTAATTAAAAGAGCATAGTAAAAAAAGAATAGTGCTGGAAAAATGAAGAACCACAAATTAAATGGTGGGAAGCTTAAAAAAAACAAAACTGCTGAAATGAAAACTCTTATATACATTTATTCAATGTTAACTATGATTTCGAATTCCAAAACTAAATTATATTTCTAAGTATTACAAATAAGCCGGACATGATTGAAAAATAGGTAACCCCTCTTGAAATAGCCATCTCAGATATATTTGAAAAAAATGAAGAAAGCCTTAACCCAATTGCCACTGGAGCAGCGAGATACAATATAAGAATAAGATGATCCCTAAATATTTCTCCGCTAATTAGCAGAAGACCAAGAGTGATTGTTATTCCAAATGTAAATACAGCATTGAGTGAGGGTCTAAATTCATTACCAGAGGTGCCTCTATATAGAATTGCGATTGGGGGACCTCCTACGCCGGCAATCATTGCGAATACTCCCGACAATGTCCCTGCAATCCAAGATGTTTTATTATCTCTTTTTACAATCCAACCATAGTGTGTTGCAAGCCCGCCAAATAGAACAATTGCTCCAACGCTTATGGAGAGTAGTTGTTCACTTAAATTTATCAAAAGCAGTAAGCCTAATGGTCCTCCAATAATTCTTCCTAAAAATAAAAATTTGAATGGTTTCCAATCTACCTTGCTTTTTTCTCTTTGGTAGATTCTAAAAGTCATTGGTAATGCCAAAAGGCTAAGTATTTGTGGAACAAGCAATGGTTCAATTTGAACTAATATCGGTGAGGAAATAACTGCAAATCCAAATCCTAAAATGCCTTGTATGGCTGCACTTGCAAACAAGAGGAGTGAAATAAAAATTAATTCAAGTAAAGATAGATCGAATGGATATGTCAACTAAGCGCTTTTTCCATCAACTGTAAAATTTCACCTTCGTTAGTATGTCGACCAGTTTCAAGCTTAGAATAGATTAATACATCATCAACATAAAGTTCAAATACTCCACCAGTTCCAGGTATCAAATCAATTGACGTTACATCTTTACCATATTTTTCAAGTATGTCTTCAACCGTACTAACTGCACGGGGTGTATAGTTTCAAACTATACAAAATTTTAGTTTGATTTTCATAATCAAATGTTACTATACGTATCTGTATAAAAAGGTTTGTAAAAACTTGCATGCTATGCAATATTTTGTTAACCTTGTGAATATATTCACAAAGTGGGGAAATAAATGACTGACGGATTAAAAGCAAGTCAAATTAAAGGTGGTATAAGACCTTCAAAAAGTTTTGACCAGGGTAGAACTTGTAAAGAAGAGTCTTGTAAAACTCAATTGAGTATATATAACAAAAGAGAGCATTGCTTCAATCATGCTCCTGTTAAATATCCAAGAGTTAGAGGAAGAATTCTTCAAGAAACTGCATAATTAAAAAATCAATTTAACTATATAAACCTTTTTCAATTATTATCGAATTATGACTACTAAATTTAGTGTTCCTGAAATAAGTTGTGATCATTGCAAAAGTACTATTATCAACACATTATCAACTGTCGATGGTATTGAATTAGTTGAAGTAAATATAGAAGCTAAAGACGTTACATTAAAATCTTCAGAAGAAATTGATTTAGATCTTGTTAAGTCACTACTTGATGAACAAGGCTACACAGTTGTCAGCTGATTCAAAAACACTTATTCTATCCGTTGAAGGAATGACCTGTGCGGCTTGTGCAGCAAGGATTGAAAGAGTTTTAGATAAAGAAGAATCTGTTGAGGATGTAGTTGTTAACTTTCCCTTAAAAAAAGCCGTAATCGAATTAAATACTGAAAATGTAAATTCCGAGAATTATATTGAAAAAATTAGATCAGTTGGATACTCAGCTCAAGAAGAAATACAAGTTGCAGATAGTAAAAATTTTAAAAGATTTTTTATCCCAATTATTTCACTTCTGTCAACTCTTGCTCTCAACCCACTTATTGAAGCTAATCAAGATTTCGTAGCATTAGGAATTAGCTCTGTAATAATATTTATTTTTGGGAGAACATTCCACTTATCTGCATTGAAAAGTATTAGGAATCTTAATTTTAATATGGATACGTTAATCTCTATTGGGAGCTTATCATCTTTTGTTATTGGTGTAATGCCTAGTAATGGAGAACTCATGTATCTCGAGACTGGTGGTTTCATTATAAGCTTTTTACTTATAGGAAAAACGATAGAAGATATTTCTATAAAGTCTTCGATCTCTATATCTGACTCAATTATTGAAAGTATTCCAAAAGATGTAAATATTTATGACGATAAAAAAATCGTCCGTAGACCTATCAACGAAATAATCATAGATCAGGTAATAATTGTTAAAAAGGGAGAAATTATTCCTTTAGACGGTGAGATTCATTATGGTCAGTCTGAAGTTGATGAAAGTATTGTTTCTGGAGAAGCAGAGCCAATTTTAAAAAAAGAAGGAGATACAGTTATATCAGGTTCTATCAATCTTGGAAACGATATTGAAGTTAAAGTAACAAAAAAAGATGGTGAAACAACAATAAATTACATAGAAAAATTAATTTTAAAAGCACAAACTACAAAGCCTGACGTTCAAGAAATTGTAAATAAGATAACAAATATTTTTGTGCCTTCAATCTTGCTTTTAAGCTTTATAAATTTTTTGACTAAATTCTTTATTCTTGGAAATGATTTTTCAGGAACAATTAGCTCAACAATTGCAATCTTAGTAATTGCATGTCCTTGTGCTCTTGGTCTTGCAACTCCAATTGTTTTATTTCGTACTGCATCTATTTCAAATAAAAAGGGATTTATTTTTAAAAATTTTGACTATCTTCAAAAATTTACCAAGCTGGATACACTAATATTTGATAAGACTGGAACTTTAACATCTGGTATTTTTAAAATCGAAAAAATTACAAATGAGAATAGCCTAGTTGTCGATGATGAAATTATAAGGATACTGGCGTCTGTTGAACAGAAATCAAACCACCCTATTGCTAAAAGTATCCTTTTGGAGTCAGAAATAAAAAACTTAAAACTCTCACCTGTTGATGAATTTAATGAAATTCCCGGTAAAGGTGTTACGGGAATTGTAGATAATAAGATTGTGGAAGTTGAAAAATCAAATAAAGATCTAGATAGTGATTTGATTTTAAAGATTGATGATAAGGAGTATCTAATTACTTTGATTGAAGATAAAACTTTAAATAAAGATGTTATTGAAAATCTTTCAAATGAGTATGAAATTGAAATTTTATCTGGAGATAAGCCTGAGAAAGTAAAAAAAATTGGAGATGACTTACAAATAGATGTTGCCCTAGGAAATCAGTCACCAGAAGAAAAATTAGACTATATAAAGAACAAACAGAAAGATAAAACTGTTGGCTTTATAGGTGATGGAATTAATGACTCTCCTGCGCTGGAACAAGCTGATGTAAGTTTGACATTTGCTCAGAGTACACAAATTGCACAAAGTGTTAGCGATATAATTATTTTTAGAGGAGGCTTTGAAAAGTTAAACTCAATATTCAAAATTTCAAAAAATGCAAATAGAAGAATTGGTGAGAATTTGTTTTTAGCTTTTATTTACAACATAATTATGATCCCTATTGCAGTTACAGGGAATATTGTCCCAAGCATGGCAGCATTAGCTATGGCCCTGTCAAGTTTGTCCGTTGTAATAAATTCATCGAGAAAACTTTAAAAATTTTCAGATAAATTATTTTAAATATTAATCTTTCAATATGGAAGATGTTGTTTGGTATAGAAAACCATTATTATCTGATCCTGTAGCTATCCTGGCTTTCGAGGGATGGAGCGATGCAGGAAATACTGCCAGTGGTTGTATTGAGAATATATGTGGAAATTATGATGTCGAACCATTTGCAGAATTAAACTCTGAAGGTTTTTACAATTATCAAATGAGAAGACCTGTAGTTGAGGTTAAAGCTATAGGCGAACGTAACTTCCATTGGCCACAAACTTCGTTTTATTCTATTGAAGATTACAAATTAAAAAGAGAAATAATAATGGTTTTTGGGGAAGAACCATCAATGAAGTGGAAAAAATATTCAGAAAATATTTCAAATACTTTAATGGATCTTGGAGTGAAAAGAGCTGTTACTTTAGGTGCGTTCTTTGGCCAAGTAGCTCATACACTGCCAGTCCCAATTTTTGGCGTAAGTGATGATCCAACGTTTCATTCTAGATTTAATGTGCTTCCAACAAACTATTCTGGGCCAACAGGCATTACAAGTGTAGTTGGCCATGACTTGAGAAAAAATGGTATAGAAACTTCTGGACTTTGGGCTGCAGTCCCTCATTATCTTAGCTCTGGTGCTTATCCAAAAGGAATAGGTGCATTATTAAATAAAACATCAGAAATCTTAAAAATTGATATTGATGACTCAGGAATACAATCCGAAGGTCAACAGTTTGAAATAAAAATAAGTAAAGCAATGGAAAACTCTCAAGATCTTGCAGAATATGTTTCAAAGTTAGAAGAGGCTGAAGTAAATATTGAAGACAGCTTCTCAGAAGATAATCTTGTTGAGCAAATAGAAGATTTTCTTAATAATGAAGGTGGAGAATTTTAAGCAGACTTCTTTTTATGTCTATTTGATTTACGACGTTTTCTGTACTTGTGTTTAGACATTTTTTTACGTCTTTTCTTAATCAAAGATCCCATAAATAAAAATTTTTCCTTTTTTCCTAACTGCGAAATTCTAACCTATGTAGGTTAATAAATGAATAGCTTTTATGAAAAATTATTTTCATATCTTTTTATAGCTAAAAGAAGAACTTCTTCACCTTTATTCTCTTGTGGAGACTTTCTTTTTGCCCAAAATCCCCAAGTTATCATTGAAAGAACTTGAAATAATTCAAATTTAACTTTTATTCTTTCATCTTTAATGTCGATTATTTTATAAATATCATTAATTGAATCTTGATCTTCTTCTAATTCATTCTGCCAAATTAAATCTGCGTAATCAAAAATTGGATCACCTTGTGAGGAATATTCCCAATCAATTAAATAAGCTTTTTCTTTCAAGTAAACGAAATTTGCAGGATATAAATCTTGATGACAAGGCTTGCTTTCAAGCCCAATTTCAATAAGTCTTTTTATTATTTCTTCACCTATTGCTTTTGATTCATTTTCAATTTTTTCATTGTTTTTAGCTAATGTTTTAAAAACATTTAATGGTGAAAAGTTTTCTTGAAATTTTAAATCTGAGTTGTGGAGACGGTTTAGAAGATCTAAAGCATCATCTCTAAATTCTTTATTTTTTAAATCTGATGATGTAAAAGTGTACAAATCCTCATAAAATTCAGAGATTTTTATTCCGGTACCTTTTTCGAAAAGAATTATTGGTAAAGTTATTCCAATATTTTCAACTAATTCTTGGTTAATCCCCTCAGACGATCTGTTAATTAAATCAGGATTCTCTCCAGGTATTCTGATTATATACTTTTTATCATCGACCTCCACTTTATGATTTAAATTAGTAATACTTTCTAATTTTGAAATCTTATATTTGCTTTCATCTTTAGTTGATGAAATATCAAACTCATTAAAAATATTAATTATTTTTCTTGTATCCATTATTTTATTATGATAACAATAATGTCATGAATGACCCATTTGCTCTCGATTTAACTATAAGACTTTTATTGTTAGGGCTAGGTTCAGCTATGTTTGTTGGGAGTCTTCTTGCTTACATCAACAGAAATAAAAACAAAGAAAACTTTTACAAATCAAGAACAATTTTTTTGGGAATTGTAGGTTTTATTATTACTGTTTGGACAATTGTCTCATTGATAAATAACTGAAAACAAAAATTTTTAGATTAGTATATTCTTTAAACAAGAGGAATCATGCTTTCAGATAATGATATAAATAAAGCTTTGGAAGATAAATTAATTGAGATTAGTCCATTAGATATAAGCTATATACAGCCTTCAAGTGTTGACTTAAGGGTTGGTGAAAAGTTTAGAGTTTTTGAGAATCACAAATACAGTCATATTGATCCAAAGTCACCACAAGAAGATTTGACTACTCTTGTTGAGGCCACAATAGATGAGCCTTTCGTTCTTCATCCAGGTGAATTTGTTTTGGGAACTACATATGAAAAAGTTACGCTATCAAACAAAATTGTTGCAAGGCTTGAAGGAAAATCATCTCTAGGGCGTATAGGTTTATTAATTCACTCTACAGCAGGTTTCGTTGATCCAGGATTTTCAGGTTATTTGACTTTAGAACTTTCAAATGTTGCAAATTTACCAATCAAAATCTATCCAGAAATGAAAATTGGACAGATTTCTTTTTACTATTTAAATTCCCCTTCAGTATCAATGTATGGAGATGAAAGTTATGGTAGCAAGTATCAAGGTCAAGAAGGTCCCACACCAAGTAAGAGCCATAATGATTTCGATAAAGAATGATTCCTGGAATAGGTACATTAATTAATGGCTTTGGTGTAATAATATCCGGTATTCTGGCACGAATAATTTTTAAAAAAGAGTTAAAAAACTTTGAAGAAAACCTTCTTCCACTTGGCCTCCTAGTTTTAGCCTTAGGATTTAGAGAAACACTGAAGAGCCCAGATTTTATACTCACATTGTTTGCGGTACTACTTGGAGCAATTGTTGGTAGCTACTTGAAAATTGAAAACAGAATTAAAACATTTGGAGATAAAATTTATTTAAGATTTGAAAAAGGTGAGGGCGACAAAACAAAATTTATTGAGAGCTACCTTACAACAACTTTGATTGTAATAACTGGCCCTCTAGCAATTATTGGACCTTTTTTTGATGTTGTAGAATCCAACCTAGAGCTTTTGTTAATAAAAACAGCACTTGATTGTTTTCTTGTAATATTTATCACATCTAGTGGTGGCAAAGGGGCAGTATATTCGGGAATCTCCATTTTGATTTATCAGGGAGCGTTTACTTTATTAGCTTTATTGATTAACACAAATATTGAACAACAGATTTCAGATTCAATCGCAGGAATAGGAGGAGTTTTACTAATAGGTGTTGGCATAAATCTTTTAGGGTTAAAAAAAATTCCAGTAGGAAATTATATGCTCAGTCTGTTTGTTCCGTTTCTTCTAGCATTGTAAATTCTCTTAACGCTCCATTAACTCCCTCAAAGAGTGAAATAATTTTTTCAGATTCTTCTTCGAAAGACATTGTTACAAATTGCTCTTTTTGAACATGGAAACGTCTATTTTTAAAATCTAGTTCTACTGGTAAGTATGGAATATTTAATTCTTTAGCAAGGTAGTAAAAGCCACTCCTAAATTTTTTAACCTGTTCTGTTCCCGCTTCAGGGGCTATACAAAGTACGTATTCATCTATTTTTGAAAATTCCTCTATGGCACCTTTGATTAATCCTTTTGATCTGTTTCTATAAACAGGGATTCCCCCAAGCTTTAGGAGAATTATTTTTTGTAACCAACCAAGTGGCCATGGTATTCCTAATCTATCAACGTCTTTAGAAAAAGTGTATAAGCTTGGAAGCCTGGTGAAGATCCATTTCGCTCCGAAAAAATTAATTTTCAAATCTAGGGCCAAAATAGCAAGTAATGCATACCATGCATCTCTGTTTGCAGTGTGTGGAGCTCCAATTAAGATTATTTTTTTATAATTGGGGAATTCTCCAGTAATATCCCATTTTGAAAGTTGAAGCAACTTCCTGCTTAGGGGTCCTAAGACAATTCTTTTTTTTCTTGGTACCTTATCTGGAATAGATATCATTTTTTTGAATATAGCTAGCTATTTGGACTGCGTTTAGAGCAGCTCCTTTTAAAAGATTATCTCCAACAGCCCAAAAATTGAGAATTTTGTTACTTGATAAACCTGATCTCATTCTAGAAACAAAGATATTTCTGTTTCCTTCTGCGTCAACAGGGGTTGGAAAGTCATTTGCCCAATATTCAACACCCTCGAATAAATTAATTGACTCAATAGCTTTATCTACATCTACATCTTCCTCAAATGTAGCACTACAAAAAATACCATGTCCTGTTTCAACCCCGACACGAGCATTTGAAGGCTCCACAATTAAATTTGGGATATTTAGTATTTTTTTTGATTCATTAGAAAACTTCATTTCTTCATCTGTGTATCCATTTTCAGTCATATTTCCTGCGACTGGTATTACATTTTTAGCTATTTGAGTTTTATAATATTTTTCATCTGGTGCAGATCCAGAATTTTGAAGGTTTAATAACTCGTTATTAAGAGATTCAACAGCATCTTTTCCTGAACCTGAAACTGCTTGATAAGAAACAGGAACAATTCCAACAAGTTTAAAAATATCATGTAAAGGTTTCAAAGCCATTACTAAAGCCATTGTTGTGCAGTTTGGGTTTGCAATAATTTTTGTTTTTTCATTAATCGTATTTTCGTTTATTCCATAAACAACTAGTGGAATATCATCATTCATTCTAAATGTTGAAGAATTGTCAATCACAAAAGCACCTCTGTCAACAAATTCATTTGCATATTCTTTTGATCTAACCCCTCCGGCAGAAAATAAAGCAATATCACATGGTTCAATATTTCTAATATTTAATTCTTTTATTGGAAGATCTTTATCATTTACTGAAAGTATTTTTCCTTCAGACGTTTTTGAAGCAAATAATTGAAATTCAACACTAGTGTCAAAAAATTCTTCACAAAGTTTGATTATTTTACGGCCGACAAGACCTGTAGCTCCTACGATTGCAATATTCATTTATATTTCAATAAACTCTTTATGAAGAGAGTCAATTGCTTTTTGCATATCGCTCTTGCTAACAACACAAGAAATACGTATAGGAGAAGTTGAAATCATCGCGATATTGATTTTATTTTTGCCAAGAATTGAGAACATTTTTGAAGCTATCCCAGATTCAGCTTTCATCCCTGCTCCAATAAGTGAAACTCTTGCAATGTCTGAATCAGAATCAGATCCTTCAGCATTCAACTCACTTGATAAATTATCTAATATAGTTTCTACATCGTTTTTTTGTTCGCTGGGTGAAGTAAAGCTTATATCAGTTTTAGAGTCTTTGGATACATTCTGAACGATCATATCGACAATTACACCGGCTTCTGAAAGTGGGCCAAATACTTTACCAGCTATACCCGGTTGATCTGGAACCCCAAATAAAGTAAATTTAATTTCTTTATCGTTGTGTGTGACTCCACTTACTATGGCTTGTTCCATGACATTATCCTTTACAATTGTTCCTTCACCAATACTAAACGTAGGTTTAACAATTATTGGTACATTATACCTTCTACCAAACTCTACAGATCTAGCCATTAAAACCTTGGCTCCAGAAGAGGCCATTTCTAGCATTTCATCATAAGTAATCTCTTTTATAAGCTTTGCTTTCTCAACTATTCTTGGATCAGCTGTAAAAACTCCTTCAACATCTGTATATATTTCACATTTTTCTGCATCAAGAGCAGCTGCTAATGCTACAGCTGTTGCGTCAGAGCCTCCTCTGCCTAATGTTGTAATTTCTTTTGTTTCTTTATTTACTCCTTGAAAACCAGCAACTATTACAATTTTTCCATCTTCTATTCCTTCTTTAACCCTTTCTCCTGAAATGTCCTCAATTTCTGCCATTCCATGTCTGGAAGTAGTCGTTATCCCTGCTTGTGAGCCAGTTAGCGAGAAAGATTCATAGCCAAGATTATTTAAATGCATAGCTAACAATGACATTGTTATTCTTTCTCCAGCAGATAAAAGCATATCCATTTCTCTTGGTGATGGTGTTTCTGAAAGTTCATTTGCTAAATTGATCAATTCATCTGTGCTTGATCCTATAGCTGAAACTACTACAACAACTTCGTTGCCTGCTTCTTTACATTCAATTATTTTCTGTGCAACTATCTTTAGTGTTTCAGGATTCTCAACACTAGTTCCACCAAATTTTTGTACTATTAAATTCATCTGAAACATTCTAATGAGTTTATTAAAGGTTTAAAAGACCTAGTATTCTTAGATTTAATGAGCATTGATCTTCATATTCATTCGAAAAATTCTGATGGAACAGACAGTATTGATGAGATTGTTAGCAAATCGAAAGATCAGCAGTTACAAGCAATATCTATAACTGATCATGAGTACTTATCTGAAGTAAATGCTGAAGGAATTGAAATTATCTCTGGCGTAGAAATGAGTGTAAGCTGGAACGATCTTGATTCACAGAATCCATACAGCGGGATACATCTTTTAATTTACTTTTTAGAAAAGAATACTCCTCTTGATAAAATGCTTTTCAAAATAAGAGAGGATAAAAAAAATAGAAATTATGAGATTCTAGATAATTTAAAAAACATTGGTATCGAGATTGAGAAAGATGAATTAGAAAATTTTGAGACAAAAGTACCAGGACGTCCTCATATTGCAAACCTAATGAAATCAAAAGGATATGTAAGTTCGTTAAATGAAGCCTTCCAAAAATATTTAGGTAATGGAAAAGTTGGTGACTCCCGAATTCATCAAAACCAAATTGCAGATGTTATTCAAGTTGCTAATGAATCTAAATCTCTAATATTTCTGGCTCATCCTCATACCTTGGTAAGTAATAAGAATTATTCTTTTTCCAAAAATTGGCACGATCAATCATTTTTTGAAATTTTAGAGAAATTAAAGTCTTTAGGAATAGATGGTGTTGAGACATATTACTCTAGCTATTCTAAATCAACTTCAAACTCATTAGAAGAAATTACAAATAGTCTAAATTTACTCAGAAGTGGTGGGTCTGACTATCACGGTATGAATAAACCTAATATAAATATAGGATTCGGATATGAGAATAATCACTTGAGTATCCCATACAATTTAATTGAAAAAATGAAAGAAAAGCATGCGGAGCTTTAAAAAACTTCTTGGACCAATTTCAATTATTTCTATAGCCTATTTGATGAGCAGAGTATTTGGATTTATAAGAGAGATTCTTCTTGCTAGGTGGACAGGTGTCTCATCAGCAACAGACACTTTGGATCTTGCTTTTGTAATTCCTGATTTTTTGTTCTATCTTTCGGCAGGTGGATATCTAGCGATCACATTAATTCCTATTTTGTCAAAATTTCAAAAAGATAAACTTGCTGATTTAAATAATTATTTCCTTTCGCTTTTAAATGGTCTAACTATGATATTTGGGATTTTTTCAATTATTTTCTTCGTGTTTAGATATGAAATTGGAGAAATATTTGGAGTCATTGATATTGAGCTCTTTGTTCAAGTATTTACCCCAATAATTTTTAGTCAGGTTTTCTTTTTTTCAGGAGCAATAATGATGGCCTATCAATATTTCATGGGTGAATTTAAATATGCTGCATTGGCTCCAGTAATATATAATCTTTCAATTATTTTTTTTGGTTGGATAAATTCTTCTACCCCAGAGTCAACAATTTATGGATTTGCCATTGGGGGCTTTATAGGATCGTTTATTGGACATATAATTATTCAAATTTATGGACTAAAAAAACTTGGTCTAAATGTAAAATTTATAAAACCAAAACTTGAAGATTTGAGACATTACTTTAAAGTTTCGATTCCTTTAATTGTTGGTCAGTCAATTGCAGTAATGGATGAACAATTGTTTAGAGTTTTTGGATCCATGTTAAGTGTTGGAGCAATAGCATCCTTTAGATACGCTAGGAGAGTTGCCATATTGCCAGTTGGTGTAATGGCTCAGGCAGTAGGGGTTGCTAGTTTTCCTACTATGTCACACTTATTTGTAAAAGAAAAATTTGATGAACTAAAAGAATTAATTCGTCAACAGATAGCAATACTGTATTTTTTAAACCTAGCGATTGTATTAATTCTTATAACTAACAATGCTGAAATTATTAGTCTTGTTTATGAAAGAGGAGAATTTAACAATAATGATGTTCTCCGGGTTAGCTCAATAATGTCAATTGTTGCCTTCGGAATCTTACCCTGGTCATTAAATCAAATCGTTACTAGAGCATTTTATGTGCAGACTAATTATTGGTATCCAGTTCTAGTAGGAACTTCGTCGACAATTTTAGCTACGTTAATTATTTTGAATATTGAAAGTAAATCTGAAATTAGTTATGCAATAATAATCATTGCTTCTTTATTTTTATATTCGTTAATTTTATTAACTACTTTAAAGATAGATGGTGAGAAAATTTTGAATAAAGATTTGATTAATGATTTAATATTCTCATCAATTATTTATTTTGTCACTTTAGGTTTGCTTCAATTCTTGCCAATAGGTGACTTGGGTAAAATTTTATACATACTTACTTCTGTAACAATAATTACATTATCTTTTATTGTGTCTGTTAGGGTAATTAAAATGAAATATGTAAAAATAAATAAGGTAAGATAAATGCAAAAATTTCCATTAAAAAAAGGTCTATCAGATGTTAACGAGCTCCATGATGAAATCAATGAATACATAAATGTTTTAATGGGACATATTAATCCTCCAATATCCGATGGTATTGATACTCTTTTTGAAGTTAGTAGTACCTATTTAGCAAGAGCTAAAGAAATCGAAATTAAATTATTAGAAAGAGAAAGAAGTGGAAATATATCCTCAGGTGATGAATTAAAAAAATTTAGAACAGGTGAACTTAGAAGTTTTATAGAATTATGTAAGAGTGCACAAAATCAAGGTTCAAGAAGAATTACTATGGCTTTGAGTGAGCTAAACCTAAAAGATAATTAGCTCAAATCTTCAACATCAAAAATTTCCTGTGCTGCTGTTATTCCGCCATCTTCACTTTTGTTCGCAATTTCACTAATTTCTATGATTACATTTATTTCGATGCCCATTAATTTGGCTATCTCGGATTTAACCAAGTCAGTTATCTCAGATGATTTTTTTAACTCATCAAAAAGAAATTCGTTATTTTTATCAACTAACAAAGTGAGATCACCATTCTCTCCTACCTCAGGCTTAATTGATGTCAAATAAGAAAATTTTCTTGAAGACAATATCTCTTTAAGAGAATTTAGAATTTTAGGCCAGAATATATCAAAATCCTCGATAGATTGTTTTTTTGTTGATTTTTTTTCTTTTTTCTTTGGTTCAGGCTTTGCCTCATTATGTTTTATTGAATTGTTTACATCGCTTTTATCATCTGTTGTTGGGTGTGATAAATTAGATTGACCTTCTAGAAGATCCAACCTGTATCCTATCGACTTTACGTCTGAACCAAATTCAGGCTTCACTAATTTCATCATGAATAATTCAAGTTTCAAATGCTGAGAATTTGAGACAGGTAAGGTTGAATTTATTTCGTCAATTAGATCAAGAATTCTTACAAGTTGCTTCGCAGAAATTTTTTCATTTGCTTTTTCTAAATTTTTTGAAAAATTTTCTGAAAGAGATTTTAATTTTTCATCGTCGGGTAAATATTTCAAATAAAACAGATTCCTAAAAAACTCAGATACTGAATTAGTAATATCGGATGGCTGTAATCCCTTCGAATATGCATCTCTAATTACAGACAAAATTTTGCTCGTATCTTGAAACTCAATCGATTCAATTATTTGATCTAACTCTGAAGATCCTAGTTTGCCAACTAAACTAAAAATATTCTCAACTGTTAGGTTAGAACCAAAAGTGTTATTTGCCTGTTCAAGTAAGTTAATTGCATCTCGAAGTGATCCATCAGAGTAGGATGCAATAATCTGTAAGATATCTTTTTTAAAATTAATCTTTTCTTCTCTAGAGATTTGCTCAAGAACATTGATTATTTTTTCATCTAAAATTTTCTTAAACACAACTTGAGTTGTCCTACTTCTAATGGTCTCAATTACCCTGTCAGGCTCAGTGGTTGCAAGTATAAAAATTACGTGCTCTGGTGGTTCTTCAAGAGTTTTTAGAAATGCATTTGATGCAGCATTTGATAACATATGCACCTCATCCAAAATAAATATTCTTTTTTTTCCAGGAGATGTCGCTATAAAATTTACGCTTTCGTTCATATCTCTAATATCGTCGACTTTATTATGGGATGCAGCATCAATTTCAGAAACATCAAAAATAGGGTCACATCCAAGTTCTTTAGCAATTATTCTTGCAAGTGAAGTTTTTCCAACACCCTTTGGTCCAGAAAAAAGGTAAGCATGACCAATTTTATCATCCGAAATTTGTGATGAAATAAGGGCTACTGCTTCATCTTGACCAACCATCTCATCTAAGTTTTGAGGCCTATATTTTCTATAAAATGCTTGTTCCATATTACTAAATGCTAATAGCTTACACATCTATAGTGCACTGAAGAATTAAACTTAGTCAAATGAGAATTGGAGTAGATTTAGACGGTGTTGTTGCAAACTTCACCAAAGGTTGGACGACACAGTATGAAGCTGAGTTTGGGAAAAAAATTCTTGAAAAAGACATTACCGAATGGGGTTTATCAAAACCACTCACTCATTTTGAAGAAGAGATAGATTTTTGGAAATGGGCAAAAGATATAAACGGTTCGTCAATTTTTAGAAATTTAGATATTTACGAAGATTCACTAGAGGTTCTATATGACTTATCGAAGATGGGGCATGAAATAGTTATCATATCCTCAAAGCCATGGTGGTCAATTCATGATACATTGATGTGGCTAGGTGAAAAAAAAATTCCAACAAAAGAAATACATTTCATTGAGGATAAGTGGAAAATTGATTGCGATGTTTACATTGATGATGCGCCGTATCAACTCGATAATTATGTTAAAAATTTAAAGAATAAAGTTATTATTAGATTTGTAAGAGAATACAACGATCCGGTAACAGGTGCTCTTGATTTGAATGAATGGAAAGATTTAATTCCTTTATTAAATTCTCTTTAACAATTAATCTGAAATCATGAACGATTCCTTCATTCTTAGAGACAGAAAATGGCGAGAAACTAACGAAAGAATAACTTTATCTTCCAATGCAATGCTTTCTGAAAATTCCAAAGGTAGATTAAGTCATGAGGAACATGATGAGTTTAGAACTATTTTTGAAAGAGATAGAGATCGAATAATTCATTCAAAAGCATTTAGAAGATTGAAGCATAAAACTCAAGTGTTTATAAACCCTGATGGTGACCATTTTATTACAAGGATGACTCATACCTTAAATGTAACTCAAGTTGGAAGATCTATTTCAAAAACCCTTGGGCTAAATCCGGATTTGACTGAAGCTATATGTCTAGGTCATGATGTGGGTCATTCACCTTTTGGTCATACTGGAGAAGAAATACTTAATGAAATGCATCCTAATGGCTGGAGTCATTCTGAAAACTCAGTTAAAATTTTTAGCAAAATTGAAAACCTTAATCTTAGTGTTGAAACTATTGATGGCATTGAAAAACATCCTTGGAGATATACTGAAAAGCCTTCCACGCAAGAAGGAATGATTTGTAGGTTTGCAGACAGGATTGCCTACTTATCTCATGATGTTGAGGACGCATTAAGGGCAAATGTAATCAAAATTAGTGATATTCCAAACAAAATTACTAAGGAACTTGGTACCCCTGGAAAGCAATGGATCAATAGTTTGATTTCTGGAATATTTAAAGCTTCAAATAGTAACGAACTAATAATGGATTCTGAAATTGGAGAAATTATGAATGAATTAAGAGAGTTTATGTTCGAAAATGTTTATCTCAGAAAAGAAACTAACGATCAAAGAAAAGAATGTAAAAATATTGTACAAACGCTTGTCGAATATTTTATGGAAAATAAAAACGAACTACCAAAAAATTATATACAAAGTGAAGATGATATTGAAAATTCTATTGATTATGTTGCTGGGATGACTGATAGGTTCGCAATCTCAACTTTTGGAAAAATTAATTAAAATCAGGGTCTCTTTTTTCAAGAAATGCCAATACACCTTCTTTAAGGTCGTCAGAAATTAGATAGGATGTGTTCCACAATCTAACAAAATCAAGTGCTTGATCGGTTGTTAGGTCTTCTCCTTTATGTAAAATTTCTTTTGTACCCTGAACAATATTTTTTGAATTTGAAGCAATCTCTTTAGCCATCTCCAACCCAGCTTTGTGGAGTTCTTCAACATTTTCAAATGTTTTGCTTACAAATCTTATTTTTTCCGCATGTTCTCCATCAAACTTTCTACCTGTAAAAGCTAGCTCTCTTAAATCTCCTTTTGAAACAATTTTTGGCATCCTTTGTAAGATTCCAACATCTGCAACAAGTCCAAGTTTTGTTTCACCTATAGAAAAAACTGCGTCTCGAGTTGAAAGTCGAATGTCGCAAGCGGAGACCATACTCGTAGCTCCACCGATACAAAAACCATGGGCTAATGCAATTGTTGGTATTGGAGAATTTGCAATTCTGGTAAATGCATTTTGTAAGTCCTCTATTTGTTTCATTGTTTCTCTTCTATCACTTGCGGTAGAAGATAGATTCTCGTTTAAATTCATGTCTTGCATTAATACTGTTATGTCAATGCCCGCAGAAAATGCATCTCCCTTACCTGCCAGCAAAATACACCTTGCTTCTTCTTTTTCTACTATCTCTTCTATTAAGTCAGGAATGCCAAACCATACATCAAAATCAAATGCATTTTTTTTATCCGGTCTGTTAATCCAAATATAAGCAACATCATCTTTAATTTCTTTTATTAATTTATCTTCCATATAAATAATCTTAGTAAGATATTTCCATGGATGTATTTGAAGCTTTGTATACAACAAGGGCTATGAGAAGAGTAAAAGAAGATCCAATACCTGAGGATGTTATTAAGTCCATAATTGATTCAGCAATTCGTGCACCAAGTGGTTCAAATCGTCAGGATTGGAAATTTGTTGTTGTAACTGATAAAGAAGTACGTGAAAAACTTTCTGACATTTATAAAGAAACTTGGGATTATTATGTGAAATCTTTTTACAACAATTCAGAGGATTTAGGTGCATCAAACTTGAAAGATAAAGATCAAATTGAATCAGTAAAAAGGATAAGTAATTCGGCAAGTTGGTTGGCAGAAAACTATCATAAAGTACCTTTATTAGTACTTGCCTTTTCTAGGAATGATCCAACTGGATCGTCAATTTATCCGGCTATTTGGAATTTAATGCTTGCTGCTAGAGGACATGGTATTGGGACTTGCCTTACCACAGTTATGAGTTTTAAAACAGATGACGTATATGAAGTTCTTGGGATTCCAACCGATAAAGGATGGACATTAAATGCAACAATAACTGCAGGTTATCCACTTGGAAAATGGGGTGTTGCTGAAAGAAAGCCGGTTGAAGAAGTCACTTATTTAAATAAATGGGGTGAGTCACCAGATTGGAATCTAACTGAACCTCTTTGGAATTATTAAAAATACCAAATTAAAAAACACATAATTGCACGCCCGGAGGGAGTCGAACCCCCAACCTTCTGATCCGTAGTCAGACGCTCTATCCAGTTAAGCTACGGGCGCTTGGCGGAGAGGGAGGGATTTGAACCCTCGAGGGGACTTTCGTCCCCCACTCGCTTAGCAGGCGAGCGCTTTAGACCACTCAGCCACCTCTCCAAGCATGCGGAGGGAGTGGGATTCGAACCCACGGTATGGAATACATACATTAGTTTTCAAGACTAACGCCTTCGTCCGCTCGGCCATCCCTCCAAATTTAAAATCTTTTGTGCGGAGGGAGAGGGATTCGAACCCTCGAAGGGGATAAACCCTTACACGCTTTCCAAGCGTGCGCACTAGGCCAGACTATGCGATCCCTCCATGTAAAAGATCTAAAGTATAAGTTTACTTATCTCTTACTTTCAAAGAAAGAGGATAATATAACTTCAGATTCATGGGACAAAATATTATCTCTTATCTCAACAAAGTGATTTAGCCTTTTATCTTGAGGAATATTATATAAGGTGTATGCAGCTCCTGACTTTAAATTAGGTGAGCTATATAAAAGTGTCTTTATTCTTGCATTTACAATAGCGCCCGCACACATTGAATCCGGCTCCAATGTTATTGCGAGGGTAGTTCCTTCAAGTCTCCAGGTTTTTAAAATTTTAGATGCCTCTTTTATTACAAGAATTTCAGCATGCGCGGTTGGATCTTGGTCTATTTCTCTTCTGTTGTGAGCTTTTGCAATTAACTTATCTTCTTCATCGAAAATAGCCGCACCAATAGGAACTTCATCAATTTCAAGAGCCCTTTTTGCCTCTTGTAGGGCAACTTCCATTTTTTCTATGTCAGATTTATAATTCATTTCTCTAAACTTATTCTAGGAGGGATCGCATAGTCCGGCCTAGTGCGCGACACTCGAAATGTCGTGAGTCTTTAAAGGCTCCGTGGGTTCGAATCCCACTCCCTCCGCTTTAAATTCTCTTCTATAAAGCATAAATAAACCTACAATATTCTGGTGGTTGAATTTGGTATTTTTGCATTTGTAACTGACGTGTATGAAGTTCTTGGGATTCCAACCGATAAAGGTTGGGCATTAAATGCAACAATAACTGCAGGTTATCCACTTGGAAAATGGGGTGTTGCTGAAAGAAAGCCAGTTGAAGAAGTCACTTATTTAAATAAATGGGGTGAGTCACCAGATTGGAATCTAACTGAACCTCTTTGGAATTATTA
>OZSS01000285.1_pt1 | contig 23819 bp, 28 predicted proteins | sample 1779911 | NCBI WGS metagenome assembly OZSS01 (sample SAMEA2603589, study PRJEB24840) | metagenome | biome: Water; feature: Photic zone; material: Seawater sample | place: Mediterranean Sea | collected 2013-11-12 | depth 10 m
ACCATATTTTTGGTGTTCTCTTATTTTGTCTATTTCCTCTACTATCGCATCATCAAGTCTTGCTCTCTTCTTTGGAATATATTTTCCTCTAATTTTATCTAGATCTTTTAAATCACTTTCTATGAAGAATAATTTACCTAATCTTTTAAATATTTTGCACATATCTTGTCTGGGCTTTGTATTAGGACTGCTCTTTTTTTCAATTACTGTTCTTAGAAGTTCTGGAGTAAGTTCTAAATCATTATATTTTTCTAGTTTTCTTAGTTGGTCGTTATAACTAATAAGAGTGCGTTTAGATTCTGAAGTTTTTTCCTCTTCACTTGGATTGCCTTTAGATTCCCAATAATCTTCTTTAAATTTCTCTATTCCGTATTCAACAGTATTTTTCCTAACTTCTTTAACTTCTAAAGTTTTATTCCAACTAAATAATTTAGGAAGATGCCCTTTCTTCTCATATTCAAGATAAAAGTCTCTTATTCTGTCTCTGCAAGTAGTAAAATCGTATATTTTTGCATTTAAAGCAATTTCTTTTCTTACTCTCTTACCATCGGCACCTAAAAAAGTTCATCTTATATATACGGCATCACGTTTTGTCCTAATACTAGCCTTATAGTTAGCCGAATCTAATATTTGATTTAACCGATAAACGTTTTCAGAGGACATTGGTAGGGTTTTTCAATAGCAATAATGCCAAAGATGTTCCCCATATGTTCCCCACTTTTGAGTTTAAAGTCAACGACTATTCACGAATTGGTAATAAGAGTTGAGATTGGATAAAATATTTATCTAATACCTGACATGCTAGGAATAACTGAGTTCTACTGGGGGAACTGGGTTGATGTATAATAGTTTACGAGGACAATTTAATCTCACCTTTGGAGAGGTGGTCGAGTGGTTTAAGGCTCTAGTCTTGAAAACTAGCGTACCGGCAACGGTACCGTGGGTTCGAATCCCACCCTCTCCGCCATATTTATAGACAAGAAATTTTAACTTGTGTTTTTGGGAAACTGAAAGCACTTTTTTATTGGAAACATAGGATTTTTGATTAGTCTTATGTTTTTGAAGAGTTTTTGAGTAATTCATTCAATTCAAAGAGTTCTTCTTTGGTAAATTCGCGATATTCTCCTGTTGACACGTCTAATTTAATATTCATAATTCTTACACGCTTCAATGATTTTACTCTGAATCCTAGGGATTCACACATTCTCCTAATCTGACGGTTAAGTCCTTGAGTGAGTATGATTCTGAATTTTTTTGGCCCCAATTGTTTTACGAAACAATTCTTAGTAATGGTATCTAATATTTCAACGCCATTACTCATGCTTTGAATAAAGTCTCTATTAATAGGTCGATTAACGCTTACGATGTATTCTTTTTCATGATTATTTCTTGCTCTGAGTATTTTATTTACGATATCTCCATCGTTAGTTAAGAAAATTAATCCCTCACTGGGCTTATCCAATCTTCCAATTGGAAAAATTCTTGTAGGATATTTAATGAAATCTATGATATTGTCGGATTCTACTCTTCTATCGGTTGTGCAAACAATTCCAGCAGGTTTATTAAAAACTAAGTATATTTTTTCTTGTTTCGTTGATTTCTCTATTCTTTGACCTTCAACTTCTACTTGATCTCCATCCTCTACCTTGGTACCCATTTCTGGAATTTCACCATTAATAGTTACTTTTCCTTCTTCAATTAGACTATCTGCTACTCTTCTAGAGCAGTAACCGACTTCACTTAAATATTTGTTTATTCTAGTAGCCATTTTGTCAAAGTTACCATTTAATTATTTGAAATTTAGTTATTTTCTCGAAAAAAAAATTATTGACTTTATTTTAACCAATTGATTTAGTAAGCATAATTAAATTGCAACTTTGAAGGGATCCTGTTGTGACTGTTGATATTGATCTACTACTGACTGTTTAAATTCTAGTTTTCTTTCGAGTTTGTGGATGACTTACCAAGTTGCGAATTTCTTTTTAGATAAGAGAACTAGTTATTGTTTGATCTTAAGGTTTTATTGATTAACTCTTAGCGCGCTTGCTTCATTAATCTGAATATTAATAAATCATTTTTCATAAAAGATGTCTACACATATACCAAAAATGTTCTATGTCGATAGTGGTCGTTTTGAACTTATCAGTTTCTATTTTTCTTGATGATGACCTTTGCATTAAGACTTTTATTGATGGATGCTTCATTGAATATACAGGTTTGAATCCTGCTTTTTTTGCTTCGCTATGAAGATCTCTCTTTTGATAGGAATCCATTCCACAGAATAATATAGAGGGTTTATTATCTAATCCTTCTTCTGATTTCAAGATTCTATATTTTAAAACTTTTGCAATCTTTTCTAATTCCCACATTATTATTTATTCAAAAAAATAATCAATCATTACTTATAGTATTTAATGACACTAAATACGCCAACAAAAAGGATAACAATTGCAACACCATAAAATACGAAAGGAATAATCGGATATTTATATAAAGTATTTCTAACTTTCTGCTTGACCTTATCTTTATTAAATTCGGGTAAAACAAATTCTTTTTCTCTAGGAGGCAAACCCAAATCTTTCCTTCTTTTAGCTTCTCCCATATTAAAAACAAGACTATTCAAATGGTAATCCAATACAGATCTTATTTGGTTTTAAATACACTGTTTATTTTTGTTTTTGTTAAAGTTAATTTTTGGCAATAGCTATGGGAAAAGGATTTGCAACAAAAACACAAAGTACCAATAAAACAAAAAAAATAATTACTTCAAAAGAACCCAAAGGTAGACTCATCTCATGGTCTCCTTGGCCACCAGCAAATTTCCAAACTCGCTATCCTGCTTTTCCCCTGGTTCTCACATTATTAATTGTCTTGATTGGGCAATGGTATATTTCTCTTTTGAGATAATTTAAACCTTCATATTAAATTTAAATTTAAATTAAGTTGAGGATATTTAAATACATTTGTTTTTCTTTCTCTTATTTTCTGCACATTTGCAAGCAGTAATTGTTCCAATAATTTTTGGAATTAAATCAATTAATAAATTCAAAAATATAAAAAACCATATTCTTATTCCCTTTGGTTTTATTTTTTTAGGTTTGGCCTCAATGTTTGAGATGATTGATCATACAAAAACAAATTGGATTTATATAGATCATTCTTCTCTCTTTAATTGGTTTTTTTATACTTTTCTTGCATTAGGCTTAACAAGTTTTACCATATCAGTTATTAAAAATAAATTTGCTATTGGAACAAATATCTTCCTATGTTTTTGCTCAATAGTTTCCTATTTATTAATTGATAAAACGATCGCTCTCTCATTACAAGTAATTATTAGTATATTCTTGATTATAAATTGGCAACGAATATTTAAAGATTGGATCTTCATTGCTTACCCAATATTTGGCATTGTTTTTACAACTTTCTTTGGGACAAATCTATCAATAACTGGAAACCAAATTTGGCATGTTTTTATTGGCCCATCAGGGACTATTAGTGTAATAACTTTTTATTTAGTATTAAAAAGGTCAAAAAATAAATTATCTAAGATTTTGAAATGAGCAGATTTATCATTATCTCTTTTTTAATTTTGCTAACTTTCATCGTTTCACCAAATAAAACGCTAGCTGAAACACCTCTTGATGTTTATATGAATGATTTTTACTCTAAATCAAATGAAGCCAGTAAAATTCTTAAAGAAATAGAAACAAATCTCAAAGAGGGTTCTAGAAAAAATGTATGTTCAAGACAGAGAGAAGCTGCAAGGTTAGGATTATTAGCTAATAAATCCTTAATTAAAGCATTTGAAGTAGGAGGAACAGAACCACCGATGGAAGCTATAAAATTTAGTCAAAAAAGATGGGAATCTATTTTCAATGAATGTTAAAAATAAGCAAGTAAACAAAAACTTATGAAGTTCTTCAAATTTGCATTCTTACAGATTTGCTAATAAACGGTATTTCGGGTTCAACGCCATTAATACACTGGAAGATAGAAAAAATAAAAATAGATAGTGAAAATACAAATACTATTGAACCAAATTCAACTAAAGGCAAAATACGTAATAGATAACTAATTATGATCAAGGCAATATCAAGGAGTAATGCTTGGCAAGCGTTATATCTTATGAAATAGGGGACATTTGGATTTCTTACAACTCCTGCAAACAATATTATAAAAAATAATAAACCCCCAAAAGGTAAGGATCTTTCAATTATCGCAACAGGGAATGTGAGCAATAAAAGTACTTTTAAAAAAGAAAATTTATATAATAAATAGTATCCAAAAGGCAATGAAGCCTTTAATGGTAAAGTATAAAAAATAACTGAAGTTGCTCGTTGAATTATTTGATTCAATTAAAACCTACTCTTTAATATTTAATTTAACGTATTTTCATAAAAACCAACTTTACTAAATATCATTGTATATAAACAATTAAACTTTAAATGAGAATCTTACACACCATGTTGAGAGTTGGTGATTTAGATAAGTCTATTGATTTTTATGTAAATAGATTAGGGATGAATCTTATAAGAAGGAAAGATTATCCTCATGGAGAATTTACTTTAGCTTTTGTTGGCTATGGTTCTGAGAAAGATAATGCAGTAATTGAGTTAACTCATAATTGGAGCAAGAAATCAGAAGACTACGAGCTTGGAAATAAGTATGGACATATCGCTATTGGTGTAAAAGATATATATGACATTTGCAAGGGATTAGAAGATAACGGCTGTAATGTTACGACTAAACCAAAAACGATGAAAAACAGCACAACTGTTCTAGCATTTGTTGAAGATCCTGATGGATATAAGATTGAACTTATTGAAAGAGATTAGTTATGGCAATTTCTGAATTAAATGAAGATACACAGGATCAAATATGTGATCTTCTTGAAAATTTGCAGCAAATAGAGAAACTTAAAAATAAAGATATGCGTATTTTGTTAGATAAAATAGTTAGACATTATGGAGGAAAAGTAGTAAATAAATAGGCTGGTTTCTAATTATTTTGCTATAAATTAATTGAGGCCAAACCTCAATGAGTTGAATATATGTTCAACTCCAAGACATAGATTGATTACGTATAGTAGTGTATTCAATTTAATAACCCTTCTGGTAGTGGGAATTTCTGGAAGGGTTTCTTGTTTTTACTTTGCTGTGTCAATACAAAATTAAGTATTAATGGATAAAGCTATAACTTGGCTAATTAGAGGGGCTGTTCTTATTTTTATTGGAGGATGCCTTCTTACATATTTAAACTTAGAGAAAAAACCATCCTTAATTTTTTCAAAACCTACTATTGAGGATTTGAAATATAAAGAATTAGATAAGAAACGTGCAAATGCGGAATTTGCTGCAAAAAGGGATTCTATAGACTATGACAAATTTGGAAGTACAATTTTTTGTAATTCCTCAATGAATAGTTGGATTGAATCACTAAATTATTACAAGCAAATGGATTTATATATTTTTGGGAAAGATGCAGATTTATCAGAATGGGATAATGCAATCAAAGATTACGAAAACGAAAGATCAAGATGTAAAGACTTTGATCCTTAAAGCTATTTTTATTTGCATAGAACTGTGTGTCGTCCCAAAGGTCGAAATTCTTAATCAGATTAGAAAAAAGTTATCGTTTTTTAAAAAATTTACCATGCTGATATAAATACTACAGTCTAAACATATTCTAAATAGAATCTATAGACAATTCAAATAGATTAAACTATTCTTAGATTACAGCTAAGAATTTATGTCCAAGAATTGGTCTTACATAAGAGATGAATGGCTTAAGAGCACAACTATTGCGGAGGATGACGCAAAGTGGGCGTTAGAAGCTTTAATTAATACCGAAGAAGATTTATTTGAAATAGAGAGAAAATTTAAAAATAATCAAGATGCATTAGGACAAGTTAGAAATTTAAAGAAAAAAGTTAAAGAAACTATATCCTCAAAAGAAATAAGCCTCGATGACATTGCTTTAAATACTTCTAATTCAAACAAGGTTCAAATTTCCGTTCCTTCAAATCTCAATTATCTTTTAAAAGTTTGGGCAGCTGCAGAAGGCCGCGATCTATCAAGTGTTGCATTTCAGTGTTTAGAAACTGGTCTAAGAGAAATGAAGAGCAAAGGTTCGATTCCATCGATAGCAATTAATCGATATGATTCTGCTTGTCAGAAAAGAATTGCCTTAGCAGAAGTGAATAATTTATTAGAAAAATATGAGATTTCTCAAAACGAACAAAAATAAAATGGTATTAAAAAAATTAAATAAAGAATATCGGAAATTTATTTCATCATCTTTAAATTTAGTACCTCAAAAATCTAAATTTGGAATACTTTATACTCTTTATTCTGATAGGTTTAATTTAATAGAAGTAGGCTTTGCTGAAAATGATAAAATCCTGAAAAATAAGCTACTGCATAGCGATTTGATTTTATTAGATAAAAAGAAAGGTAAAAAGCAAGACCTTAATTTATTAATAAAAACTTTAAATGAATTGGAAATAAGTTTTTCTAGTAAATTAAATTACAGATACTCAAATATTTTAATAAGACATTTATCTACTTTAGGTTGGCCTGTGGGGCGATCACTTTATAAACAGAGAACAATAAAGAAAGAACTTTCATTTGTTTAATTTAAATATAATCGCATTCCAAAGTTTCTCTAGTTTCTCTATTAGTAAAAGGATTAGTTCCAGAGGCGTCTTTACAAAATTCCCTTAAAACATCCTTTGGCAAGTAGACATTTGTGAAATCTGCTCCTTGAATTTTTACATTTTCAAATTGTGTACTATAAGCAAAAGAATCCTCTAAATTAGTATTTGTTAGATCAGTTCCATCCAACACTGCTGAGTCTAAAGTAACTTCTCTTAAATTAGAATTACTTAAATTAGTATCCTTTAATTTTGCTCCATATAAGCTTGCATTTTGAAGATCACAATCTGACAAATTTGCATCCTGTAAATCTGTCAAATAGAAAGTTGCACCTTGTAAATCAGATCCCGAAAAATCAGTTCCTAATAATGATTGTTTACCGTAATCTAATGCTGCGAAACAACTCAATGGAAAGATTAAAGTAATCGAGCAAATAATCAATATTATAAATCTCATTTAAATCTAAAAATGTTTAAATAAATTCTAACTTCTTAAGTTGAAAACAAGAAATATATATTTAACTGAATGCTATATTTGTTGACATGAAAAATATAAAAGTAGATTTTGGATATAAATCCTTTTGATGCAATCGTAGTAGGTTCAGGCGCAACAGGAGGAGTAGCTGCACTTACTTTGGCCGAACAAGGAATTAGAGTTCTAGTAATAGAAGCAGGACCTCAAATTAAAAGAAATGAGGCCAGTAGTAATGAGCCGAAAGATACCTTAAACAGATTATCGGGAATAATCTCAAAGAAACATGCTAATCAAAGTCAACATCCGGGTTATTGGAAAAATAACCCTGATTTATATTCAAATGAATTAAATCATCCTTATAGCCAATCAAAAGAGAAGCCATTCCTTTGGACTCAAGGAAAGCAATTTGGAGGTAGATCATTAACTTGGGGAGGTATTACCTTGAGATTTTCTCCAGATGATTTTCACCCATCAAAAAAAGATGGGTACGGACCAGATTGGCCTATAACCTACGATGAATTATCGCCTCATTATGATTTTATTGAGAAGTTTTGTGGAATTTATGGACAAAAAGATAACATTGAAGAAGTTCCAGATGGGAAATATATTGGTGAAATACCTCTCACAAGTAATGAAAGTATTTTTGGGAATCAAGTTAAATTAAAATTAAACTACCCATTTATTCAATCTAGAGGATTTGACCGTAACTCCTCAGTTAAAGAAGACCAATGGCCGAGATCTTCAAGTGTCGGGACCACCTTTAAAAAAGCCATAAGCACCGGAAATGTTCAAATACTTTCTAATCACCTCGTAGAATCATTCGAAACAGACAAAATAACTGAGCTAGCTACAAAAATAATCATTGTAAATCTAGAAAATGGTCAAAGAATATCATTAAATTGCGATTTAATTATTCTATGTGCATCCACAATATCAACACTTAGAATTCTACTTAACTCGGAATCCAAATCAAATTCTTCAGGTTTTAAAGATACCTCCAGTAAGTTAGGAAAATATTTGATGGATCATATTTCTATCTGTAGGTTTTTTTCAATTCCTAATAAAATTCAGAAAAAAAATAAATTCAATTCTAATTCTTATCCTGACCTATCGGGCGCAGGGAGTTTTTTCATACCCTTCGGGTCAAACTTACCTAAACCTGAAAGTATTAACTTTTTAAGAGGCTATGGAATTTGGGGCGCAATTGATAGGCTTGGAATCCCTAAGTTTTTACAAAAAGAATTAAATTCTTCTACAGGTTTTCTAATCGCCCATGGTGAGGTCCTACCAAGAAAAGAAAATTCAGTAACTCTTTCTAAGAGAACAGATAGCTGGGGGATTCCAATCCCTCATATTGAATTCAAATGGAGTGAAAACGAATTAAATATGGCTAAACATATGGAAAGTACGATAAGAGATTCAATAAAAGCGGCAGATGGAAAAATCAGAAGAATGGATGAGCTCATAAATATCCCATATATAGGGTTATTTACAGAAAAATCTATTGCACTGTCAGGAAGTCCACCACCACCAGGATATTATATTCATGAAGTAGGGGGGGCAGCTATGGGATTTAGTGAGGAAGAAAGTGTAGTCAATAAATTAAATCAGCTATGGAGATGCAAAAATGTCCTTGTACTAGATGGTGCATGTTGGCCAACTTCTTCATGGCAAAGTCCCACCCTGACGATGATGGCCATAAGCAGAAGAGCTTGTTTAAATATTAAAAAGACTTAGAAGGTGTAAAAAGTTGATTTATATAAATCTCTGAAACTGAACTATCCGTACATCCATTTTGGACAAGAAAAGTAGCTAAAGCAGAATTTATAAGTTTGTATTGATCCCAAGTAGGATTATGTAAAACAAAATCTTTCATAGTTTCATAAAGACTTTCTGAAAGCTCAGTTTCTAAAGAAACTTTTGATGGGAAAGAATTATCAAATTTTACTTCAATGTTATTTTCTTGATTTATTTGATTCATAAATACAAACCTCGTGTTCAAATATAATTGTCTATTTTTTTTTAAAAGTCAAAAAAATATTTTTATCACTTCTACACCATTATCAAATGAGACTCATGTTATAAATTAGATTCAACAAAAACGGTTTTCCAAAGGGGTAAATTGAAAAAAGGTTTAAGAAAAGTCAATAATAATGTTGAAGTGCTGTTATTTTCGAGATAAGGCTTTATACCTAATTTCATGTGGATATGGACGTGGAAAACTTATTACTAACTGTGGAAAATATAGCCCAAAATACATTTCCAAATATCTATTAGGAATACTTATATATGATTAGTCTATTGAGACCAAACTAAGAAAGAGACGGTTGATTCAGTCTTTTTCAACTGAATTTCTTAAGATTTGATCATCACTAAGCAAGCGAAGCGTAACAGGTCCCAAGGGATGTTTTGAATTTGGATAAATACTATGATGATGATGGTGCTCACCATGTTTATGATGATGTTCATCATTATTTTTTTCTACTAAAGGTACTGGGTGATCATCAACATCGCTCAAGCTTTGGTTATTAGTTTCGCATGCCCCGTTACATTCAGAATCACACAAATCACAACTAAGTCCTATGCCCTCAACATGATCATGATGACTTTCTTGTACTAAACCAACTTCTTTTTCAAAACCAAATAAGTTCGATCTATATTTGCACAAGGAACAATTCATAAAATTGTTGCTCTCGTCATTAAAAATTTCTTCAATCCTTTCTACAAATGTTTGAACAACATATTTATGAGACGAAAGATATTTTGCCTCATGGAATTCAACATGTGGATTATCAAGCGCCACTATATCGCTTTGCCTTTTTATTCTTGTTACCAGTACCCCTGAAAAAAGAAAGTAAGGAAAAATAATTATGTTTTTATAACCAAGTCTTACAACATTCCGCAACCCAGGTTCTACTAATGGAAATGTTACCCCAGAGAATACAGTTTCTCCCCAGCCCAAACCAACTCCTTCAACAACCATTCTTGTAATTTTAGATACATTAGAATTTGCATCAGGATCAGAAGAACCTCTTCCAACAACAACTAATAATGATTCTTCAGGAATGAGAGAGTTATTTTTTTTGAACACTTCTTTAACTCTCTCGCAAGCTGCACTAATCATTAAATTATTAATTCCTAATTCTCTTCCATAAATTATCTCTATATCTGTTTTCTTCGCATAATTCATAAGCAAACTTGGTATATCATTTTTAACGTGCCCAGCAGCAAAAAGCATAGCCGGTATAGCTATTACTTTTTTAATAGAACTATTTCTTAATTTATCCAAAGCATCAGTAAGAGATGGCTTTGCAAATTCCAAAAAACCAAATTCAACTAATATTGATGGGAATTTCTTTTGTATAAGCCTAGTTAATTCCTGAAATTCTGTAATAGCTAATTTATTTCTACTCCCATGACCACAAATGAGTATGCCAATTTGCTTATTTAAGTTCGAATCAAAAGTATCCAATTGTAAGGAATAACTAATAACATAATAGTAAAGAAGAATATTTAGTAGTGAAAAAAAATAATAATTTACTTGAAGTTCCAAATATTAATTCCAGTGATGCACACGTTAAAAACCTAATTTATAAAATAGATGATTTATTTAATAGCCATTACAAATCATCCCCAAAATCAGAATATCTTTGTGTTTGCAGCGGGGGTACTACTTCAAGCTGCGCTAGAAATGGTTTAATTACTCTTGATTTAAGAAAAGAATATAACCAAATTCATCTTGAGAAAGAAAAGAATCTAATAAAAATTGGAGGTGGGGTGATTATGAAGGATCTTATGAATTATTTAGAAAAACATAATAAGACCTTCCCTACAGGCCTATCAAAACTTCCCGGAGCAGGTTACATATTAACCGGAGGAATAAGTCCGATGAGTCGAAGATATGGATTAGCTATTGATAATATTGAGTCTATAAAAGGATACTTAGGGAATGGAAATTTTATATCATTAGAGCAAAACAGTCTGGATTCCTCCCAAAAACTATTATGGGAAGGACTTAAAGGTGCTGCTCCCTTTCTCGCAATAATTACTGAAATTGGTCTTAAAACATTCCAATCTCACCCTATTCAAATTATTGAAGGATTTGTAGATGATAATGAACTCTCAAAGATTATTAATTTGGCTGAGGGATTCCCAGAGAATTTAAGCCTACAATGGATTTATGCCGAAGATATATATATTTATATCTTTGCGGAGATAAAAAATGACTCAGATAACAAAATTACCAAAAACTATTTAAAAAAACTTGAAAAATTTAATTCTCTCAAAATAAAAAATTACGAGAACTATAATCAAATAAACTTTTTTCCAAAAGAATTAGATCTATTCGAATTAAATAAGAATAACCATTCAGAAGTAATAAGCCTTCTTGGAGGAGATTTAAAAAATAATGTTCAAATTTTTGTTAAATGTATGAACGAAATAATTAGGGACAAACCAAATAAATCTTGTTATGTTGCCTCACAACAGCTTGGAGGAAAGACAAAAGAATTAGACCATAAATCAAGTTTCTTTATTCATCGGGCAAGCACTTGGAAACCTTGGATCTATGCCGCATGGAAAAAAGGTGATCATAAAGAAAAGGAAATTGTTTTAAAATGGATGAATGAATCGTGGAAGAAACTAAAAATATTTTTCCCAAAAATACATCTAGCTCAGATTCATAATCATTTAAATTCTCACGAAGAAGAAGTCTATTTATCTTTTGGAGAAAGACTTAGTGAATTAAAAACTTTAAAGAATATTTGTGATCCAGAAAGTATTTTGCCTCCTCTATAAGGTAACTTTTTAAGTATAAGAAGAAATTACAATGTCAAATTTCACCAAATATTTATCTAAAAATTGGTTAGATGATCCAAAATCTAATATTCTTTCGGGATTAGTAGTGGCTTTTGCAATGATTCCTGAAGCGATTGCTTTTTCAGGAATTGCTGGGGTTGATCCTAAAGTTGGACTTTATGGCGCATTCTGCTTATCTATAACAATTGCGATTCTTGGTGGCAGAAGGGGTATGATTACTTCCGCGACAGGATCAACAGCTCTCCTAATGACTGGGGTTGTTGCTATTGGAGAAGCTCAGGCCCCTGGAACAAATCTTGGTCTTTCCTATTTAATAGCAGCAGGATTATTAACAGGTGTTTTTCAAATACTCTGGGGATATCTAAGGCTGGCTTATCAAATGAGGTTTGTACCGACAGGTGTATTAAGCGGATTTGTAAATGCTCTTGCTTTATTAATATTTCAAGCTCAATTCCTTCAACTAGGAATTGGCATTAATGAAGGGAAACTATTAGAAAATGAACTTTCAAAATATCCAACAAATAGTCAAATACCTACCGTTTGGATTCTTGTAATTTTAGGATTAATTGTTATTTACGGATTTCCCAAAATAACAAAAGTAATTCCTTCTCAATTAGTGGCAATTGTTTTGCTTACTTTAATAAGTGTATTTTTTAAATTAGAAATCCCTACCGTAAGTGATTTAGGGACATTACCAAATGGATTCCCTAGTCTCTCCTTACCATTTGGTGAATTAGCGAATGGGAAAGTACCATTCAACCTTTCAACTTTGGGTGTGATATTGCCAACATCCTTAGCGATATCGCTGGTTGGTTTAATGGAAACATTCTTAACTCAAGATATTTTAGATGATGCCACAGACACAAGTTCCAACAAAAATAAAGAAGCAAGGGGACAAGGTATAGCTAATATAATATCCTCTTTATTTGGAGGCATGGCAGGCTGTGCGTTAGTAGGGCAATCAGTTATGAATAATGAGAATGGAGGTAAATCTAGATTATCAACCTTAATTTCAGGATTATCATTATTATTAATGATCATACTTTTAAAGCCTTGGATAGGGGCCATACCCATGGCCGCCTTAGTAGCAATAATGATAACAATTGCAATAAGCACTGCTGATTTAACTGGTTTGAAGAATATTAGAAAGATACCAAAAAGTGATACCGCAGTAATGCTTATGACTTTTGCGGTTACGATGCTTACAAAACCACATAATCTTGCCCTAGGTGTTATTGCAGGAGTTGGTTTAGCTGCAATACTTTTTAGCAGAAAAGTTGCAAAAGTAATAACGGTTTCAAGAGTTAAAGGCAAAAACCAAATAACTTACAAAGTTGAAGGTCAATTGTTTTTTGTCAGTAAAATATATTTTCTACAAGGATTCGATATTCATGAGCATCCAAAAGATATTTTAATTGACATGTCTTTAGCTCATATTTGGGATCAGAGCGGGGTTGTTGCTTTAGATCAAATTATTAGAAAATTCAAAAATAGCGGCTCAAAAGTTGAAATTATTGGTTTAAATAAAGAAAGCTTGAACTTATTTGAAAGACTAGGAGGTCTTGAAACCTCTCACTAATTAAATTCAACTGAGACTAACTTGCTGATAACAAAACCATAGCCATTGCTGGAAAAGGAGATTCCGATGAGATCTCCAAGATGTATTTGAAGAATTAATATCAAAATTCTCAGGAGGAGGTACATCTCCCTTTTCTTTATCTCTGTTAATTTCGCTAATTATTCTATGCACTGTATATTCAGGATGACCTAAGTGCATGAGTTGTTTTTGATCTTTTGTTTCAAATATTGTGTAACCAACATCCTTGCCATATGCAAGCAAATTCAATTTCCCTTCTTTTTGAGCTTCTTCCATTTCAAGATCAGGTAACCCTGCAAATCTACTTTGAGGACAAATAAACTCATCATCTTGCGTACCCATTAAAGGATGACCAGGGGCAAGACTCTTTAATGGAAATACCCCAAATAATTTCTTATCAAATACTGTTTTATTAACACCTGCCAAATAAGCAAGTGCGAATCCTGCCCAGCATAACCCAAGGGTGCTTGCACAAGAATTTCTTGCTTCATTAGTAATATTTACGAATTCATTCCAATATTTAACTTCTTCAAAAGCCAAATGTTCAACAGGTGCTCCGGTAATAATTACTCCATCTAATGGTTCTGGATCATTTGCCTCCTCCCATGTTGTATAAAGATTATTTAAATGGTTAAGATCCCATGTTTTATATGAATGAGTTTTTAACTTTATCCAAACAGGCTCAATTTGAAGAGGGGATAAACCAAGAGGATGTAATAAATTAAATTCATATTGCTTACCAAGAGGCATGATATTTAAAATACCAATCCTTAATGGTCGTATATCCTGTCTTTCAGCCAAATCTGGTTCAATCCAAGAAATATGATTTTTCTCTACATCACTAATCTTGTGATAATTGCTAGGTATTATTAAAGCCAAAGAATCTCCATTATTTAAGAAATTTTTGAAAGTGCCTGCTCAAAATCTGCTTTTATATCATCAATATGCTCTATACCAACAGATACTCTTACCATTGTTGGAGTAACGCCTGCTGATAATTGTTCTGCCTCTGATAATTGCTGGTGTGTTGTGGATGCAGGATGAATAACTAAAGTTTTGGAGTCTCCCACATTAGCGAGATGACTAGCTAATTCCAAAGAATCAATAAATTTAACAGCGTTTTCATATCCGCCATTTAAAGAGAACATAAGCATACATCCCATTCCTCTGCCTGTAGTATATTTTTTAGCTCTTGAGTAATAAGGATCAGATTCCAAACCAGGAAAATTAACACTTGTAACTTGAGGATTTGAATCTAACCATTTTGCTAATTCAAGAGCGTTAGAAGTTTGTCTTTCTATTCTCAAACTTAAGGTTTCTAAACCTTGTAATAGTAAGAAAGAATTAAAAGGACTTTGAGCTGGGCCCCAATCTCTCAGACACTCCAACCTAGCTCTTAAAGCAAAGGCTATATTCCTATTATCTGGGACACCTAAAGATTTACATATATCACTCCCAAATCCAAACGCATCCCAATGTACTAGGCCGTGATAAGCAGCACTTGGTTCACTCATAAGTGGAAATTTTCCATTTCCCCAATCAAAAGTTCCTGCATCAACAATTACACCACCAATACTCGTTCCATGTCCTCCTATCCATTTAGTTGCGCTTTCTACAACAATATCGGCTCCAAAATCAATTGGTTTAATTAGAGCTCCTCCCGCCCCAAGAGTATTATCAACAATTAAAGGAATTCCATTTTCTTTAGCTAAATTAGAAAGACCCTCAAAATCTGGGATGTTGAATCTAGGATTTCCCATTGATTCAACATAGATTGCTTTTGTTTTATCATCTATTTTGTCTTTAAAACTATCAACACTATCTCCTTCAGCAAATTTAACTTCTATTCCCAATCTAGGAAATTGAACTTTAAATTGATTATAAGTTCCTCCATATAAGAAGGATGTAGAGACAAAATTATCTCCTGCTTTCATACAATTTACTATTGCCAGAAATTGAGCAGCTTGACCTGATGAAGTTGCTAATGCAGCCATACCGCCCTCTAAAGCTGCCATCCTCTTTTCGAAGACATCAGTAGTGGGGTTCATTAGTCTTGTATAGATATTTCCAAATTCTTTTAATCCAAAAAGATTTGCTCCATGCTCAGCGTTATCAAAAACATAAGAACTTGTCTGATAAATAGGGACTGCTCTAGAGTTAGTAGTTGGATCAGGCTCTTGACCTGCATGTAACTGAAGAGTCTCGAACTTTTGGTTACTCAAAATTTTTAAATTAATCCTATTATCTATTTAACTTAAAAACTTCCTAAAAATAAATACAAAAAAGATAAATCTTTATAAATCCTCTTTTAATGATGGATAATTTTCCCTCATAAATGATTTTAAATCTTCATTTATTTCAGATCTTAAATCTTCTTCATTTTTGCTGTCGATAGTAGGGAAAGTTTTGTTTGCTTCAGGATCTTTTTCAGTAATAGATTTCCAGCTTTTACTCACATCTTTTTCAGATTTATTAAATATATTAATGAAATCAAAAAGCTCGTCATTATTTTTAGCATCGTATTCTTTAAAAGCTTTTTCAATAATTTGTTTTCTATTAACAAACAAATTTTTAGCCTTCAAAGTATCTGGTAATCCCATTACTGGTTGCAGCTCTTTAAGAAGTTTCAACTCCTCTTCAATCAAAAGAGTCCAAACGCTTACTTGTTTTTTGGGCAAGTTAGAATCACTAAAAACTTTAATTTCTTCAAGATAGAAATTTAACCATAAATAATAAGATTTCTCTTCAATAGATTTTTTAACAGATGCTTTTTTGTTTTGAATTTTAGGAAGTAACTTCTCTGCTTTTTTCAAAAATTGTCTGTCTTCTCTTTCTAGATTTATCAATCCCCATCTTTGACTATAGTCCCATAAGTCTTCATACCTTGATAAATCTTCTTGGTTCCAACCAAGAGCTTTGAGTTCATGAGAGCGATGTGATAATTCTTTATTCAAAAAAAACCTACTTTAATTTAATAAGTCTAACTCTGAAATTAGGATAAGTAAATATTAGAAAAGAGCAACTCAATTGATTTAGATAAACTTAGTAAGTAATGTACTAATTAGTAAAGTATTTGTTTATTATGTTTATTGCTTTTATATAGTTTGGATTTTTTTTAGAAGATAATTTTTCATATAATTTTTTATCAAAATTTATTTTATTACTATTTGGTTTTAATTTCTCATAAAATAATTTTTTGTTATCAAAAATATCTATTCCTTGAAGTTTATAATTTAGTTCTAGACATAAATTAGGCTTTACAGATTCCTGACAAAAATTAGTTATTGCATCTGAATTAATTAATACTTCATAAATAACTTTTTTTTCTTCCGTTTTTGCATTAAAGCATAAATAAATTAGATTAATCATCGAGCAATTGTTATTTTTAATATTAAATTCCCTGTAAATTTTGGGCCAATATATAAGCGATTTCAAGCCCTCAAGGCCTCCTTGACCTAAGCTAAATTTTTCACACCAACTTATAAATTCACCGACATCATTAGGACATCTCTTAAGTCTTAAAAGCATATCTGATAATACTTGTCCTGCCTGAAAATTCCTTGTTGGATTTCCCTCTATTGGCAACGACATGCTACCTAAGACATCAGCTTTAACAGCATTTAGTTGAGAAAAAGTATAATCAGCTGATTCAACATATTTGTTCCCAAGATTTTCTTTAGCGATAATAATATCTTCACCATATCCAAGTTCTTTTAATGAAAAATTTACGCTTTGAAATTTATTTTCTTTTCTAACTTTTAAAGAAACAGTTGCTGCTTGATCCAAGCACTGAGTTAATAAAACAGTATTGATTGTGGGCAACATTCCAGGCTTTTCTGCATGAAAGTTAGTAGCAAACCCTGCGAATATTGAAGAAATATTTTTTATGGACTTAATGTACTGGCATTCAATATTATGAACTCCGGGTGATACTTGAATATTTGGAGATAATTGATTTAAAATTCTTGCACCAATTAGAGCTGTTAATGAGTCAGGATGACAAAAATTAGCGGTAAAACTATCTTTAGGGTTTCGTAATGCACCATGACGATGAAAGCCAGTAAAGAAAGCTAAATCAGGATATTGATCACATAAAATATATGGTTTTTCATCTTCATCATCAAAACAAAAAGAGCCCACAAGACATGCAAGAACTACATTTTCACGATTTAAAGATTTTCTTAATTCTATGGCATAACGAATATCATTCTGTATGTGATTACTATTTGAAGCGAGAATAACGATCTTACATTTTAGAAGAAGATCTTCGAGTGTATTAGTCTTACTTTTACCCTCAAAAAAGTAATTTCCCATACCTTCTACTTTTTCTATTATTTTGTTTTCCATATTGGATAGAACATCTTTAGAAAAAGCACCTAATAAATCTCTTCCAGGTCTTGGAGCTAAAAGAATATTATTTGACTCAGAATGCATTGCACAGTTGTATGCTAATGATGCTGGATATAATCCAACGCTATAGAATCCCACTTTGCAGCTTTCAATGTCTTCTAACAATGAATAAAAAGATTCTTTGTTATTTACCTGCCTAAAAAAACTATTATTCATTTTGTTCTTTTTATCCATAAATCATCTTAATATTTTCTATAAATAGCATTTTTATACATTAAACCAATTTATTGCCATCGCAAATCGTTTTAATATAAATATTGAATTTTATATTTTCAAGTTCAAGCTTTATTATGGATTCAAAAGAGAGGATATTTTTATAATAGAAAATGGAAAACATTAATTTAGATTTTGAAGAAATAATAATTAATTCTAAAAATATCTTATTTATTCAAGATATAGATGGGGTATGTATTCCATTAGTAAAAGACCCAATGACTAGAAAACTGGAATCAAAATTCATATTTGCCGTTAAAAATTTAGAAAAAGAATTTTATGTTTTAACTTGCGGAGAACATGAAGGTCCAAGAGGGGTTAACAGAATAGTTGAAAGGAGCTTAAGAAGTATTGATCAGCCAAAAGAAAAAGGGCTTTATTTAAGAGGTTTAGCTGCATGTGGGGTTGAATATCAAGATAGTAATGGGAATATTAGTTTTGAGGGGGTATCGAAAGAAGAGGTTGATTTCTTAGCCAAAGTTCCTGACTTAATGAGGCCAAGTTTTAAAAAAATAGTAAAGAAAATTTTTCCTAATATCAATCAAGAAGAAATAAATTCTCATGCTTCAAAATCGATATGTAAAACAAGGTTCTCTCCGACAATAAATTTCAATAGCCTTTTCGATTTAGTAAAAGATGATTCTGAAAAAAGAAAAATTATTCAAAAGAGCTTTGAAGATATGATGAATGAAATTATTTACAAAGCCAAAGCTCAAGGACTTGAAAACTCATTTTTTCTTCACATATCTCCAAATCTAGGGAGCAAAAATGGAAATGAAATAATAAAACTTTCTAGTAAAAATGATATTGGATCAACTGACATACAGTTACTTATTAAAGGTGCAGTCAAAGACTCCGGGGTTCTCTTTTTATTAAATAAATTTATTTATGATTCTACTGGCATAGCTCCATTTGGTAGAAACTTTAATTTTAGAGACTCTCCTAAATCGTTAATAGAAAAAGTGAATTTCTGCAAAAAATATATTAAACCCGAAGATATGCCAACAATTATTGGGATTGGTGACACAGTTACATCCCAAAAAATTTCAAAAAATGGTTACTCAAGAGGTGGAAGTGATCGATCTTTCTTAGAATTTATACAATTACTAGGAAAAGAGTTTGAGAGTAATAATAAAATAATTTTCGTTGATAGTAGTTCAGGAGAAGTTTATAGACCTTCTACAAAAATATCTGGTCTTGAAGGAATAAGTGATGATGATGACAACTTAAAGTTCGATATGATTTTTCAGAATGGCCCTAAGGAATATTTAAATTGGTTCATTAAATTTGCAAAAAATAGATCAAAATTAAAAACTAATATTTAATTAATATTTACTTACACTGTAATTAAAACTTCCCACCTCATGATAGATAGTTTTCCCTATTTAAAGAAAGAACATATTGAAACACTCCAGATAAATATTGGCCTTAAATGTAATCAGGCTTGTAAACATTGCCATGTAAATTCAAGTCCATTACGTACCGAAAAGATGTCTTATGAAATAATTTCACTCATTCCAAAAGTAATAGAAAAATATAAAATTAAAACTTTAGATATTACCGGGGGGGCACCAGAAATGCATCCTGAATTTAGAAATTTAATTACTACTTTAAGTGATAAAAATATTGATATTATTGATAGATGTAATTTAACAATTTTCTTTGAAGATGGATTCGAAGACTTACCCCAGTTTCTTGCTAAGAATAACGTAATAGTAACAGCATCACTCCCATGCTATGAAAAGGATAATGTAGATTTGCAAAGGGGTTATGGAGTCTTTGATAAAAGTATTAATGCTCTAAAAATACTTAATGATTTAGGATATGGGAAACAAAAAGATGGACTTCAATTAAATCTAGTTTATAATCCCATAAATCCTATCCTACCTCCATCACAAGAAATCTTAGAAGCAGATTATAAAAGAATACTTTTTGAAAAGTACAATATCTCATTTAATAATCTTTATACAATAACCAATATGCCAATTAATAGATACGCAGACTCTCTTAATAGAGAAAACAAACTTGATTCATATTACAAATTACTTAAAGAAAATTTTAATAAAAATAATTTAGAAAACCTTATGTGTAAAAAAACGATAAGTGTTAATTGGCAAGGTCAAATCTATGATTGTGACTTTAATCAGCAAATAAATTTAAAAGGAAATAAAGGACCAAAGACGCTTTCTGATTTAATGAGAAAATCATTTAAATTTGATTACGAAGTAGCTGTTAAGGAACATTGTTTTGCTTGCACAGCAGGGGCTGGATCAAGCTGTGGAGGAACTTTAACTTAGTTTCTGCTAAATACAATTAGGACATATAGCTCTAACATTTAAAGAAGATTCAATAAGTGTAAAACCATTAACTTTAGCGGCGACTTTTCCGGCCTTCAATACTTCATCACTTTCAAATTCTTCAGTTCTTCCACATCTAATACAAATCAAGTGATGATGATCTGCTGTTTCATTACTTAATAATTCATATCGATGACCGCCTTCACTAATCTCCAATTCATGTAACAACCCCATCTGAACGAGAAGTCTCAAAGTTCTATATATTGTTGCGAGGGAAACTTTAGAACTAGATTTAATTAATTTTGCATGAACCTCTTCCGCACTTAAATGATTACCTGCTCCAATATTCTCAAATAAATTTAAAACTTTAAGTCTCTGGGGAGTTAATCTCTTACCATCTTTATGTAAGCCATCTCCTAAAGGAGATGTAATAACTTGATATTGAGAAGAAAAGGACAATTAAAAAGCCATGTTTATTCTCAATAATAACTCTTGATGAGAGTAAATCAACTTTTAACTAATAAATATTTACTAAATTACCTCAAAAAGATTAAATTTAAAACATATCTATATTTAAGGTATATCTTTAAATATTGTAGAAAAGAAATTAATGACTCATTCTTCTAAAAGCAAATTACCAATCAAAAACGCTTTACTATTAGTAGATATTCAGGAAAAGATTATATCCCCAATTAATAACAAAGATTCAATAATCAAAAATATTCAAAAGCTATTAAGCGCTTACCAAATCCTGGATGAGAACATATTTGTCTCAGAACAAAACCCTCTAAAACTGGGCAAAACAATCCCAAAGTTATTACCCAAAGTAGGTTTTACTAATATTCAAAAAATGGATTTTAGCTTAGCTACTAGTAAAGTTCTTTTTGAGGAACTTCATGATAAAAAGATTAGTAATTTGATAATTTGCGGATTTGAAACACACATTTGTATTCAACAAAGTGTCCTAGAATTTTTAAAAAAGGGATTTGAAGTACTAATCATATCTGACGCAATGGGAAGCAGAAATAATTCAGATCACGAAATAGCACTACAAAGAATGCTTCATAAAGGAGCAATTATTACTACAACTGAATCAATAATTTTTGAAATTTGTAAAACTTCAGATAGAAAAGAATTCAAAGAAATTAGTAATATCATCAAAAGTTAAAGGTAATTAAGACTGGTTTATTTTTAGAGATAATTTAAACTTTAAATATTAGTTATTTAAGGATTTATTAGATATGAAATTATTTACGGAAAACTTGTTTTTGGCAATTTCTATATTTTTTATTGGAATAATATTATCAATAATAATATCAAAAATTTCAAAGATTATTTTTAAAAGGATTTCTAAAAGAACAAAAACAAATTTTGATGATTTTATTTTTGAAACACTCTCTGGAATTATAAGACCAATAGGTTTTCTTCTCTCAGCCTATTTCGCAATTGATTATTTTTTCACTGATGAAATAACTTTTATATCTGTACTATTAAATATTCAGAAATTACTTATATTAATAATTATCATTAAAGCTCTAAATAAAGTATTAATAAGATCTTTAACAGAATCTACAGCAAAAATTGATGACTCCTCAATTAGTTCAATGATCTCATCATTAACACCTTTAATTAAGGCTTTTACTTGGACCATAGGATCAATATTTTTCTTACAAAATATAGGAGTACAAATGACTGCAATTTGGGCTTTGCTTAGCGCAGGTGGTATCGGGGCAGGTTTAGCATTAAAAGATCCAGTGCAAGAATTTTTTGAATACATTACAATTTTACTTGATAAACCTTTTCAAAAAGGCGAATTTATAAAGTCAGATAGCGTATTAGGAATGGTAGAAAGAGTAGGGGTAAGATCTTCAAGAATAAGAAGTATTAACGGAGAAGTAATAGTTATGAGTAATAGTGCATTAACTAATGGGATCATTTCAAATTATGCTCAGATGAAGAAAAGGAGACTAGTTCATAAATTAGGAGTTGTTTATGAAACTTCTCCATCCCTGATGAAAATGATTCCAAAAATAATAAAAAAAATCATTGAAGAAACTAAAGATGCTTCTTTTGATAGATGTCACTTTACAGATTTTGGAGACTTCAGTCTTAATTTTGAACTAGTTTATTACATCCCAACCAATAATTATTTAGCTGCTATGGAAGCACAACAAAGTATCAACTTAAGAATTATTGAAGAATTTTCTTTAAATAAAATAGAATTTGCATTCCCAACTCAAACATTAAATATTGAGAGAAACGAATCCAAATGATCGGCACAATTCCTCACTAAAACTCCAAAGTCTTAAAGCAAGTTCTTTTTTACTAGCTTCCTCACTTACTTCACTTTTAATTAATTTATGTTTTTTATAAAAGACAAGCTTATTGCTTAAATGTAAGTACTTAATATTGTTGAAATCATTTTCAAAAACGATATCAGAAAGCAACTTCCCTGCATTTTCTACATTTTCAGAAATACCTAAAATATTTTTTGCAATACTTGAAAAAACAATATATCCAAAGATATTAAATTTCATACTATATCTGAAAAAGCCCAAATCTTCATTAGGAATTACAAGACCAGGAGCCCAAGAAATAACTGATATTTTACTAGATTTAATTTGTAATCTTTTTGAAAGTTCCTTAGCAAATAAAATATTACATAATTTACTATTTTTATAAGCCTTGTCAGAATTAAAATTTTTATAGTTTCCTGAAATTTCATCTTTAAAATTTAATAAATTATTTAAACCTGCTTTCTCCCCAACATTTCCTCCTGAACTCTTTGGATCATGAACATCTGATGATGTAATAATTATCCTAGATTCGTTTTTATTATTTATTAGATCTATAAGAATATTAACCAAATAAAAATGTGCGAGATGATTAACAGCGAAAGTTAGTTCAACCCCCTGTTTTGAGACTTTAGGATAAAAAGATCCTGTATATTGTAAGCCTGCATTTAAAATAACCACATCTAAAGAAACATTTTTTCTGATTAAAAAATCTCTAACTTTATGAATATTTTCCAAATTTGACAAATCAATATTATCAATTAGATTTAAATGATTTTCTATATATTCTTTATCAAAATACTTTATTAGTTTTAATAAAAATTCTTCTTTTCTTGATAATGATCTGATTGGAATATATAAATTATTTTGAGTCTTCAACAAGTTAATTGTTGTAAAAAAACCAATCCCAGAATTACCTCCTGTTATTAAGATATTTTTATCTTTTATCATATGTATTAAACAAGCAAATATTTATAATAAGAAAATTATATATTATTTTTTTTCTTTTAAATTCTTATAAATTATTGTTAAAACACTCAAAACAAAAGGACTAGTTATAGAG
>OZSS01000286.1_pt1 | contig 23811 bp, 28 predicted proteins | sample 1779911 | NCBI WGS metagenome assembly OZSS01 (sample SAMEA2603589, study PRJEB24840) | metagenome | biome: Water; feature: Photic zone; material: Seawater sample | place: Mediterranean Sea | collected 2013-11-12 | depth 10 m
GGTATAGATTGTTGAAGTTATTTATACCGGCCCTGCTACTACTACTGCTGAAGCTCAAATTGAAGTTATTAATTCTTTAATAGCTCAAAAAGTTGATGCTATTGCTATCTCTGCTAATGATAGGGACGCTCTTGCTTCAATTGGTAAAAAAGCTATGGACAGAGGAATTACAGTTATCTCTTGGGACTCTGGTATCGCTGAAGAGGGAAGAGTTATGAACTTAGACCCATCTAATACCGCACTTATTGGCTCATCAAATATTAAGTGGATGAAAAATTCTATGGGTGATGAGGGTGAATTTGCAATTCTAAGTGCTACTAGTCAGGCAACAAATCAAAATGCTTGGATAGAAGAAATGAAAAAAGAACACGCAAAGCCAGAATACTCTAAGATGAAGTGGGTAGACACTGTATATGGTGATGACCTTTTCGATAAGAGTTATCAAGAAGCTCTTGGTTTGTTTAAGAAACATCCAAACCTTAAAGGCATCATAGCTCCAACATCAGTTGGTATCGTAGCAGCAGCAAAAGCTGTTGAAGATCAAGGATTGGTTGGAAAAGTATTTGTGACTGGTCTTGGGCTCCCAAGTGAAATGAAAGCACATGTTAAAAGTGGTGCTGCAATTCAATTTGGTATTTGGAATCCAATTGATTTAGGTTACTCAGCTGTTTATTTATCATATCAAATTGCAACTGGTGCTTACACAGGTCAAGAAGGAGAATGTATTCCAACTGGCAGAATGGGTGAAATTTGCATAGGTGCAGGTAATAATGCAGCAATGGCAGATCCATTTATATTTGATGCTTCAAATATCGATAAGTTCGCAGAAATCTTTTAATTAAATATATATTTTTACACACGATCACTAAGTGGTCGTGTGTTTACAAATGAAACTTGAGCTTAAAAATATCTCAAAAAATTTTCATGGAGTAAAAGCACTCCAAAACGTTGATTTTCAGCTCCAAGAAAATAGCATTCATGCACTTTTAGGAGAAAATGGTGCTGGTAAATCCACATTAGTAAAAATTTTATGTGGTGTTTACCAACCCGATAGCGGGATAATAAATTTAAATAACAAACAACAATCTATACCTGATCCTAGCGCCTCTTTAAGCTTGGGTATTTCAGCTATTCACCAAGAGTCAGTTATGTTCGATGAATTATCAGTAACAGAAAATGTTTTCATTGGTAATCATATAACTAAATCTAATGGTTTGGTCGACTGGGGTTTAATGCAAGATAAAACAAATCAGCTACTTAAAGATCTTGAAGCAAACATTGAGCCAAATGAAAAAATTAAAGACCTTAGTATTGCTCAAAGACATATTGTTCAAATATCACGATCACTTATTCATGATGCTGACATTGTAATAATGGACGAACCCACTGCTTCTCTCTCACAAAAAGAAATAAATGAACTTTATACAATTATAAGAAATTTAAAAAAACAAAATAAATCTATCATATTCATTTCGCATAAATTAGATGAGGTAATAGAAGTTTGTGATGAATTTACTGTATTAAGAGATGGTGAATTAATTAAATCAGACTCGATACAAAATACTAACAAAGATCAACTGATTACTTACATGGCCGGTAGAGAAGTAAATCAAATATTTCCAAAAAACAATGTGACTATAGAAAATGAAATTTTTGAAGTTCGCAATTTATTCAAAAAAACACAATTCAAAGATATTAATTTTAATCTTAGAAAAAAAGAAATTTTAGGATTTTATGGTTTAGTAGGCTCTGGACGAACAGAAATCATGAAATCCATTTTTGGAATTACAAAACTAGATGAAGGAGAGATACTATTTAAAGATCAAAAAATCTTAATTAGAAAACCGAGTGATGCTATCGATCAAGGTATAGTTTATCTGTCAGAGGAAAGACAACAGTTGGGAATGACTGGCCTTATGTCAGTCAAAGACAATATTAATATGGCTGTCATGGATAGAAACTCTAACTTTTATGTGATGAATACATTAAAAGAGATAAAAAACTCAGCTGCCATGCAGGAAAAATTAAATATTAAAGTTTCATATTGGAGCCAATTAACTCAAAGCTTATCAGGAGGGAATCAACAAAAGACTGTCATAGCTAAGTGGCTTTCAACAAAACCTGAGGTATTGATACTAGACGAGCCCACCAAAGGCATTGATGTAAGATCTAAGTCTGCTGTCCACGAATTTATGGGAGAGCTAGTAGAAGAGGGGATGTCTATAATGATGATCTCTTCTGAGTTACCTGAGATATTAGGTATGTGTGATAGAGTTGTGGTGATGTACAAAGGGCTCATTAAAGATATTTTAAATGTTAAAGAGGCCTCTTCAGAACAAATTGTCAAGTTAGCAAGTGGAGAGTCATGAAAAAAATCTTATTAAATAGAGATTTCATTTTATTCTCAATTATTTTAATTATATTAATTGCGGTGGGCTTTGCTAACCCACTTTTTGTAACCCCAAAAAGTATCTCTGATGTTTTAACTGACACTTCAATACTAATTATTCTTGCATTAAGTCAGATGATTGTAATTTTAATTCGTGCAATTGATCTATCAGTAGCATCTAATCTTGCACTTTCTGGAATGCTTATATCATTGCTTTCGACTGTCCATCCAGAATTACCCGTTTACTATTTCATCGCTCTCTCTTGTGTAATTGGAACAATTTTAGGTGTTTTGAATGGTATCTCTATCGCTATTTTAAAAGTTCCTTTCATTGTTACTACTTTGGGAACATTAAGTATCTATCGAGGTTTAATTTATTTTGTCAGTGATGGTAAGCAAGTTTATTCAAATGAATTCTCTGAAGACTTTTTAGCTTTAATACACGTTAAATTTTTATCTCTTTCATTCCTATTTTGGTTAGCAGTCTTAGTTTTTATAGTCATATATATATTGCTTAATCATACTCGCTTTGGAAGAAACCTATATTCACTTGGAGGTAACCCAGATGCCGCGAAATACATAGGAATTAATGAAAATAAATACATTATAATGGCATATTCACTCTCAGGATTTTTTGCAGGATTATGCGGATATTTATGGGTTGCTCGATATTCTGTAGCCTCTACTCAAATAGCAATAGGATTTGAACTTACTGTAATCTCTGCGTGTGTAGTTGGTGGCATTAGTGTTATGGGAGGCGTCGGAACAGTTTTGGGATGTGTTTTAGGAGCCCTTCTAATAGGCCTAATTCGAAATGCTTTACCAGCTGTTGATATTTCTCAGTTTTGGCAATTAGCCATATCCGGAGCAATAATATTATTAGCTATAATTATAAATACGAAAACTGAGCAGCGAAAAGAAAAAACAATAATGGTGGAAAACTAATGAGCATAATACCAGATAAACCACCTTTTAAATTACTAGATATTTTATACAAAAAAGAATTTATTCTTTTTGTAGTTTTAGTTTCCATTCTAATCATAAACTCTAACATCTCGCCTTATTTTTTAGATTTATATAATCTTATCGACAGCACTTTTCTTTTCAGCGAAAAAGCAATTATTGCATTAACAATGACATTTGTAATTATTGCAAGACAGATTGATTTATCAGTTGCATCTATTATAGCAGTCTCTTCTGTTGTCTTAGGATATACAACAAGCCTTGGTTACGACACTTGGTTAGTCTTATTATTGACATTGTTAAGCGGTGCTTTGTGTGGAGCGTTTAACGGAGCTATCATTACTAAATTCGCAATTCCCTCTATTATAGTAACTATTGGTACAATGTCCCTATTTAGGGGTCTGGCTTATTCTTTCTTAGAGGACTCTTATTATAACAAGTTTCCAAAACTTGTAGGTAAATTAGGAGGTGGGTATCTTTATGGTTATATTCCATATGCTTTTCTTACATTTATTTTATTAGCATTTGTTTTTGCATTTATTTTACATAAAACTTCCGTTGGAAAAAAAATATACTCAATTGGCAATAATCCTGATGCGGCTCAATACACCGGTATTGCTGTGGATAAATATACTTTTGTCCTTTTTACTCTAAATGGCCTATTTTCCGCTATAGCGGCCATATTTTTATCTGGAAGACTATCAAGTGTTCGTCCCAATATTGCTTTTGGGTGGGAATTAGAAATTATAACAATGGTTGTTTTAGGCGGCGTATACATTTATGGCGGATCTGGATCAATTTTGGGAGTTGTAATTTCTATATTTATCCTTGGGATGTTATCATTTGGATTAGGATTGCTAAACGTTCCTGGCGTGGGTATCATAATCTTTACTGGATTACTTTTAATTTTAAGTATTGGTTTCCCATCTTTTGTGAGAACCTTAAGGAGAAAAAATGAGTGAGGCTTTAGGAAAAAAAATTTGGGCTTTCCCTGATGCATTTTTACCTGCCAAGGGCCATCCTTATAAAACAACAAATCATGGAGATCAATATAGTCATGAGTCTTTATGTATTATCAATTATGATCAAAATCCTGCAAATATAGTCTTAGATTTTTTATATGAAGACCAAGATCCTATAGAAAATTATACTTTCACATTGAGAGGTAAAAGAAGTATCCATTTAAGAATAGATGATATTGAGGTCAATAATGAAAAACTACCAAGAGAAAAACCATATTCAATTGTCTTGAAAAGTAATATTAATATTGTTGCTCAGTTATCAAGGCTTGATACAACATCAGAACATAATGCATTTATGACCGCCATGGGATGGGGTAGCGATGTTTAAAGCTGTAAAAAAAGAAACTATTAGCGAGAATAATCAGTCAATAAAATCTTCACTTGATTTTGATTTTGAATATTTAGAAAAAAAATTAAATAAGGATCACGTAGATATTCGTTTAATCTTAGATCAAGTAAAGAAGTTTCAAGTAGCAGTTCCCACTTGGGGAGTTGGAACTGGTGGAACACGATTTGCTCGCTTTCCTGGAATAGGAGAACCTCAAAATATCTATGATAAAATTGAAGATTGTGCGGTAATCAATGATTTGATCGGCTTTACAAATAAAGTGTCTCCACATTTTCCGTGGGATAACGTAGATGATTTTTCTGAGTTAAAAGAATTTGCTGACGGATATGGCATAGGCTTTGATGTTGTAAACTCTAATACGTTTCAAGATCCAGCAGATGGAAAAGAGACCTTTAAATACGGCAGTTTAACTAACTCAAGTTCTCTAGTAAGAGATAAAGCAATAGAGGTAAATACAAAATCCATTGAAAACGGTAAAGCCCTTGGATCTAAAGGGCTAACTGTATGGATTGGTGACGGAGGTAACTTCCCAGGACAAATGAGTTTTTCAAAATCGTTGGAAAGATACATAGACTCCATGAAAAAAATTTATGCTTACCTTCCTGAAGATTGGACAGTTTTATTAGAACATAAACCTTATGAGCCGGCTTTTTATTCTACTGTCATAAGTGATTGGGGCACTAGTTATATCTGTGCTAAAGAATTAGGAGATCAGGCGATGTGCTTAGTTGATTTAGGACACCACCTTCCTAATACTAATATCGAAATGATTGTTTCAAGATTAATTGATGTTAATAAATTGGGTGGGTTTCATTTTAATGATAGCAAATTTGGGGATGACGATTTAGATGCAGGGTCTATTAATCCCTATGAATTATTTTTAATCTTTAATGAACTAACTGCGGCTTCTCAAAATAATAAAATTAAAAATATCGCATACATGATCGATCAATCACATAATGTTACTGACCCTATTGAAAGTTTAATATTAAGTGCAAACGAAATAGTCAACTCATATGCAAAGTCATTGCTTGTCAACTACTCACTCTTAGATAAAACTCAAGATAATAATGACGCCATAAAATCCATGCAAATTTTAAAAACAGCCTTTAACACAGATGTAAGTCCGATAGTTGCTATGGCGCGATATGAAAATGGTAACTCAATTGATCCAATTAGTACTTATCGTACACTTGACTATAAGAAGAAAAAATCACTCACAAGGAAAAATAAGAGCGGTTCCTCTTCAGGTATTGTATAACTAGACTGATTTATTTTAGATATTCATTGAGAGTATTTTCTACACCCTGTTCATAGATCATTTTTAGCCACTTAGAAAAGTGATTTCTAAATCCTTCATCTTCAGAGGTATTTCCATAAATATCCTTTTGCTCCAGCCATTTTAAGGGATTTTCTCTAGATTTTTTTGCACAGGCATTTAATTTTTCCCAATAAGGATCATTAGGCTCAATAACAGAACCATCTTCACGAGTCCCTTCACACATTCGCGCCCACAAAGCTTCTGCCAGAGAAAGTCCGATAATCAAAGTGCCATTTTTAATTCCATCTTTTATAGATGGAACTATAAAACCCGAATGACGCGATGATCCGTCAAATGCTACTCTTCTAATTGTATCTTGTATTGATGGATTAGAAAATCTGTTAGCGATAAGTTTGAAGTATTCTAACGGAGTATAGCCTGGGACTGGTTTTATATGAGGTATAATTTCATCTTTTTCAACTTTTTCCAATAAATCGCTTATATTTTTGTTTCTCATTGCATCCCTTACAGTTCTAATATTTAAAAGTTCAGCTACATTGGCTAGGATTTGGTGACCTCCATTAAGAATTCGAATTTTTTGATCCTCATAACCATGAACATTATCTGAGAATTGAACTCCAACTTTCTCCCAAGGAGGACGCCCTCTACAAAATTTATCTTCAATCACCCATTGACGAAAATCCTCATGTGAAACAGGAACATGATCTTCAATGCCCAAGTTCTTAACAATATTTATTTCAACTTCCCCAGTGCGTGGAACAATACAATCAACCATAGCATTTGGAAAAGTACAATTTTTATTAATCCACTCAGATAATTCTAAATCTTGTTCCCGAGCTATCCCTATTACAGCTTGTTTTAGTTTATTGCCGTTTTGAATTAAGTTATCGCAGCTCAAGCCAGTAAATGGTCCAACATCATTTTTCTTTCTATTCCTCAATGCCGAAACAATTACCCCAAATACTGTTTTTGGAGCATCAGGATTATTAATGTCATTTAATATATCGGGGTGTTTAATATCAAACCCACCATTTTCATCTAAAAAATATCCTCCCTCAGTTACAGTTAACGAAACAATTTTAATTTTTTCGTCTGACATAGCATTGATTAATTTATGATTATTTTTTTCAACTGGTACATATCCAATCATTGGTCCAACAATTTCACAGGACTGATTTCCTTCAGGGTCTAGTTCAATGAGAGTCGTAAGGTAATCTTGAACTTGAAGCCTCTCTCTCATATTTACATCATATTCTGTGATGCCAGACCCAACAATGGCCCAATCTTTTGCTAAATCTTTTTGCATAAGTCGATGCAAGTACCAAGAAAGATGAGCTCTGTGAAAATTTCCAACTCCAATATGTAAAATACCAGCAGTTAAATTTGATCGAATATAATTCGGTTTCAAAATTGGTTTTTGAATTGCTTCAAGGTTACTTTCATTTAAAAGCAGTAACTGATTATCTAAGGACGCAGAGTTCAAAGCTAATTTTCTAGCATAATATCAGTAGCTTTATCAGCTATTGCCATCGCAGGTGCGTTTGTATTAGCTGCAACAATATTCGGCATCATAGACACATCAAAAACTCTCAAATTTTCAATACCTTTAACTTGAAGCTTTGAGTTTAAAACGGCCATATCATCACTATCTTTTCCCATCTTGCAAGTTCCAACAGGGTGCCAATTAGTTTTGACCATCTTTTTACAATAATTTGTCAGCGATTGATCATCATTGACATTTTTACCAGGAAGTACTTCTTCTAAGATTATATCCGATAAGGGTTTTGTATTAATAACTTTTCTTGCCAGCTTAAGACTGGAAATAAATGTTTCAATATCGTCATCATTGCTTAAAAAATTAGGGTTTATGTTTGGAAGATCTAAAGGATTAGAGGAGTTTAATGTTACTTCTCCTCTGGACTTCGGATTCATAATGCATGGAGTTAAAGTAACACCATGATCGGGTTTAATTCCTTTTGTGTCTCTATCTGTATACATAATTTGTACACAGTATAATTTTACTTTTGGTTCATTTTGATTTTTTAAATCATCAGGGTTCAAAAATGAGCAACAATCAACACCGTTTGATGTCACTGGCCCTGACTTAAACAACAAATATTGAATTCCATTTCTGATCATTCTTAATCCTTTATTTTGTCTAAAATATCCATACCCCTTTTTTGCTCTTGAAATAAAAGGAACCTCATGATGATCTTGAAGGTTTTTGCCAACACCCTCTAATTTTTCTTTGATTTCTATTCCAAACTTTTTGAGTTGAGTTTCTTCACCAATGCCTGAATGCATCAATATTTTTGGTGAAACCAAAGATCCAGCAGTTAGAATAATTTCTTTTCCATAATATTTATCAACTCTCTTTTTGGATATTACCTCTACCCCAGTCGCTTTTTTATTTTCTATAATAACTCTTGTAACAATAGTATTTAATTTTATTTGTAAATTTTTATTATTTGATAAAGGTTTTAGAAGAGTAGACACCGTATCACTTCTCTTTCCATCACCGATAGTGTATTGCATTAAACCCACTCCGTATTGTTGGCCATCATTGAAATCTCTATTATAAGGCAATCCTAAATTTTGCATTGACTTAATATACAAATCCGAACCTTTGGCTACATATCCTGGGTCAGAAACTTTAATTGCTCCATCAGATCCATGAAAACCACCTGATAATCTCTGATTATTTTCCAATCTTTTATAACTTTCTAATAATGATTGCCAACCCCATCTATCATCACCTGTCTCTTCTACCCACTTTTGATAATCAGATGGCTTACCTCTCATATAAACCATTCCATTTACAGAGGAACCCCCACCAAGAACTTTTGCTTGTGCAATATCATGTTGACGATTATTAAGTTGAGGTTGAACAATAGACTTATAGAATTTTAAATAAGGACTTCCATCTAACATTGGTATCCATCCAGCAGGCATTGATAATAAAGGATTATTATTATTCCCACCTTCTTCTATTAGAAGAACAGAATGACCATTTTCAACTAATTTTGTTGCAGTAATAGAACCTGAAGTTCCACCGCCAACGATTATGAAATCAAAAGTTTTCATGTATTATGTTAAATATTATATTAATTTTAATTCTGGGGGGTAAATGTTTTTAGATAAATTCAAATTAGATGGCAAAATTGCCCATATCACTGGAGGTGCAAAAGGGATAGGCCTATCCATTGCCCATGCTCTTGGTGAGGCTGGTGCAAAATTAGTTTTAATTGATAGAGAAGATAAAAATGGTGGAATAGAAGAACTAAAAAAATCTAATTATGACGTGTCTTTTTACGAGGGTGACTTGCTTGATCGTTCTGTACCACAGAAAACTATAGATTTTACTTTAGAAAGACATGGAAGAGTCGATATCCTTGTTAATAATGCTGGCGTAGCTCAGCACGGGGACACGGATGAATTTAATGATGATATGTTAGATAAAATTATGGATATTAATTTAGATGTAGTTTTTCGTATGTGTCGATCGGCAATCTCACCAATGAAAAAACAAGGGGAGGGAGTTATTTTAAATATTGGATCAATGTCAGGATTAGTTTCTAATATACCTCAACCACAGGTGGCCTATAATGCATCCAAAGCTGCGGTCCATATGATGACCAAAAGCTTAGCGAGTGATTATGCCAATCAAAATATTCGAGTGAATGCTATTGCCCCGGGTTATGTGAAAACGGATATTACAAATTTACCAAAAAAATATGAGCATTGGTACTCCACCTGGGATAAACAAACACCTATGCAACGGATGGCAGAACCTCATGAAATTGCGTCTGCTGCACTCTTTTTATGTAGTCCTGCATCAAGCTACGTTACTGGTGAGGTACTAGTAGTTGATGGGGGATACACTACAAGATAGTTTCTTCTTTATACTCAGGTATTATTTAAAGCTATATTAATTTCCTTCATCTACTTTAATTTGAAGTTTGACATCTGTTGGTCTGTGCTCCGCCGCTCTTTCAAAAGCCTCAACGCTCTCTTCAAATTTAAATGTATGAGTGATCATTGGTTTTACATCAATTTTTCCACTTCCTAATAGTCTAATTGAAGGTTCATATTGATGTGAGTATCGATGAACAGTTTGATATTCTAAACCCTTAGCAAACAAAATGGCCCAATTCATTGGCACTGGTTCTGCATTATTACCAATGAGCACGACATGAGCTCCAGGTGAACAACATGAAAAAATTGACTCGTAAGCTTTGACTGCACCACTGCACTCAAAAAAACGATCAACTCCCCAACCACCAGTATCATCCATAATTCTCTCAGATAAATTTTCAGTAGTTAAATTAACTGGAATCAAGTCAGGATAGTGATCGCACATCTTTAATTTATCACCTAGTACATCAGCAATATAGACTTTTGAACATCCTCCAGCTAATGCTGCCAAACCTGTAACAAGACCAATGGGACCACAGCCCATAACTAAACCAATTTGCCCTGGTTTAATTTTAGCTTTAGTGACACCCTGCATACCCACCGCAAGAGGTTCCACCATCGCTCCTTCAGCATAAGATAAATTATCGGGTATTTTAAAAACCATATCCCCAGGGAAAACAACTTCAGGCGCAAGACAGCCGTGTATCGGGGGAGTTGCCCAAAATTTAACTTTTTGGTCATAGTTATACATACCCAATTTATATTCTTTTGATTTTTTACTAACGACCTGTGGTTCAATACAAACCCTGTCACCTACTTTTAAAATTTTTTCGTTATTACCAACAGCAATTACAGTACCAGACCCTTCATGGCCCAAAACCATTGGGGCATTAACATGCCATTGACCAATTTTACCATGCTCATAATAATGAATATCAGATCCACAGATGCCCACAGTATGCATTTTAATTTTAACATCATCAGGTCCTACCTCTGTTGGCAATTCAATGTCACGCAATTTTAATTCCAATTGCTTTTCTAAGACTAATGCTTTCATGTTATATTATCCTTTCCAAATAACAAAAATTATCCACAATAGACCTATTCCTATTGCAAAATTTAATGATACGAAGCTTTCCAGAAATCTCATCCAGAATAACTGTAATGCAACGTAACTTATTACTCCAATAAACAGCCTATCAAACCAATTAGTATTTAATGGAATAAAACCTCTTTTTTTCATATTAACCTTTTACTGCCCCAAATGTTAATCCTGCTACTATATGTTTTTGAACCGCAAATAAAAATAATAATGCAGGTAACATTGACACTAATGCTACTGCAGCCATAGTTCCCCAGTTAGTTCCAGTGGTGGTAACAAACTCTGATAAACCAGTAGGAATAGTTCTTGCATAAACACTTGTTAAAGTTGATGCTAATAAATACTCATTCCAAGCAAAAAGAAAACTAAGTAAAGATGTAACTGCTATACCTGGAGCTGCTAATGGTATTATTAGTTTTCTAAAAATTGTAAATAAATTAGCGCCATCAACTATCATTGCTTCATCTAATTCTTTTGGTATACCATCGATTATCCCTTTTAAAAGCCATATAGCAAAAGGTAAGTTAAAAACACAGTACAATAAAATTAATCCAATTTTTGTATCAAATAAAGTAAAGTCTCCAAATTTAAAAACGGTCGAAAATAATAAAAATAATGGTAATAAAAAAGCTGCAGGAGGCGCCATTCTGTTAGTCATTGTCCAAAAAAATATACTTTCGGATCCAGGCAATTTAAATCGTGAGAGAGCATAGGTAGCCATTAGTGCTAGTATTGTAACTAATGCTGCATTTGAAGTGGCAACAATAATAGAATTGAAAAGATAGTCAGCATAAATCCCATCAAGAAATGGTTTCGTAAAGTTTTTCCAGTGAACCTTCTGAAAAAATGTGGGGCTTAAATCAGGTTTTCCAAATAATTCTACGGGTGTTCTTGTAGATACTAAAACCATCCAGTAAATAGGAAATAAAGTGATGATGGTGAGTATACTCCAAAGAAAAGTTGTTCCAATTTTAGAAAAAGTTTTTTTACTCTTCATTTTTTCCCCTTGCGACCATGACACTGTATAAAACCCAACAAATAACAATTGTGATATACAAATATAAAATAGACATTGCAGAACCTAATCCATAATACCTTTTTTCAAACACTTCTTTCCAAATGTGAATACCTGTAAAGCGTGTTGCATATCCAGGACCACCACCTGTTAGCATCCAGACCTCATCAACAATCTTTAATGAGTCCATTAATCTTATAAAAATAACGACAATTAAAACAGGAACCATCATAGGAATGGTTATATATGTAAAAATTTGAAAATTATTCGCCCCGTCTATTTTTGCAGATTCATACGGGTCCTGGGGCAGTGCACTTAAACCTGCAAGCAATGTTAAAGTTACAAATGGTGTCCAGTGCCATACATCCATTATTACTATCATCCAAAATGCTTGATCAGCATTCAATCCGTAATTTAAGGTATAACCAAAATAATCTTTTAAAATATGAGGTAGTGGTCCCAATCCTTGCACTGTAAATAATTTAAAAATTGATCCAACGACAATAGGGGCAATAACTAAAGGGAGTGTATGAACACTTCTAAAAAAAGATTTTAAAGGAAATGAACTTAATAAAGAGAGGGCAAGTACAAACCCAAGACTAAGTTCTATGGTCAATGTGACCACTGAAAATTTAATTGAACGCCATATTGACTCTAGAAATACTTCATCAAATATAAGTCTCCTATAATTTGAAGCGAAGCCTTCAAATTGAAGAGAGGGGTCAACGGCGAGAGGGTTCCATTGAAAAAAACCAACATATAAGACATAGATGAATGGAAGTAAGCCTGCTAGACCCAAAATCAATATTGTTGGAGATAAAAGTAGCCAGCCGGTTTTATTTTTAGAAAGCATTAAAAGTAAAAGGGAGGCGTTAGCGCCTCCCTTAAAAAAGTATTGATTAGTTTTGGTAACCGAGGTCAGCCATTACTGTGTCTAAAGCTTGACACGCACCATCAAGAGCTTCCTCAGGAGTCATTTCACCTGCTAAAGCACTGTAAATGAATGGGTCAATAGCACCTCTTCCCGCTCCATGAAATGGGAACGGAGGAGCACCAGCGTATAAAAAGCCAGTATCTCTCATAAGAGTAAAGTAACCATCTGCTTGCTCGTCAACAGCCATAACTTTAGGGTCGGCATATGTATCTTTGTGTGTGATACGTCCGCCAGCAATAGCCCAATCAGCTTGGTGCTCATTTAAAGCAACATACTGCAACCAAAGCATAGTTGCCTCTTTGTTCTTAGATGAGTGAGGAATACCATAGGCACCTCCATCATAGTAACCAATGTAACCATTGCCTGATGCAGCTTGTGTCATAACACCGGGTGCAGTAGGAGGTAACATCACACCAACATTTCCAACAACAGCTGATTTTTCAGCATCAGTTGCAATCCATGCAGCATTTTCACCATATACCCATCCCTGTGCAGCTCTTCCTGCAGCAAAAGATGATCCAACTTCACTCCAAGTACTCTGAAGAGCCTCAGGTGGAGCAAATGGTAATAATTGTGTCCAGAAGTTAAGAGCAGCTTTAGCTCTTCCACCGTTTAACTGTCCACCATTTTCAACACATGATTGATAAGAGTCCATATTTACACCCCAGTTATATAAACCAAAAGAAGGTGCGATTGACTCTAAGAACTCATAAGTTGACGCTGGGTGACCAGTGTGTCCTTGGACGGTTGTTCCCCAACACTCCATACCTTCTGCAGCACAGAAGTGAGTAAAGAACTCAGCATTGTCTCTGTATTGATCAAAAGATGTGGCTGGAGTTAAGCCATAACCATATTGTGCTCTAAATTGAGCTTTGGCATCAGCTCTCTCAAAAAGATCTTTTCTGTATAAGTATACTTTAATGAATGCTTCCATTGGTACACCAAATACATCACCTGAACCATCTTTGAAATAATCGATGAAGGTTGTAAAGTCATCTAGACTTACACCAGGTGCTTGAAGATCAGGATTGTTAGCTAAACCTTCAGTAATATTAACTAAGAAGTCTCTGTTTAAGTAGTCATAGACAATGTCTTGTTCAATATAAACAAAGTCATAGATACCTGAGTTAGCTTCCATATCCTTAATTGCTTTATCATACATCTGATCCCATGATGTATTTTCTAATTGGACTTTGATGCCAGTAAGCTTTTCAAATTCTTTTGCTAAAACTTCACCAGCAAATTGTCCTGGAGGTGTATTTTCAGCTACACCTTGCAGTACCGTGCCTTTGTATGGAGCACCAGCTTCTTTAAACCAATCAGCATGACCGCCAGCCATTGCTGAAAAGGAGAAGATGGATGCCACTAAGGCAAATAGTATTTTTCTCATATTATTTCCTCCTATAAGAATGTTTTAATTTTGAAATTAGATAGAACTAATTACAAGATGTAAAAACGACCTAATTATATTACAAATGGTCACAATGTAAACATTATGCAATATTTACAATGCAAGATATGCAGAGTATATTCATCAATATTTAATTATTCTTACTAATGTGATAAAAATATGAACATAAATTAAATGTTTTTAGAAAAATACAAACTTGATGGAAAAGTAGCTCTTATAACAGGAGGCACAAGAGGAATAGGCCTATCTATCGCTCATGCCCTTGGTGAGGCCGGTGCAAAATTAGTCTTAATTAATAGAACAGATCCTTTTGGAGGCATAGAAGAATTAAAAAAAGCAAATTATGAAGTTTCTTTTTATGAGGGGGACTTAATCGATAGATCAGTTCCTCAAAAAGCCATAGACCATACTTTAGATAAACATGGTAAAGTCGATATTCTCGTCAATAATGCTGGTGTCGCACAGCACGGTGATACAGAAGAATTTAATGATGATTTACTTGATAAGATTATGAACCTTAATGTCGACGCAGTTTTTCGTATGTGTCGCTCTGCAATACCACCCATGAAAAAACAGGGTGAAGGAGTTATTTTAAATATCGGATCTATTTCAGGTTTGGTGTCAAACATTCCTCAACCTCAAACAGCTTACAATGCATCCAAAGCTGCAGTCCATATGATGACGAAAAGTTTAGCTAGTGATTATGCTAATCAAAACATTCGAGTGAATGCTATTGCTCCTGGTTATGTCAGAACAGAAATGACTAATTTACCGAAAGAAAACGAGCATTGGTATCCAACATGGAATGAACTCACTCCAATGAATAGAATGGCAGAACCAGACGAAATTGCATCTGCCGCACTCTTTTTATGTAGTCCTGCATCAAGTTATGTTACTGGTGAAGTACTTGTGGTAGACGGCGGATACACATCAAGATAATAAATATAAAATAGATCCTGAACTAAGATAAAATAATTTTTATTTGAAGGCTTCTTGGCTTGACTTGTCAAAAATGTGACAACGAGATGCCGAAAATCCTACTTTAACTGTGTCTCCGACTTTAATATTCGAGTCACCATCAGTTTGAACCACAAGAGGCTCTCCCTCTTTTTCAAGATAAAGGAAAGTTCCAGACCCTAATTTTTCCACAACGAAGACTTTGCTCTCCCAGCTGCCATCACTTTCTTCATTGATGATGAGGTGTTCGGGCCTTATGCCAAGCATCACAGCGTCACCCTCATTAGCAGAAGATAGGGTCTTTGATATGTTGATTGTCGATGATCCCATTAAGTCAACCTCAGTCTTGTCTTGGCTTTTGCTTGTTATTTTAGTTGAAATAAAATTCATTTTAGGAGAACCAATGAAGCCTCCAACAAATAAATTGTTTGGGCCGTTGTACAAGTCCAAAGGTGATCCTTTTTGAGAAACAACACCCTCATTTAAAACGACAATATCGTCTGCCATAGTCATAGCCTCAGTTTGGTCGTGTGTAACGTAAATCATAGTAGCATTTAAGTTATCGTGGAGTTTGGCGAGTTCAACACGCATTTGAACACGCAGTGCGGCATCTAAATTTGACAGTGGTTCGTCAAATAGAAATACTTTTGGTTTACGAGTAATAGCTCTTCCAATGGCCACTCTTTGTCTTTGACCGCCAGATAATTGTTTTGGTTTTCTACTGAGATACTCTTCAATTTGCAAAATTTTTGCAGCCTCTTGAACACGCTCATCTATTTCTTCTTTCGATCTTTTTTCTAATTTTAATCCAAATGCCATATTGTCAAATACAGTCATGTGGGGATATAGAGCATAAGATTGAAATACCATTGCGATGTTTCTTTCTTTTGGAGGCAGCTCATTTACAACTGTACCATCTATAGAAATTGTTCCTGAATTTATATCCTCTAAACCTGCAATCATTCTGAGCATAGTTGATTTTCCACAACCAGAGGGACCAACTAAAACTGTAAATGATTGACTCTTTATTTCTAATGAAACGTCTTTGATAACTTGAACGCTACCGTAAAATTTATCTATCTTATCTATTTTTATATCTGCCACTTCATCCTCCTCTGAGCGATTTTCCAAGTGAACATGAAATGTAATATTTCAACCTACAATTTGCAATAACTTAATATTCCAATCGAAATTGAGTTATAAACAACTTTTTTATTTTTTTTTGCGCATGTATCTCCAAAGAATATTTTACCTATGATAGTAATAGATATGGGCTGGTGGAACGGGAAAGAGGACTCAATTCAAAATAGTGAAACCCCTTATAGTAAGTGCACAGAATGCGGTGATTACAAAGAGGTCTCAAAGAAATATATCAATAAAATCAACGATGATATGATTACGATTTGCTACGATTGTAGTAAAAAGCGCTATATTGAGTCATTAATGGTGGTTTCAGCTATCGATGGAGTTGATGATGTTTGATGACTGTGGGTTAAGTAAAAAAATAAAATCACATGCATATATGTTGAAAAAAGAGAGAATTAATAATGACACATAAAATGGCTAATGAAGAGCAATTTGAGTTATGGAATGAGGGTATTGGTAAAAAATGGGTTGAAGAAGATGACTCTATGAACGAGAGATTATCCATTTTGACAAAAGAGTTATTTTTAAGATTAAATATAAACCGAGGTGATAAAATTTTAGATATTGGATGTGGGGGAGGACAGACATCCTTTGAGGCATCTGAAATAGTTGGTGAAAATGGGTATGTGGTAGGAGCTGATATATCTAAAATTTTATTAGATTTAGCAAAGAGTAAATATGCAAATACAAAAAATTTAGAATTTAAATTATGTGATGTTCAAAATTATGAATTTAGAGAAAATAGTTTTAATAAAGTTATATCTAGATTTGGAGTGATGTTTTTTGAGAACCCAATTGAGGCTTTTAAAAATATATATGATTCCCTCCAAGAAGGTGGCTCACTAAACTTTGTTTGTTGGACAAATGTAATGGAAAATGAATTTTTTACTGTAGCAACAAATATAATTATTAAACATCTTAATAAAGAATTTCCAGAAATCACCAGAGCACCTGGCCCATTAGCATTCAGCGATGAAGATTATGTCAAAGAAATTTTAGAAACCTCTAAATTTAAAAACGTGAAAGTCGAAAAGGCATACTCATCCATTTCAACTAATGACTCTGCTAAAAAAGAGGGAGATTTACTTTTAAAGATTGGTCTCGGTGGAAGATTATTAGCAGAAGCAAATTTATCTGAGAAAAGGCTTTCAGCAATAAGAGATGAATTGGTTGAAGTATCTCAAAAGAGACAAAAAAATGGCAAAATTACCTATAAAGCATGTTTAAATTATGTGTCAGCAACCAAATAATTATTTTAGCTTAGAGTAAATGAAAACCCTCTTTGCCCTATTGTTAGAAATCCCTAGTAGGATTATGTAATACCAAACGATGAAATGATTACGATTTGCTACGATTGTAGTAAAAAGCGCTATATTGAGTCATTAATGTTGGTTTCAGCTATCGATGGTGTTGATGATTGTAAGTTAAGTATAAAAATAAGATCACACACTTATATAATAAGACACCCACTGTGACCACTAAAGGGACAAAACCACTTTGAAAAGACATCAAGCAAACAAAGAGTAAAACGCTCACAGAGGCTTTATTAAAAATACAAGTATAGATAATCTTGAGCGATAATTTTGGAAGCAATAAAAACCTTTTCTGGAGGAAGCTCATCATAGCTACTCCAACCGATATATTTAAGGGAGCCATCTAGACCGACTAGCTGGCGGATTTCATCTAAAGATCGAAGAGGGGGACCCTCAAAAGTAAGACTAAGAAGGTCTGTATGCTTTTCATTGCCCTCTACGTGTAGACTTACCACTTGCCACCGATCTTGACTGCGATAGGGAAAGACATAAATATTAGATTGTGATCCTACACTGATTGTTTGAGCATAACCGTGTATCTGGTCATTAATCGTTTCTTTAAATAATTGTTTTATGTCATTATCTAAACTACCAAGCACAAAAATTGCCGTAGGTTTTTCTTCTGCCTTCATAGGTAAGGACCAACTTATGAATAAGAGTAACCATAATAATTTTTTTATCATGTCCACCCCTGGCAAGTATCAAGGGCACTGACAAGGGCAGCACTAAGTCCATTCGCTTTCATTTGTATTTCCTGTTTTTCAAATCGATTGAGAGGGTCGTTGATTGAAAATGAAATCTGACCTCTTTTAGATAACAAATCTTCAAGCTTGGGGAAGTGATGTTTGTAAAAACTCATCAGCTCCCACCGAACATATCCGTCTGCGTTTAGTCGACTGGCATCTTTGCCGTCGTATGTCTGCCCTGAGAGATTCCAATCGAAATTCTCACCACTCATGACGTCAAAATCCTGGGGCTCAAATTCACGATTAGTGTAAACTAACCGAGCATCACAGCTTAAGTTGGGATCGACGATGAAAATAATCATTCGTTCACTGTTCTCCAAGCTAAAGACCAAGTCTAAGTTGTCTTCCTTAGCCTCCATATGTATCCAGTTATCAAACTCATGGTGAATGGAGTTACTCTCAGCTTTCAGTGAGCAATTAGTAAAAAAAATACTGATAAACAATAATAATAGAACCTTCATTACTTTTTCTCTCCTGGCTTGAAATGGCTCATTAGGAATTGCTGAGGAAAGGAAACCTTTAAATAAGAGGCATACTGCCTGGTAAAGAAGTAGTTCAAAGGATACTGAATAAATTCCAAATCGCCTTGTTCAAGAGCGTCAAGGGTGCTACGAGAATAATTCAAATGCTGCATCACATCCTCAACTGAAATATTATTCTCTACCCTGATTTGAGCAAGGCAGCGCAAATACTCCTCGATATTACTAAGGGATTGGGGTTCAAATTTTTTATCAGAGGAGGATCCTCCGGTTAAAGTAGGGGTAATATTATTAGACTTCATGCCCCTATAATGAAAAAAAGCATTTTTTAATATAGTCCAAAGCTTTTTTACTTTTGGACAGAGATTATTGATTACCCCCTTATCATAAATTGCTATAGTGGGGTATGTCTAAAACCAAAGAAATTATCACCATCGAACACACCCTAAAAGATGTTTTAAAAAATCTTAGTGATCAAGACATCCAAGAGATTACTGGTAAGTCTAAATCTTATATCTACAAGTGTGCCGATCCTGACGACCATGAAAGGAACATCCAATTTAGAACCGTCATTCTCTTAGAGCATGCCATGCAAAAAATTTATCAAAAAACTCCTTTTAGCAATTTCCTGAAAGACTACCTGGCAACGGCGCAACCTGAAAAACCTGCAAGCGAAAGCGAGGTGCAATCAGAGATATTGGCGATCGGGGGAAGACTGGGAGATTTAATGGACGCGGTGCGTGAGTCGATGGATGAGAAGAGCTCCGGGGGAGCAAAAATAGTCCCTCACGAAAAAGAGAAAATCTATCAAGACATCCAAAAATTAGATGATCAGTTGAGTAAAATTAAGAGTGTGCTAAAATCACTTTAGCTTGTTACTAAGGGGGATTTTTGTAGGTGTCTGGGTTTTCCTCTCCAGCGTGAGTTGGGGAGCAGAGATTTGTGAGCGACTCCTAAAAAAAGACTTCAGGGAAACCTCTAACATCCGGCTTGCTTATAACGACAGCGGTGTGGTTCTTGAGCAAAATCAACCAATTATCAACAAAAAACGCTTCGGTTCCTATGCTTTTAATACCCCTCTTGAGGTTGGAGACCGTATTTTGGCAGTCGATCAAAAACCAGTTGCCTCTGATGATAGCGATGCTCATCTCTACCTGTCTAACTTATTAGAGACTTCAGCAATGAGAGACCTCACATTAACCGTTCAACACCAAGACGGGGAGGAAGAGATAATCGACCTGAAACGCATTCCTTACTTAGGCCATCCCATAGTTGAAGCAAATATAATCTTAAATGATTTTGAGGTAACCCAGCAAAGCAGCAAGTCAAATTTAAATTTAGAAGTCTACTTGCAGTGGCAAAATGAAGATTTAATACATCATTTTTTCAATTTAACAGATCTAGATAAATCACCCATTAAATGTATTTATAGAAAGTCAGCCGAACTTGAAAATATTTTACAAAAAATTTGGTATCCCACATTTGAAACGACACAAACGGGATCTTTTATAAACGATGTCACCTTTAAAAGTTTACTGATTACAAATGATCAATCTGTACCATTTAATTTTATCCTAAAGCAGCAAATCAGTTATCAGGTAACCAATTCCTCAGACTTTAGAAAATTCCCTTTTGATAATATTTCTACGTCAGCAGATTTTATATTTCAGGATATTGATCTAAGCGTCCCCCCTCGTTACAACCCAGAGATTACTATGATCCAAGGCAATGATATTTTGTATGAATGGAAAATTAATGACCATCGTCTAAACTGCTGCGATACTCAACTTTACGGGCAAGGAGTACTCCAGACACTCGATTACAGTTTTGATCTGAACCGTAAATCTTTTTACTACGTCTTGAAGATTATTCTCCCTGTGATCTTTCTGGTCTATTTATCCTTTAGTGTCTTTTACATCCGAGCAAGAGAGCTCGAGTCAAAGCTGGCAGTTTCAATGGGAAGCTTGTTAACACTTGTTGCCTATAACTTTGTCTTTGGGGATGATGTCCCAAAATTAAACTATATCACCGTTTTAGATGCCTGGATTTTGCTCTCATACCTGTTTGCTGGCTTATCCACCATGATTACCATATGGAGTTACTGGGACTATCACCGAGATCAGCAAACTGGTCTCTACAATACAATTGATAGGACACTTCGATGGTTCGTTCCCATAACCTATCACCTTCTCATGGCTCTTTTATGGTGGGGGATCACAAACAACTGGAATATGCCCGGGACAAGTATTGCTGTCTAAAATTAATTAATTTCTCCCCAATCTTTATCTCTAAAATTGAATACTTTAGTCTTCAGTGCAAAGACCTCTCTCTTCCTTTCTGTTTTCTAGTTACTCCTTCTCTAAGTCATTTCCTACCAAGGGTTTATATGACAAACATAAAAAATGGAGGGGAAGTATTGAGGTGGTTTTTTCATGGTTCCTTTCTGTGCTGCGGCTTGTTTCATCCTCCAAATACGCCGTAGTACAAAGAGGAAAATATTTAATATTAATTCTTATTTCTTCCTTTTTTATTTCCACAACCTCAGCGATGACCTTGGAAAAATTTCATGGCTGGAATATTCAATTACTAGAAGAGGAAATGATCGCAATCGAACGCAGTGGAGATATCGAGGACTCAGAAAATATCATCTTTGTGATGACTAAAAATAATTGTGACCGCGTTCTCCAATTTTTTGAATTATTTACGCTATCCACTCACCCGGATCTCACAAAACTCATCGATCAAGAAATTGAGCTCCAGGAAAACGGCCAAACCACAACGGGGATGGTTGTGGAAATATATCCCTATAAAAACGGACACATGATTTTAATAGGGATGGGGTCCTATGGGCATGAAACCATCAAAGAATATTATACTTTTCATAAACGCTCGCGTTTAACAGTCACCGATGTTCCCGTAGAGGAGCCAGTTGCCTTGAGAACATTTATAGACTTACCAACAATTCAGTGGGCCATGCCACAAATAGAAGAAGCCATGGACAGAGCGCACAAGCACTGCAAAAAAATACCTGATCCCATCATGGCCAATCTCAATTATTCCCAGAAAGGACTAAAATCATGACTTTTTTACACTTCCTCGCAGCAGTCTTATTCTTGTATGTCGCTGATGAGCAAAACCACAGCCAGCTTCATTTTGGTAAGAAATGCTTTCAAAATGAAAACGGCGATATTATCTTCTCGCACATCTGGGTAACACGCCCCTTTGATGAACTGCCTGCCAACAAAGAGCAGTGCACCCTACCTGAGGAACCCGAGCCCCCGGTACTTCCTAAGTATGGAAAATAATATCTTTCATGAATTTCAACTTAACCTATGCGGCCTTAGCTTAAATGGAAAAGCGTCCCAGACTGAGATTTCTTGCGGGGAGGGAAGATGCAGGTTCGACTCCTGATCCGGCTGCGCCAAAACTATTTGGGGAGTTTTCAAAAAAACTTATAATACCTCTTATGGGTCACAGTTATTTTATTGAATGTCAAAAATGTGATTATAAATCTGAGGAGATTACCATGGGTGTGGGCTTTCTGTTTGGAAACATTGATGACATTCTCCATGCGCTGAGAGGCAATGACAAAAAAACAGTGCAACTTCTAAAGCACCGAAAACAAATTCACACACATTACTCACGAGGATACTCCCTATATCAGTGTACTAGTTGTCATTCTCTAGAGAATAAGTGTCACCTGACATTGTACAACCAACAAGGAGATCTTGTATTTCAAACAGACTCGTATTGCCGCTCATGTCAAAAGGCAAGGGAGTATATGCCAGAGGATAGTGATAATGAAACTATCCCAGATCTTTGCTGTCCTAAATGTCACCAGCAAGACCTTCAAGTCCTACTAGGAATACTGTGGGACTGATGTACTATTCAAAGATGATAATTAAATACATTTTAATTTTCTTCATTTGGCTGACACCAACTTTCCTTTTAGCCGATCCATGGCAAATAGATCAAGATGAAAATTTCATCACATTAAAAAAAAATGGCGAAATTCAACATGGAAATAATATTCATTTTAATTTTGATAAGGACAACGGCTGCAAATTTAATGTTTTTTTCTTCATTTACACCATGCAAGACAACCCATCACCTTTAAAGGAAATCTTTGAAGATCCCCAAATTTATTTGAATTTCGGTGGTCAAGATATCCTTGCGAGTGTTGGTTTTACGTCTCCATTTGGCCTTGGAGAAATTGCGGGCATCTACGTCGCTACAAACATTCCTCTATCAAAAGATTTCATCCAAATGAATGAAGATATGCTTCAAGACAATTTAATGACCATGACCATACAAAAAGATTATGCGAAGTATTTTGATATCCCCGAGGAAAATTGGAGTTTTGAAAATTTTGGAGACAAAATGCATGAAGCTCATAATACCTGTATAGCTAATCAAGTTTAAAATTTCCTAACACTTGTTAGGTAATGATTTAAATTAATCTTATTTATGATAAAGTTCTATCGGCACCGATTTACTAACACAATATTGCGGGTGCTTAATAAATGCAGCTAAAACGGTGAATATTAAATTTCCCCATTAGTTGCCTTGTTTAAACCAAAGGAGGTTAACAATGCCAATGAAAAAATTAACGCTAAAAGAAATAAGAGAACTAGGAATACCTATTCATCGCTCTTATATTCGATTTCATCAAAAACCATTACCAAATCAAAAACTTAAAAAGTTTTTAAATTCTGCTAATAAACCAAAGGACGGTAAAAATGGTTAAAGTCATAAAAAGTATAATTGCTAGAAAGCCTAAAGATTTAG